>Ga0182017_10003722_pt1 | contig 11379 bp, 7 predicted proteins | sample 712E3DmetaG_FD_120492 | JGI IMG/M metagenome (GOLD analysis project Ga0182017, IMG submission 120492) | Permafrost microbial communities from Stordalen Mire, Sweden - 712E3D metaG | ecosystem: Environmental > Terrestrial > Soil > Wetlands > Permafrost | place: Sweden: Stordalen | collected... | reverse complement strand
TCCGTGTACCTGAAAGCATCAAGTTCAACATTACGGGTAAGTTACAGGACGGCGTCATGGGCAGAGACGTCTACGAATATATCCTCGGGCAGATCGGTCCTGCCGGGGCAATCTATCAGGTAATGGAGTACACGGGACCGGTAATGGATGAAATGAGCATGGATGGAAGGCTGTCAATGTGCTGCCTCTCTATTTTCACCGGGGCTAAACTTGGAATCGTCAACCCTGATCAGAAAATTATTGACTGGTTTAAAGCCCGGACTAATGTGCCTTTCGAGCCTCAAGTAAGTGACTTGGATGCCAGATACATTAAAACTTATAACTACGATGGCGCAAAGATCGAACCTCAGGTAGTTGTTCCTCCGCTCCGCCATACCGTGCAGAATATATCTGCAGTTGAGGGGATTAAGGTCACTAATGCGTTCATCGGCTCGTGTGCCAGCGGCCGCGATGAAGACATGAGGATAGCAGCAAGAATACTGAAAGGACACAAAGTCCATCCTGGAGTTATGTTCAACATTACTCCGGGCTCCAGCGCTGCCATGATGAGATCTGCTCAGGAAGGTGTTATCGCTACCTTGCTCGAAGCGGGATGCTTTATTTGCGCGCCCGGTTGCGGGATGTGCCCGGGATATTATACCCCGTTGACCAAAAACGAGGTCTGTATAACATCCAGTACAACTAACTATCCCGGCCGTATGGGTGATGAAACCGCGCAGGTTTACCTGGGCAGTCCGGCAACGGTTGCCGCATCGGCGCTGGAAGGGAAAATAACCGACCCAAGAAAATATCTTTAAGGAGGTAATTTGATGGCGTTAAAGTTCAAAGGTAAGGCATGGATTTTCGGTGACAATCTGGATGTCGATAAAGATATCATACCTTTCCGGAAAATGAACCTTGGCTTAATAACATTCGATAATCTAGGAGATTGGTGCATGACAAACGTTGACCCCGATTTTCCGAGGAAGGTGAAAAAAGGAGATATCATGGTGGTTGGCAAAAACATGGGCTGCGGACACAGTCACCAGCAAGCCAACAAAGCAATTAAACAATGCGGCATTTCCTGTGTTATTGCAGAGTCATTTGATCGCAATTTCTTCCGGAATTCGATCGATATCGGCTTACCGATAATCGAGTATCCTGATATAAGGAAAATGGTAAAGGAAGGCGATCATCTGGAACTCGACCTCCATAGGGGTCAAATTAAAAACATTTCGACTGCAAAAACTCTAAATTTTACACCACTCCCGGACTTCCTCCTGGATATTCTTGAAGCGGGTGATGTCGAATCCCATGTTAATAAGTTGATCGCCGAAGGCAAGGTATAAAGGCATTCAATAAACCGGATATGATTTTGGAAAAAGGAGAAAACAGCATGACTGCAACCTTTAAAGTAGCAATCATTACAGGAGCCGGAACCGGCATTGGCAAGGCCACCGCGCTTGCTTTTCTCAACGATGGTTACAATGTGGCATTCGCCGGGCGCCGCAAAGATATGCTGGAAAAGGCAATAAAAGAGGCGGGTGAGAAAGCAGCCTGCGCGATCGCTGTGCCCACCGACATCAGCGACCCGGTTGCGGTGAAGAACCTGTTTGCAAAAACTATCGAGGCCTTTGGGTGCGTCAATGTGATATTCAATAATGCCGGATTTGGCGCTAACGGCGCCACCGAAGACCTCGCCTTTGCCAAATGGAAATCTGTCGTTGATGTCAATCTGACCGGCACGTTTTTGTGTATACAGGAAGCCTTTCGCGTGATGAAAAGCCAGACCCCGCAGGGCGGACGTATTATCAATAACGGCTCGGTCGCGGCCCACGTACCGAGACCTGACTCCATCGCCTATACGGCCACCAAACACGGGATAACCGGATTGACCAGATCCGCTTCGCTTGACGGACGCAAGTATAATATTGCCTGCGGGCAAATTGATATCGGCAACGCGTTGACCAAACCCGCCCGGGTACTTTCAGAAGGAACCCAACAGGCGGGCGGCGCGATCAAACCGGAACCGATGATGGATGTGCACGATGTTGCGCGTGCGGTGCTTTACATGGCGAATCTACCGCTCGATACTAACGTCCAGTTCATGACGATCATGGCAACCAAAATGCCTTACATCGGCCGCGGTTAACATCTGCTGCCGGTTTGACGAATAGATTTAATGCACGTTTGTTACATCTGAATATATACCGTTTTCAGCCTTCTTTCCTGATGGATTTTTTCAGGTCGTGGTCGATCCAATACCGCGCACCGTAAAAGCTCAACCTGCTGGGGCCTCCAATACCCATCCAGACTGCATGGCCCTGGTTGTTATATCCTTTCAACCACGGCTGGCAGAGAGAAAATCCGATCGGCTGCAGTAACGAAATTGCAAAATGCTGGCGGGCGACCCGCTCGTTCATCTCTCGCGTAATCTGTTTTAATTGCTCTTCACCGGCAGATGCTATCGCTTTCGGATAAAGCGCATCGATCACCGGGTCGCTGACCATCAGAATGTTCGAACCTGAATGGAACCGGGTAATCGCCTGAAACGGCGCGTAGCAGTGACCGAGCGGTCCATATTCACGGTAGACCAGCTGGTCATGCTTGCGGGCTTCTACAAAAGCCGTACAGGCGTTAGACTCCATCGGTCTTACTTCCATTTCAATGCCGATATTGGCAAAAGAAGACTTGATTATTTTAAACAGTTCCAAGTCAGAAGCGGTATCCACTACGATGTTTGTCCGGAAACCTTTGGGATAACCGGCATCGGCAAGCAATCGTCTGGCTGCATCAGGATTGCATGCATACTCATTCTTCAGGTCTGGCGGCCATTCTTCATAGGGAAATCCCCACCCCGGCATGCATTTTGACAGGTAACTCGATAATACCGAAGAAGGGTACGCCGAAACACTGCCGTGATAATAGTCCCGGGCAATTGCAGGCAGATCCAGCGCCAGCTGCATTGCTTTCCGCACCCGGATATCGTTAAAAGGCGCCCGGTCATTGCGCGCCTGCACGGTCACGGCTTGCCTGGTCGGATTGCTTATTTGTAGTATTTCCGGGTTTGTTTTTTGTACTTTCTGAGCCTGTTCCAAGGTTACGCCGCTCATGATGTCAATCTTGCCTGCACATATTGATTCCAGCGCTGCATCCTCATCGGGGATAATGAGAAATTTGATGGTATCCACATAAGGTAATCTATTCGCAGGGTGGCGTTCATCATGCCCCCAATAATCAGGATTTCGGACTAATGTCGCTGATTTGTTGGGTGTGAAATCTTTCAAGAAAAACGGCCCGGTGCCCACGGCGTGATGCCAATCAGAAAGGTCTCCCCATTGCTTCACGGCTTCGTGATTTTCCAGACACTGCCGCTGCATCACGCCATGCAAGGTTTCCATGATAAACTCAGGGTTGGGGATATTAAATTTAAAAACAACCGTATACTTATCTACCGCATTGACCGATAAAATATCGCGAAAGCCGATCTCCGCGCAGAATGGACTGTCCTTACTGAACCCTCCCCCCAGACCGTACAACCGGTTATAGTGAAAAACGACATCGTCAGCGGTAAATTCCCGGCCGTTTGCGGGTGGGATATTTTGCCAATGGATCCCTTTACGCAAGTGTACAACATGTGTACCGGGCTCAGTAAATTCCCAGTTTTCCGCCAGTTGGCCCTTCATGTATTTGGAAGGGTGCCACGGCAATTTATAGTCCCAGACTTTAGGGTCCAGTGTCCAATCGTCCGAAACCAATCTTTCCAGCCACCCTCCGTAAATGCTTGTCATGCCTTCAGAATAATATGGATCGAAATTTTCGATATTCCGGCTGGCCCGAATGGTCATTTCGCCGCCATATTGCGGCTCGCCAAGTTCGTCCCACCAATTGCTATTCACCTTTACTCCCTTCTTCGTAACCCCTCCTCACTGCTTCAACGGAAATTATCACGCTACACCGCGCTGAAACAAATTCCAATATCTGCGGAATCGAACCCCATAATACACCATGCGCGCATACCTGTAAATGACCGGACATTGTGCAAAAGGAGCGAAAAATTTATTGCTGACACCTCCTTTAAAACTTTGCTTTCACTTTTACATTTCTACATTCAACAGCTTACCGATGGTGACGATTAAAAGCCTCTCTACCTCTATGTTTTGCAGCAATTTATGCAAAATATTTTGAAATAAGTCGTCTTTGTAAATATACGCTGAAACCTTTTGACCGCCGTTCGGCCGGGAAATGATTAATTTCTTGCTTGACAGAGAATATTTGATAAGCTAGTATAGTGTCAAATTAGGGTTTATTGATGAGCTTAAAGGGGGGGAATATGCCCGGCTACAAATTACCCTGTCGTTATTGCGATAATATAATCCCGCCTGATTCCTCAGTATGTCCCTTTTGCGGGAAAGTTAACCCTGTAGGGCCTTTAAGATGCCCCAGGTGCCATTCCCCGATTCAAAAAGAATGGAAGGTTTGCAGCAGCTGCGGATTGTCCCTGGAAATCCCCTGCCCGACGTGTCAAAAGAGTACTTTCTTCGGCGATTATTGCCAATTTTGCGGCAGTCAGCTCGTAGTTAAGTGTCCGAATCGAAAATGTCAAACCGTTCAACCGCCCATTGGAGATAAATGCATCAAATGTGGAAAACCACTTAAATAATATGGAGGAAATAAAATGGCACTAACACCTTTTACCAGCAATTTTGAGGACAACAGTACAGATGCAGGATTCCAATTTACTTTCTTTTGCGATATTTGCCGGGAAGGCTATAAAACCGAGTTTACGGAATCTAAAACATATAAAAAGGGACGATTTTTAAAAGGGTTGGGTGGTTTTGCAAGTGCCGCGACCCAGATGACCGGAAGATTTAGTAATGTGGGGTACGGAATACAGCAAGGTTCTAACATTTTGACCGATAAATTTCAGGGCATGACCCCTGAATGGCACAAAGAACATGAAACTGTATTTGCATTAGCGCAAAATGAAGCCCTGGGGCATTTCCATCGATGTCCGCGGTGTAAAAAGTACGTTTGTGACAACGACTGGAACGAAGAAGCAGGATTATGCGTGGTCGAAGCTCCCCGTGAGAGTACCGAGGTTGCCGCCGCACGGGCAGAAAAGATGGTAGCCGATATAAAAGCCAAAGCTGAAACCACAGAAGTTTTTACCGGCAAGATTGAGCAGCGGCAAACACTATGTCCAAAATGCGGAAAACCATCCGGGGAAGGTAAATTCTGTAATAATTGCGGCGCCCCGCTCGCTCTAAATAAGTGCCCGCAATGCGGCGCCAGTAATAGCCCCGGTACAAGGTTTTGCGGTGAGTGCGGCGCTAAACTTGGTTAGACTACATTTACGTTGGATTTCAGTAATTGCATCACCGCCTCTTTCCATTGCTCCGGTGAATTATGGATTACTCTTCCGATAAAAAGGTGGCGTAGGTCCTGAAGAGCGGGAACTTTTGAGACAGCCCGCCGATAGGCGACATACGTCGTTGATTCTAGTTGCTGATCGGTCAGGTATATTGGTTCGCGGCGGAAATTGACGATAATCAGATCACGATTTATCTTTTTTAGAGCTTTATCCACTGCTGATTTGAGTTCTTCTTGATTTTTAAATGTTTTATATTCTTCAGGGTCTGCTATTTTGAAAAAATATGTTGCTTTACCACTGCCTTCAACAGAGGTTGCTTCCATTGCGATGGCGTTCCCGGGTTGAGCAGAGTCAATGCTAAAAATAGGGACTAAAAACCAGATATATTCTCCCGTTATATCACCCATCAGACCGCGTTTCATGCCTATGCATATTCTTTCAGATTGTCCAAGAGATGCTAAATAATCATATTCCTCTTTCACGCCGAATTGATCCACCTTCTTTTCCAATTCTGCCCATATTCCCGATGAAATAGCGTCAATATCCATATGCCTGGCCGAACGGCCGTCTTTCATTAATTTGGCTATTTTTCTAATGACCGAAGAATCAAAAACAGGCAATAATTCCTGCATTGACAATTGCGTTTTCACAGATAGTGCTTTGATTAAATCATTCAACATTTTAAAACACACATCCAATTCTTTTCCTATCTTTGAAAACACGTACGAATCGCCATAGTCGGTATCCAGAATCAATTTGTAGTTATCAACATGTATGCGCGCTAAATCGTTATAAGGAATCCGGATAAAATTTCCTTCCCCGCTGATAATTACTGCACCGGTTTCGTATATTCGCAGTTCGCCCTGTCCCAGGGATTTCTCTGAATTAGCCTCATTCCTGTAGCTTAAGTCTGCCATAATCCCTGATTTATGGATAGTTTCATTCATTAACAAGTCTTTAAGAATCACATCATTATTCAGATTAGAAAAATTCCTGAAAAAATCCTCAAATTTTAAACCAAGATTTGAAATAGTCAAGTTTTCTTTAGAGACGAGCTTGACGTCAATTTTATACCCTACCCGCGACAACTGGATAATGTCTCGGTACGGAATCAACAAAGGCTCTTCGGATGCGGGAAGCACAGTTAACTTTTCGGCGTCCAAAAGTAATTCACAAGCTCCCTGAGAAATAGGCAGGCTATCATCACCTATAAACAAATAACTTGCGGCGCACTCCATTACAGTCGATAATTTGTCTTGTTCTTCCATCATTCCTCCCTTACCCTTTGTAGAGTATGAGTTTAATAGCTTTTTAGAAGTCTGTCAATTTTTTCGGAATATAATATTCGATTTTCACCGAACCATGCATTTGCCAAGGCCATATGTGTCGATTGCGGCGAATGGCAGCGAATGGCAACACATCACAGCCGAAGGGACTTTGCGCCGGTACTTTTATTGTATCAGTGTCGTTGTTTTCAAGTTGGCCAAAAAGCCGTTTGAAACTATAAAATAAAATCATAAGTTCCGGTAATACAGATAAAAAAGGAAAGTCAGCCTTGGACGGGCTCACTTTTTTACACGCCGTGGAATAACCTCAAAGTTGAGCTGCTTGGATTACACTGTGTCGATAATGTAATATTTAGGAACAGTGGAACAGCGTAAAGTAGAAAACACAACATCTTCGCCTACCTCTAAAGGGGTCATCCTGCTCATCGCTTCGATGAGTTCGTTCCTGACGCCATTTACGAGTTCGTCGGTGAATATTGCTCTGCCTTCTATCGGTCAACGGTTTTCTTTGGACGCGATCACACTAAGCTGGGTAGCTACGTCATATTTATTAGCAGCCGCCCTGTTTCTGGTTCCATTTGGACGTTTTGCCGATATTTACGGTAGAAAATTGATCTTCAGGATCGGCATCATCATTGATGCCGTTGCTTCGATTCTTTGCACCACCGCTGGTTCGGGTATCTGGTTAATTGTCTTCCGCGCTCTGCAGGGGTTGGGCGGCGCGATGATTTTTGGGACGGGAGTGGCGATTCTTACTTCCGTTTTTCCACCAAAAGAAAGAGGCCGCGCGCTGGGAATCAACGTTGCGGCTACCTATGCGGGATTATCGCTCGGCCCGTTGGCCGGCGGTTTATTTACACAGCACTTAGGATGGCAGGGTATTTTCTTTTTTAACGCCGCACTCGGCTTGATAATAACAATAATCGCTTTCTGGAAACTGAAGGGGGAATGGGCAGATGCCAGAGGCGAGAAGTTCGATCTGCCGGGAGCAATTATCTACGGTGTATCCCTCATTTTAATCATGTACGCTTTTTCTGTTTTCCCGGCTTTATGGGGATTTTGGCTGATCGCTGCAGGAGTAGTGGCGGTTGTGATTTTTGTAAGATGGGAAATAAAACAAAAACATCCCATATTGCAAATAGAATTATTTAAAAACAATATAGTCTTTGCTTTTTCGAATTTAGCCGCATTAATTAATTACAGCGCGACCTTTGCAGTGAGCTTTCTTTTAAGCCTGTACCTTCAGTATATAAAGGGATTCACGCCGGAAAAGGCAGGGCTGATCTTGATTGCACAGCCGGTCATGATGGCGATTTTTTCACCACTCGCCGGTATCCTCTCGGATAGAATCGAGCCGCTGATCATTGCATCGATCGGGATGGCGCTGACCACCGCCGGATTAGTGATGCTCATTTTTGTCGGTAACGGCGCTAGTATCGGTTTTATTATCGTAAGTCTGATTATATTAGGCCTCGGGTTTGGACTATTCTCCTCGCCAAATACAAATGCAGTGATGGGTTCGGTGGAAAGGAAGTTTTACGGCGTAGCATCGGGAATGCTCGGCACAATGCGGCTGACCGGTCAGACTTTCAGCCTCGGTATTTCGCTATTACTCTTTGCCCTATACATCGGGCGTGTGGAAATTACTCCTGAATATTATCCGCTCTTTCTGAAAAGTATGAGAACCGCATTTATCATCATGGCAATCCTGTGCTTTTTGGGTATCTTCGCCTCGATCGCCAGGGGTAAAACACGGAACCGGGTAATTTAGGAACAAAACCTCTTTGAAAACACAACCGGTTATTATCAATTTGCCCTACGGTTCCAGCGGAAGTTAACCTGGAAAAACAACGTTTGATATCTTAATCATTTTTCAAATCTACCTAATTGAACGATAGAATTGTTGGATTTAACACTATTTGGCAACGGCTATCTTTCCGGTCTCAAGGGAGAAAGAATCCCGCTGGACGCTAGAATATTGGCGGTCGCAGATTCCTTTGATGCCATAACTTCCGAGAAACCCTAGCGGAATGAAACACGCACCAAAGAGGAAACTTTGGTAAAACTCATCCAGAATGCAGGCACACAGTTCTATCCAGCTATTGTACAAATGTTTGTGCGCTTGATGACTACATCAATAGCTTTGGAACTGGTACATGCCACGCCGTAATCGAATATCGCATAAGAATTGCCATGGCATTTTACGCACGCTGTATACAGTTGTCCCGGATATTTTTGTTAAAAACCTGAGATATCATGTTTATTTAGCTGGTTTATAAAAAGCCCTCAAACCGGCAATGATCAGCAACACAATACCCACGAGGATCGAAATTGTGCCCAAACCCGAACCCCGTAGAGGATTACCATGCACACTTACGATTAGTATGCCGGCAATAACCAGGATTATTCCGATTACGGCAAGAATAGTGGCGTGTTTTTTACTATTGTCGGTTTTACCGGTGTCTGTTTTATTAGTGTCCGGTGTCTTTTGTTTTTCTTCCATTTCAAAGGCCTCCTTTATTCCAAACCGTTTAATTTGTAAGCTTTTTCGACAAGCTTGTTGTGACACGGCTTGAGCATACCCGATTACAATTAATGAAGGTAGTATACATTAATTTTTTTAAAAAAACAACACCCGGTATTGTATCCGGAAAGGGCAATATATGGCAGATTATTTGCTCCATGCGAATTGAACAAAACGAAAAGAAGAAGGTGGAGTCCGATTGAATCGGGCTCCACCTTGTTTCCATTGTTAAACCTGACTTAATTAACTTTTGCCCAGCCCTGTTGCTCGGTGCGGTTGATGATATCGATCTGCTGTTCAGCAGTGAGGTCGGCGAAATAAACCGTAAAGCTGGCAACTCTGACCATCAGATCGCGGTATTTTTCCGGTTCCTTCATTGCCTTACGCAGGGCATCACTTGTTATTATGTTAAATTGAATATGGTATATTCCCTGCTCCTCGATCGCGCGCAGGAAGGACATCAGATTTTCCACGTCGCGTTCGGTTGCCACCAGCTGCGGACTTAATCTCAGATTTAACGGTCCGCCCAGCGCAAACCGGTGTGTAGGCAACTTGGCTGCCGATTTCACTACCGCGGTCGGTCCGTTCTTATCGACACCCTGCACCGGCGACATCGTATCGGCCAGCGGCGAAGGTGAAATGTGCCCGTTTGGTAGACTGCCGACATTATGCCCGTAAGCGACCGTATTCGAACCGGTAGTCATCGCGCCGACATACCGTCCGCCCCAGCGCGGCAGCAGTTCTTTCTGAGTATTGATCCAGTCGACACTGTCAGCCCAGGTATCCATCACGAATGCCGCCCATTCATCGCCATAATCATCGTCATTGCCGTATTTCGGCACACCGTTGATACAGAGCTGGCGTAGATTATCATAACCTTTCCAATCCGCTTTAAGCGCCCGGATCAATTCATCCCAAGTCACTTTTTTCTCGCGGAAGATCAATCTATCGATCACGCCCAATGAATCGGCAGTATCGGCCAGTCCGGCCAGGAACAGGCCGTAAGTGGTGAACCAGGCACCGCCCTGCGTGATATCGATCCCTCTCTCCAGCGGTCCTTCGGATAATGACGAACTGAAAGGAGCCGGATACCAGGCGGATTGATTCTCTTTCAAGGCTTTCGAGCCTTTAACCAGATAGGTCATCCAGTAAAATACCTGCTCGCGGAAAGCCTTGCGTACGGCTTCCATCGATTCAAAGGTGCGTGGGTCGCCGGTCAGCGGACCGATCTGTTTGCCGCACAACGCACATTTGCCGTTATGCACCACCAGTTCCATGATCTTGGCGACTACATTAACTCCCTCGAATAGGTTGCCCATCGTAATATGCGGCAGGTTGGTCTCGGTGCAACCCAGCAATGAATAATTACGCCAGTCTTCAATAGAAAGTTCAGGATAACCTTTGGCTAAAAGTTGAATACCTTTTTTATCGCCAAAGAATTTCGGTTTGCCGCGTCCAAGACGGACGACTTCACACGCTTTACGCAGATACTTATCCGGCGTGCCGGACCAGATCCTCATGCCGGTTTCAGGCAGTAAAACGCCCAGTTCCTCATCGGCTTCCAGACAAAGCGTCGTAACTTCGTTGCAGGCATCTTTACCGTCACTGGTCTGCCCGCCGATGGTCAGGTTATTGCCTAAACCCATGCCGGTCAGGATTTTCACGGATTCGTAGCTGCGCAAGCCGGTGCCGTTGGTGCGGATCCAGAACATTTCCAGCAGTTCCAGCGCTTGATCGTGGGTCATCGTTTTTTCATCCAGCACCGATTTCTTGTAGAACGGGTACATGTACTGGTCGAAACGTCCGAAACAATGCACGGCAGAGGACAGTTCGCTGGTAATAATAACGTGGATCATCCACACGGATTGAATGGCTTCCCACCAGTTACGCGCGGGATTGGCAGGTACCTGGGCGCATACTTCAGCGATCCGCTCCAATTCTTTCTTGCGTGCGGGATTAGTTTCTTTAGCGGCTTTTTCTTTGGCCAGGTCGGCGTAGCGCTTGGCGTAAGCAATGGCCGCGTCCAGAGAGATCAAAACAGCCTTATAGAAATCCTTCTTTCCCTGGATGCTGTAATGGTCGTACGGCTGGTCAACTTCAGCCAGGTAATGCTCGACTTCGGCGCGAATACCTTTCAACCCTTTATACAGGACTTTCTCGTAGTTGGCCATCTGGTGCCCGATGTCCCCGCTCATCTGCCAGTCGGCGATATCCGG
>Ga0182017_10003720_pt1 | contig 11382 bp, 11 predicted proteins | sample 712E3DmetaG_FD_120492 | JGI IMG/M metagenome (GOLD analysis project Ga0182017, IMG submission 120492) | Permafrost microbial communities from Stordalen Mire, Sweden - 712E3D metaG | ecosystem: Environmental > Terrestrial > Soil > Wetlands > Permafrost | place: Sweden: Stordalen | collected... | reverse complement strand
AAGATATAAAACCAGATTTGACAGATGATGATGGTAACCCAATCAATATAGATCTTACCTTCAAAAAGAAAATCAAAGTTATTTAAATACGGGAAGCTTAGCATTATGCTGAGCTTTTTTGTTTAGGTAGTATGGTTTGAAAGGCAACCGTGTAATGATTAACGATAGTTTAAGAGATGGCCGGGTAAAGGATTGGTTTTATCTAGAAAATGATTTACTGGACCGGCAAGACTTAAATATTTAATCCACTTTTGATTTTTAAATGACACACAAATAAAAAATGGTCTTGACAAACTGGTCTATAATAGATAATATAACAAAAATTAAGGCAAAGGATATCGTAAATAGTAAGCATATTAAGCCTCCACATAATCAGAATGATTATATATTTGTTTTTTTGCTTTGGAGAATTAGATTACTTTTATGATTACAAACTGGGTACAAAAAATCAAAATAATCTCAATGGACAGCAGAGTGTGATATTAATTGACAGGGGCCATGTAGATTACTTTATAAGAGATAAAGATCAACAATTTTAGGAAATTAACGAGAGATCTAGATATATGAAAATACATAATTATATACTGCATGTAAACTTAGAGGAAGTGTAAAATGTTTGACATTATTGATTTATCGTGTGAGATATATGACCAGTCACCTGTATTTGATTCGGACCCTAAGACTTTTTTTAAAAAATATCACACAATTTCTTCATTTGGTTATAACATTATGCAGCTGCAAATGAGTTCACACATAGGAACGCACGTAGATGCTCCGTACCATTTTATAGAGGAGGGCATAGAAATAGAAAATGTTGACCTTAACAAATTTATCGGGAAAGCATCGGTATTGGATTTTCAACACAAAAAAGAAGGAGATTATATCGGCATAGATGATCTTTTAAAATTCAAGGATAAATTCATTCCTGGAGGAAAGATATTATTAAGGACTGATTGGGGGAAGCATTATCCTAACGAGATATTTTTTAAAATGTTTCCTCAATTAACTATTGATGCCGCTGAATGGATTGCTGAAACAGGCATAGAGTTGCTTGGAATGGAAACACCTTCACTAAACACCAAAGATTACACTGCCATTCATAGGACTTTGCTAGAAAAAGAAATAGTTATTTTAGAAGGAATGACAAACATAAAAGCAATTCCTTCCGATGAGGCATTTTTGATTGCTTTACCTTTGAAAATCCGGCATGGCGATGGTTCACCAGTAAGGGCTGTTGCGTTATGTGAAAAATTGAATATTTAATAAGTTCAATTATATTTTAGAAAGAAGGCTAAAAATGAAAGCAGTACAGATACTTGGGCCACAAAGAATTGAAGTTGTCGAACTGCCAAAACCGATACCAGGGAAAAAGGACATTCTTATAAGAGTAAAAGCTGTAGGACTTTGTGGTACCGATCTTGAACTGTTGCGAGGTGAAATGCCATATATACAGCAAGGTTTTACGACTTACCCAATAATTCCAGGACATGAATGGTCAGGGATTGTTGAAGAAACAGGAGATGAAGTAAAAAAATTTATACCAGGCGATAGAGTTACCGGAGATGTAAGCATTGGTTGCGGAGAATGCGATTATTGCAAGAAGGGTAGGTTTAATCTTTGTGCTGACAGGTATGAAGTAGGATCATATAGAAATAAAGATGGCGCTTATGCGGAATATATTCTTATGCCAGCTAAGCATGTTTATAAGTTACCTGAAAATGTTACTTTGGAAGAAGCAGCATTGTGTGAACCTGCTGCTACAGCGGCATATTCTGTAGTCAAGTCAGGAGTAGGATTCGGAGACACTGTGCTTACTATAGGAGATGGACCTATCGGGCAGCTTTCAATGCAGTGTGCAAAGGCGGTAGGGGCCGGGAAGGTAATTCTTGTAGGAAGTTGGCCTGAAAAAATGCAGATTGCGTTAAATACAGGTGCTGATCAAGTTATTAGCTACAGGAATGAAGATGTAGTTAAAAAAGTATTAGATATCACAAATGGGAAGGGTGTAGATGTTGTAATCGAAAACTCAGGTAACCCAGAGGCTATTGAACAATCTATCAAATCCGTTAAGATGGGCGGTAAGATTGTGCTTGTAAGCATTTACGGCAAAGGCAAAGTACCTGTTGATATTGACTCTGTGATTATTAACGATGTTGATATTTATGGAGTATTAGCAAGCCCCAATACTTTTGCAGGCACACTGGCACTCATGGGTGCAGGCAAGATAAATGTGAAACCACTAATTACACACCAATTTCCCCTTGAAGAAATTAAAAAGGCAATACAACTTGTATATGAAAGGAAGGAATTTAGAATAAAAATTCTTTTAAAACCTTAAAAACAAAAATTATAACGGAGGTCATAAAGTGAATATAAGTATAAAAGAAAAACTTTCTGGGGTGTTTCCACCGATAATGACACCATTTGTCAATCAAGAAGTAGCATACAACGAGCTCGCAGAAAATATCAAAAAATACAATCAGACAAAATTAAGGGGCTATATGCCTTTGGGAAGCAATGGAGAATTCAGGAGCCTGACGGAAGAAGAATCGCTAAAGATTGTAAAAGTCGTTTATGAGAATAAGGCTAAAGACAAGGTACTAATGGTAGGAACTCAAAGGGAATCTTCGAAGGCGACAATTGAATTTACCAAGAAAGTGGCAGATTTAGGTGCAGATTTTGCGAGCGTGCTTTCTCCGCATTATTTTTCAAATAAAATGAATGATGATTCATTAATAAGATTTTATACGGAAATTGCTGATAATTCACCAATACCGGTACTTATCTACAATGCGCCGGGATTCGCAGGCGGAGTGATTGTTTCAGTAAAAGCTGTTTCCATATTGTCTCAACATCCCAACATTGCAGGGATGAAAGAGGGGACGAAGGAAGATATGTCTATTTATGTCAATTCAGTTCCCGATAATACTGAATTCTATATACTTGCCGGAACGATAACAAAGTTTTATACTGGACTGCTTAAAGGGGGAGTAGGAGGCGTACTTTCTATGGCAAATTATCTTCCGGATATGTGCTGCGAACTATATGGCCTTTATCTATCCCATGACCTGGAAAATGGACAGAAAATGCATGATAAACTTTGTGCTCTTAACGAAGTTACAGGTGGAAAGTATGGCATTGCAGGTGTGAAGGGGGCTATGGACTTGCTTGGATATTACGGCGGTGATCCAAGAATTCCTCTATTACCTTTGACTGAGATGGAAAAAATAGAACTGGCAAAAAATATTAAAAATGAAGGGTTAATGTCATGAAAAAGATTCTTTTATCGCAAGAGATCCACCCATTTGGTAGAAAACTTTTAGATGATAAATTTGAAGTAGTTACAGCACCTGATTGTACTATTGAGACAATGCTGAATTTATCTAAGGATGTTAATGCGATTATACTGCGCACTACGTCTAAGGTGACAAGAGAAGTAATAGAAAAGGCCAGGATCTTGGAGATAATATCAAGAACAGGAGCTGGCGTAGACAACGTAGATGTGCAAGCAGCGACCGAAAAGGGGATATATGTTTGTAACCTCCCTGCAGTAAATAATCTTTCTGTCTGTGAACATGCAATATCTTTAATGATGACATTGGCAAAACAACTTCCTTATATGGATAAAGCCGTACGTTCTGGAAATTGGAAAGCTCGGAATGCTAATACGTCGGTCGAACTGGAAGGAAAGATACTTGGCATAATAGGAATGGGCAATATAGGCTCGATTGTCGCAAGAAAATGTCATCAAGGTCTTGGAATGAAAATATTGGCGTCTGATCCATATGTAAAGGAAAAGTTCAAAGATTACGATTACAAATTTTGTGATTCACTCGACGGTTTATTCAGGGAAGCCGACTTTATTTCAATACATTGTCCTAACCTAGCTGAAACAAAAGGAATGGTTACGCGCGAATTGCTATTCTCCATGAAGCCTGAAGCATTCCTGATCAATACTGCAAGAGGTGGAGTTATTGATGAAGAAGCGCTTATACAGGTGTTATCTCAAAAAAGAATAGCAGGAGCAGGATTGGATGTTTTTGAAAAAGAACCGCCAGATCCCGACAATCCTTTATTGAAAATGGATAATGTAGTTTTATCTCCGCATGCTGCTGCCCTTACAAAGGAAGCATCAATAAAAATGTCGGTAGAAGCAGCGCAAGCAGTTGTGGATTTCTTTGAAGGAATACAACCAAAGTATATATATAATTTAAAAAGCTTAAGAAGCACTTGAACATCTTAGCATCGGTTATTGAATTTAGAATTCCGACATTGCCAATTATTATCTGATATTATAAAGAAGGGTGTCAAATCATATGAAATATAGGCTATTAGGTAAAACGGGCTTTGAAGTTTCAGAAATATCACTCGGTACGTGGCAGTTAGGCGGCAAATGGGGCGAACAGTTCAGTGAAAAAACTGCATCAGATATTCTGGAAAAAGCAATAGACAACGGGATTAACTTCATAGATACAGCTGATATTTATAACGATGGAATGAGTGAAAAAGCCATAGGTCGAGTAATAAAAAAGCGAAAAGAAAAGATATATGTGGCAACAAAATGCGGACGGAAAAGTGACCCCCATGTCGCAGATGCTTATAATGAAAACAATATAAGGAAGTACATTGAAGGAAGCCTTAAAAACATGAATCTTGAAACATTGGATCTGATTCAACTCCATTGTCCGCCGTATGAAGTATACTATAACCCATATGTCTTCGAAACACTTGAAAAGCTAAAAGATGAAGGGAAGATATTGAACTACGGTGTGAGTGTTGAAAGGGTAGAAGAGGCTTTAAAAGTAATAGACTATGCTGGTGTATCAACAGTTCAAATTATATTTAATATGTTCAGGCTAAGACCTTCAGAACATTTCTTTCCTGAAGCAAAAAAGAAGAATATAGGAATAATTGTGAGAATTCCTCTTGCAAGTGGGTTATTAACAGGCAAGTTTAATCCAGACACTATATTTGGAAAGAACGACCACCGTTATTTCAACAGAGAGGGCAAGTTTTTCAGCAAAGGAGAAACTTTTTCCGGTGTTGATTATGATAGAGGTCTTCAAGCAGTGAGTGAATTGAAAGAAATATTCAACGGTCCCCATGAACTTGCCCAAATAGCGCTAAGATGGATTTTAATGTTTGATGAAGTAAGCTGTGTAATTCCAGGAGCGAGCAGTGTAAAGCAAATTGAATCCAATATAAAAGCTTCTGAACTTTCTAAGCTTAGCATAGAACAAATGGATGAGGTGAAGAAAATCTATGAAAAATACATTAAAAAGCCTGTCCACTATTTATGGTAAAAAGAATTCATAGTATTAAAACTAAGGGAGTTAGTTTCGATGAACAGTGCTAATACTAATAAGGATAATATAAAAAATAGTCTGTCAGGTGTCTTTGCTCCAATTGTGACACCTTTTGTAAATGAAAAAATTTCTTATTTAAAATTAAAAAAAAATATTCAAATGTACAATAACACGGAATTAAAAGGATATATGCCGTTGGGTAGTAATGGAGAATATCTGGGCCTTACAGAAGTGGAGTCTTTAAAAGTACTTAATACTGTTGTTGATAATAAAGCTGCAGATAAGAAGCTAATCGTTGGTGCCGGAAGAGAATCGGCTAAAGTAACTATTCAATTTATTAAAAAAGTATCTAAAATCGGTGCGGATTTTGCATGTGTAATACCTCCGCATTATTATGCAAGAAAAATGAATGATGAAGCTTTAATATATTACTATTCGGCAGTAGCTGAACAATCACTCATCCCAATAATCATATATAATGCACCGGGATATGCTGCAGAAGTATTAATATCTCAGAAAGCAATTTCATTGCTATCTCAGCATTTAAATATTGTGGCTATGAAGAATTCCTCCAATCTAGATACTAAAACATACGCTAATAGCATTCCATCAAAAAGCGATTTTTATTTTATTGGAGGGAATATTAAGAACTTTTATGAAGGCTTAAAAGCCGGTGCTGTAGGTGGAGTACTTTCGATGGCTTGCTATCTGCCTAAACTATGTTGTGAATTATATAAACTCTATAGAACTGGAAACGATAAGAGAGCAAAAGAAATGCATGAATATTTATGTGATTTAAGCGATAGAGTTGTAGGAAAGTATGGGGTAGCAGGTGTGAAAGCTGCTATGGATATCATTGGATTCTATGGAGGTGTACCAAGGAATCCATTAATACCTTTAAACAACGAAGAAAAGTTAAAGCTAAAAGAGAATCTGGAGAGATCGATAGATGCAATAATTTGAACAAAATATTGTTTTGTTACAAAAAAGCACTTAATTAAAGAAAATTGGGGGAATTAATAATGAATGATGTACCAGATGCAAAATTAAAAATCAAAGAAGAAAATGAGCCAAAATGCACTTTAAAATCTCTATTTGACTCAACAACAGGTGGAGTGTCCACTAATGTGGTTAAAGGGGATGAAGAATATGTAAAGTGTGTTATCGACCAACCTCTTTCATTCCAGAATTTTATCAGGATCTCTGAATTTGTGAAGTATATTGGAGTAACTGATAATTTCAAAGAAATCGTCGAGTACTTTAAAGGACCACAAGGTCATACTCCGGCAGGTTTTAGGATCAATTATATTATTGTTGACAGAAATGTATTAAAAGTAGATCTCGTCAGGGACATATCCTTTGATCAGGATGGAATTAAGCATGCGACAAATACACTCTTTTCGGCCGATAGTGCAAATCCTTACGAAATAGCACCAATCAAGGATATGATTGCAAACCTTACATGTAATCCCGGCATAATCTATGATCTTTTTATTAATAATCCAAATGCAAATATCAATAATCGATTCAAAACTCGTGATGAGGTTATGAATGAAATTGGGAAAATTCTTGGCCCTGGAGTAGATATAAGTGTTGAATTGAACAACCCGTTTAACGATAAGGAAGAGGAAATCCTTGAAGAGGCTGCCAAATTCAAGGAGATGTTATCCAAATATAGAGTGGTAATAAAAGTCCCACATACGGGTCCTGTAAATTCTCAGAATGTAAATGAGCTTCTTACAGGCGACAAGAAATTCAAAAGACGATATAACGAGGGTGCTACTCAGGATATGCTGCGTGGGCACAATTTGGCATTAATGCTGCATAAACATGGTTATAGAATAAATTTTACGCTCATGTTTGAACCTTATCAGACGTCTATGGCATTACAGGCAAAACCATATTTCATCAACAGCTTTATAAGACACAGAAGTTACCAGAGCTATTATATCAAGAGCTTGTTAAGTGCATATGAAGTTTGTAAGGACGAAATCTTTCTCAAACAATTAAGGACATTTATGGTTGATAAAGACTACTTCTCTGTCAATGATTCAAATATTGATCTGCTAAAAGTAAAGGAGAAGGCTGAACTGATTCTGGAATACAGGAAGATAGATACCATTGAAGGGATGGATGGACTGGATGCAGTCAGGCACAACTTGCGGGTATTGAGACAATCAAATCTCCCTGATACAAGGTTGATTATTTGCAGCATGGAGGGAGACAGGAACTATCCTGATATAGATAAAATGTTAACGGAGCCGGAGTTTGTCGACATGGCCGATAAAGTAGTGATAACGGCAGAACCTGCATATCTCGCCCAGTTTACTACATGCAACAATGTAATTTCTTACCAAAGAAGGTTTATGAATGCAGCTCAGGGACAGAAATAACGCTAATTATTGCAGTAGGTGGAAAGGTGAACTATATGAGTGATAAAAAGTATGATGTGCTAAGTTTTGGTGAAGCAATGGTAAGGCTTACAGCACCGGATCATGAGAGACTTGAGCAGGCAAACTTTCTGAATCTGGCTATATCCGCAGCTGAATTAAGTGTAGCAGTAAACATTTCAAATTTGGGTTTGAGAACTTCCTGGATTTCCAAATTAGTTGATACATGGTCCGGACGCTACATTATCGAAAGGGCAAGGGGACAAGGGGTTGATATGTCGAATGTGATAACCGTACCTTTCGATGGGGTAGGATGGACCAGAAACGGACTATGCTTCATAGAAATCGGGATAGGCCCAAGAGCAAGCAGGATGTTATATGACAGGGGATATTCCGCTATCAGCAAGATCCAGCCAGGAGAAATTGAATGGGAAAAAATTATGTCCCAGACAAGCTGGTTTCATACGACAGGAATATCCACTGCTTTATCGGAAAACGTTGCAAACGAAGTTATTGTTGCATTGAAAATAGCTAAAAAATTCAGGGTAAAAACGAGCTTTGATTTGAATTTCCGTTCAACTCTATGGAACTCTGAAAAGGCGAAAGAAGTTATCAAGCAGGTTATGTCTTACATTGATGTACTTTTAGGAAACGAAGAGGATTTCGAAAAGTGTCTCGGCATAACAGCTGAAGGCACCACCGAGAATTATTCCAATATCAATCCTCTTGGATATGAGGCTGTCGCAAGGAAACTGATTCAAGCATATCCGAACATTGAACTTGTGGGTACAACATTGCGCAATGCAAAAACTGCACTTTTAAATGATTGGCAGACTGCAATGCTTTATAAGGGCAAGTACTACTTATCCCGAAAATATGAGAACCTTGAAATTATGGATAGGATAGGAGGAGGAGATAGCTTCGCATCTGCATTGATATACTGCTGCATTGTGGGAAAAGAGGCTCAGGAAATTATTGATTTTTCGGCAGCATATTCTGCATTATGCCATGGTTTTATGGGAGACTGGAACTGGGCAACAAGAGAGGAAGCAGAAAACGTAATGAAAGGCGGAAGTGCCAGGATTAAACGATAATGAATGGACTGTTATATTACAGGATTATCGAGTTCCAGGCCAGGCAATAGCTGGTAGACGGTTAAAGATGAGAAATCGCAAGCGGGTAGAATATGGAAGCCGCTGCCATCCCCCTGGGGAGGGCATATAGAAATGCTTGATGTTTAGAAAAATAACAAACACAATATTATGTTAAGTGGGTCGAACGGTGGCAAAAGTCACTGATGAAATATACTATATTAATTGTACAAGGAGTGAAGTCATACTTTGAACCATATAAAAATAAAAAATGGTATTGACAAACTGGTCTACAATAGATAATATAACAAAAATTAAGGCAAAGGATATCGTAAATAGTAAGCATATTAAGACTCCACATAATCAGAATGATTAAATATTTATTTTTCTTTCTTTGGAGATTTAGATTACTTTTATGATCACAAACTTGGTACAAAAATTGCCGGAGAGTTGGTAAACGTCAAAACGGAATTTGTAAGACTTCTGGACTACGAGATGAAAGGGATAATACAAGCTTATGAAGAGACTAAATAGGGAGAATTTATTAGGTTACTATAAAAGTTTCAGGACTACCGCAATTTTCGAGAAAAGTGGACTTTTAATAACAATGATTGTTGTAGCGGTTTTGTTATCTATTTTTACTAAAGGTCTTTATTTAAGTCCAAGAAATATAATCAATATTTTTGTTCAGTCATCTTTAACTGGAATCGTTGCAATAGGAATGACATTTGTAATAATTACAGCTGGAATTGATCTTTCGGTCGCAGGTACTGCTGTCCTCAGTGCAGTTGCTTTAGGTATGATTCTGCAGAATGTGGCAAAAGACAATTTTATATTATGGATCCTGGTTTTGATTTCTATAATGGTAATGGGAGCATTTATTGGACTGATAAATGGAGTTTCAATAACAGCACTAAAAATGGTACCTTTTGTTACAACACTTGCGCTTTTAAACGTAACAAGAGGACTTGCCAAGACAATTAGTAATGCAGCAACTATTATTATTGTTAACAATTACCATGAAGTGTTTGGATTGGGCAAGGTTTGGGTAATACCGGCGAGTGTAATCATGCTAGCGGTTGTTGCTGCCATAGGTTTTATACTACTGAACAAGACTAGATTCGGAAGGGAAATATATGCAGTCGGTGGAAATCCGAGAGCCGCATGGCTGGCCGGAATAAATACTGGCAGGGTTATTGCACTAGCTTATGTAATTTCTGGATTATGCGCATCAATCGGAGGCATCCTGATAACCTCTCAGCTGATGGGTGCTAATTGTCAAATAGGAATCGGATTGGAACTTGACGCAATTGCCGCATGTGTGATAGGCGGGACCAGTCTGATGGGCGGAGAGGGTGGAATCGGCGGTACAATACTGGGTGCAGTGGTTATGAGTATGATCAATATCGGGTTGAACCTACTGGGTGTTTCTCCATTTTTACAAGAGTTTGCCAAGGGAGTAGTGATATTTATTGTTGTAGCACTTGACGCTGTTAGAAGAACAAATGCAAAAAAGGATTAATGGTTAATAATTTAAATGAACTTGGCCATATTGTATGCGCTGCAACAGTGTATAACATCTTAAGAAGAAACGGGCTGGCAAGAAAGCTTCCAAGGCTTCTTTCATTAGAAGAGATTCCGTCTGATGTTAAGATAAGCCCCATACTTGCGAGAAAGCTATCTAGGCTAAAACCGGAGTCTATATATAGCTCAAGACCGGGATATATGCTGTCAGCCGATACTTTCTATGTATGCACACTAAAAGGAGTTTGAAGAGTCTATCAGTTTGCAGCCATTGACACCAATTCAAGCTTTGGAGCAGCATATCTGTATACGGATAAAAGTGCCAAATCTGCAGTAGATTTTATGACAAAGGTATATGCACTTTTTAGACTTCTTGGCATAGGCATATATTCTGTGCTAGCCGATAACGGAAAGTAATATACAAGTCACTGGGGAAGCTACCATGCCTTTGAAGAGCACCTTAAAAAAAGCGGCATCAAGCATAAGTACACCAAAGTGAGAAGCCCCTGGACCAACGGATATGCGGAGCGCTTTAACAGGACACTTCTTGAAGAGTTTTACTAGCCGGCACTTCTTACCAAAAACTATAAAGGCATTGAACAGTTGCAGGATGATCTTAATCGTTATCTATATTTCTATAATTTTCAAAGAACGCATCAAGGATATAGACTTAAAGGGTCTAAACCTTGTTCTAAACTGTATTCTGCCAGTGACTTAAAAGCTCTGACAGCTTAAAATATATTTAAATATTTTGCTTGGAGGTTTAGTGTTAACTGTAAGCACCAAGCTTAGATAGTACATAACGTAAAACTGATATTGTAAAATACAATACTGAGTTTAAATAATAATTCAAGGTTTATTGAATTGAAAAATAAAAAAGATAAAATCAATATAGAATAAGGGCGAATGGCGGAGCCAAAGAGCCTTGCACGGTTCTTCAAAATCTGGAAGATATAAAACCAGATTTGACAGATGATGATGGTAACCCAATCAATATAGATCTTACCTTCAAAAAGAAAATCAAAGTTATTTAAATACGGGAAGCTTAGCATTATGCTGAGCTTTTTTGTT
>Ga0182017_10003719_pt1 | contig 11383 bp, 6 predicted proteins | sample 712E3DmetaG_FD_120492 | JGI IMG/M metagenome (GOLD analysis project Ga0182017, IMG submission 120492) | Permafrost microbial communities from Stordalen Mire, Sweden - 712E3D metaG | ecosystem: Environmental > Terrestrial > Soil > Wetlands > Permafrost | place: Sweden: Stordalen | collected... | reverse complement strand
GACCAGGTGTCTGCTCAAGTTGGAAAAATAAAAAAAGAAGGCGGCAATGCAAGCGAGGTTATTGCTGAGATGGAATCGGTGAAAACTCGAATTCAGGAAATCGACAACGAGTTGCGTGAAGTCGAAAAAAATCTTAACACACTCTTGCTTACTGTGCCAAACATCCCCCATCCTTCTGCCCCGCTCGGGAAAACTCCGGCAGACAACAAAGAGGTCTTCCGCTGGGGCGAAGTGCCTAAGGCAGACTTCCCCATGAAGCCGCATTGGGAGTTTACCGATAAATTCGGCATAATCGATTTTAATCGTGGCTCGAAAGTTTCCGGAGCAGGATTTCCATTTTATGTCGGCAAAGGTGCCGCATTAGAACGCGCACTCATCAACTTTTTTCTCGATCAAGCGGCTCAACGCGGTTACAAAGAAATTATGCCGCCTATTGTTGTCAACGAGGAGAGCGCTCGCGGCACTGGACAAATTCCGGATAAAGAGGACTTGATGTACATTGTAGAACGCGATCAACTCTACTTGATTCCAACTGCTGAAGTGCCAGTCACCAATTTCCATCGTGACGAACAAATTGCAGAACGTGATCTCCCGATTCGATATGCCGCATACTCTCCTTGTTTCCGGCGGGAAGCAGGTTCATACGGTAAGGATGTGCGCGGTTTGAATCGACTCCATCAATTTGATAAGGTTGAGTTGGTGAAGTTTGTTCATCCTTCAAAATCGTACGATGAATTAGAATCGCTGCGGCAAGATGCCGAACATCTTCTCCAGCTTCTCGGTCTCCCCTATCATACACTTCTCATGTGTACTGGTGATATGGGATTCACACAAGCAAAGAAATACGATCTTGAAGTATGGGCGCCTGGTCAGCAAAAATGGCTGGAAGTATCATCGTGCAGCAACTTTGAATCATTTCAGGCGCGGCGGATGAATATAAAATTCCGCCCAGGGAACGGCGGCAAGCCGGAAATTGTTCATACTTTGAATGGATCGGGTTTAGCACTGCCACGAGTTGTTGCAGCACTCATCGAACATTATCAGACACCGGAAGGAAAGATCATTATTCCAAAGATTTTGCATCCATACACAAAGTTTGAAATGATTGGATAAATACTATTCATGAGGCCGCTTCTCCGCCTAAAACCGTATCTCCTTCGCTATAAAAAGACACTTCTTCTCGGATTGCTCACCGTCATCGGCAGCAATGCCTTTACAGTTGCCCAGCCATTATTCCTGGGGAAAGCTGTCGACGAATTGAAGCATGGCATCGACTCGCACACATACGTCTCCAGCGATATAGTGATGTGGGCAGCACTTATCGTCGGATTTTCTCTAGTTGCAAGTATTTTCACATATCTGACGAGACAAACGATCATCGTAGTTTCACGTCACATCGAATACGATTTGCGCAACGACCTTCTGTCCCATCTACAGAAATTATCTTATTCCTATTTCCAAAACAAACCGACCGGCGATTTGATGGCGCACGCTACAAACGATATCAGCGCAGTGAGAAATGTTGTTGGTCCCGGGATTATGTATCCTTCCGACACGATAACGACATTGACATTTGTCCTCATTATGATGTTTACGAGAGATTGGCAGCTCACATTGCTGGCTCTCATTCCTATGCCGTTTGTGTCGTTCGCTGTCTATCGGCTTGGCAAACATATTAACAAGATATTCATGGAACGCCAAGAACAATTTTCACTCCTCACGACGCGCGCGCAAGAGACTCTTTCCGGTGTCCGCGTCATCAGAGCATATGTACGGGAAACGTACGAGGAAGAACGATTTCGCAAGCTCAGCCGGGAGTATCTCAAAATAAACCTTGTTCTCGCAAAAGTTCAATCAATTATGTGGCCATTGATGTTTGTGCTTGTCGGATTTTCTCTCATCATTACAATCTACTTCGGTGGACTCAAAGTTATTGACGGACGCATGACCATCGGCACTCTTACTGCTTTTACAACTTATCTCGGTATGCTCATCTGGCCAATGATTGCCTTCGGCTGGGTCACCAATTTGGTGCAACAAGGTGCTGCCTCAATGGGCCGTTTGGCATCCATCATGGATACGGAACCCGAGATTCAAGACACAGAAAGAACGGATCGTTCCATCGAGAATATTTATGGTACTATTGAATTTCGCAACGTTTCGTTTACACACAAGAATACTGCCCAGCCGACATTGAAGAACATCAATCTCAAGATTGAATCCGGAATGACGGTTGCAGTTGTTGGTTATACGGGAACAGGCAAGTCCACTCTCATAAACCTCATTCCACGGCTCTATGATATAACAGGAGGAGAATTATTCATCGATGGAGTTGACATCCGGAAAATTCCGCTGGAAGTTCTGCGCTCCAATATTGGCTTCGTCCCTCAAGAAACATTTCTCTTCTCAGAGACGATTGCCGAGAACATTCGCTACGGCATTGATAACCGCAATGAAAAAGATTTGAACACGGCTGCAGAAATATCCCAGATTGCTAAAGAAGTGATGGAATTTCCAAAGCAGTATGAAACTATGATCGGTGAGCGAGGAATTACTCTTTCCGGTGGACAAAAACAACGATCCAGCATTGCGCGTGCTATTATGCGCAATCCGAAGATCCTGATTCTTGATGATGCCTTATCTGCTGTTGACACATATACTGAGGAAAGGATTCTCCATCGCTTACGTGAATTTATGAAAGGCCGTACAAGTATTATCATCAGCCATCGTATATCGACTGTGAAAGACGCCGATTTGATCGTTGTCCTCCAGAACGGTGAAATTGTTGAACGAGGCACACACGACGATTTGGTTGCATTCCATGGCATTTATGCCGACTTACACCATAAGCAATTGCTGGAACAAGAATTGGAATCAATGTAAGCTATATGCAAGAAGAAGAAGTACTCGGAAAAGCATACGATGCGCGCCTTATGCGGCGGCTTTTAAAGTATTTAAAGCCGTACCGCTGGCAGGTCGCACTAGGCATTGTTTCCAGCCTGCTCGTGAGTTTAGGGGAAGCAGTTCGTCCTTTGTTCACCAAGATAGCCGTCGATACAAATATTGCACAAAACGATGCACATGGCTTACTGCAGACAGCCTTTCTTTTTTTATTGGTGATGGTTGTGCGCGGATTGATCCAATATGCCAATGCCTACCTGACACAATGGATTGGTCAACAGACTATCTTAGATCTTCGGATGGAAATCTTCCAACATCTCCAGCGGCTATCCTTGAGGTTTTACGATAAAAACCCTATCGGCAGGCTTATCACTCGCCTCACCAACGATGTGGAAGTACTCAATGAAATGTTTTCCTCAGGCATCGTCATGGTCTTCAGCGATGTCTTTACCATTATCGGCATATTCATCTTCATGTTCACAATGAATTGGAAATTATCATTCGTTACACTGAGTGTGCTGCCATTTCTTTTCTACGGCACATTTCTCTTTCGCAAAAAAGCACAAGAGACATATCGTGATGTCCGCATTCAAATCGCACGAATCAATACCTTTATGCAGGAACACATCACCGGTATGCTGGTAGATCAAATATTTAATCGTGAGAAAAAATCATACACAAAGTTCACCGACATCAATGCGGCACATCGTGATGCAAATATCCGATCTATTTTCTATTATGCGATTTTTTACCCGGGCGTAGACTTTATCGGTGCAGTCACTGTCGGTCTTATAGTCTGGTATTCCGGATATAATATGTTAACGGGTATCATAACCGTCGGGACAGTGATGTCGTTTGTTCAGTACAATGAAATGTTTTGGCGGCCCATCCGCGATCTCTCGGAAAAATATAATATTCTGCAAACAGCGATGGCATCATCAGAACGTCTTTTCCAATTATTGGATGACAAAACAGTTTTGAATATTCATCCAACACTGCAGTCGTTGGATCACGTCAGAGGTGATATTGAATTCCGCAATGTCTGGTTTGCCTACAATCCACCTTCCGATGGAGCACAATCACCAGAATGGGTTTTAAAGCACATCTCTTTCTCCATCAAACAGGGACAGACAGTTGCCATCGTCGGACATACCGGTGCAGGAAAAACAACCATCATCAACCTTCTCAGTCGATTCTACGACATCCAACAGGGCGAGATTTTCATCGATGGCATAAATATCCAGCAAGTCCATCCACATGATCTTCGCAAACACATTGCCGTGGTTTTGCAGGATGTATTTCTCTTTTCCGGTGATATTCAGAACAATATCCATCTTGGTGATGAAACGATTTCTCAAGATCGAATAAAAGCCGCAGCTCGTATGGTCGGTGCAAATAGGTTTATTGAAGCACTACCAAATGCATACAACGCTGAGGTTAAGGAACGCGGGGCAACATTGTCGGTTGGACAGAAGCAATTGCTCTCCTTCGCACGTGCGCTAGCGTTCAATCCCCGTATCCTCATTCTCGATGAAGCAACGTCCAGTGTAGACACGGAAACCGAATTATTGATTCAACAAGCAATTAAGAAAATGTTGGTTGGACGCACATCTATTGTCATCGCACACCGGCTTTCAACCATTCAAAGTGCCGACAAAATAATCGTTCTCCATAAAGGAGAAATCCGGGAGATGGGCAATCATCAGGAACTGCTGGCGCTCAATGGCATCTATCGAAAACTGTATGAGCTTCAATACAAAGATCAAGAAAATACAACAGGCAAATAATTTTAGTCAGTGTTTGCATCGCTCTAAACCACAGCAAAATTCTTTCATCGAAGAATAGGACAATGGAAGATCTCCATATAACAGAAGGAACATTTGTCGTGGTTGACGTTGAGACTACCGGTCTCAGTCCAACCGAGGATCGCATCACAGAAATCGCTATGATGAAAGTGAAAAATGGCATTTTACAGGACGAGTTTTCGACATTAATCAATCCACTTGTGACCATCCCTGCTTCAATCACAAACCTGACAGGTATTGATAATTTGATGGTAGCAGATGCACCGACTGCACGGGAAGTGGCGCCAACCATTGCAGACTTTCTGGGAGATGCAGTGTTTGTTGCTCACAATGCACCATTCGATTGGGGATTTGTCTCTGAGACAGCGATGCGTGAACGAGGTATTGAGCTTTCTAATCGACAGTTATGCACGGTAAAATTAAGTAGAAGGATTCTGCCGCATTTGCCCAGCAAATCGCTTGGTCCTGTCACATCTGCTTTGAATATCAAGATCCCCGAACGACACCGCGCTTCAGGAGATGCTTACGCAACTGCGTTAGTACTGGTGAAATTTCTTTCCTATCTCCAACGCAAACATGATATTCATATGATGAGTGAATTGCTGCGTTTTCAAAATGGTTGGTCACCAGCGACTTCAAAATAGAACAAGTTTTTCTTATTCTTCCTACTCCACTTGTTCAACATTAATTGTATCTGTCGTTCCCTTTGCCAATAACGGCAGGCCAGCAGTAAAGACGACAAAATCTCCCTTTTCGACATACCCTTCCAATTTAAGACGCTCAATAATTTTTCTGAATGCAGTATCTTGGTTGTGGATAAAATCATGGCTTTCAATTCCACGTACACCCCAAACGAGGTTCAACTGACGAAGAATTTTTTCTTGACCTGTAACAGTGATAATCCTCGCTTCCGGCCGGTATTTACTGATCCGTATTGCCGTAGCGCCAGAATGCGTAATCGGCACTATCGCAGTTGCATGAACCTGCCGAGCCAATACGCATGCTGCCCGTGCCACTGCATCAAAGACATTCTCCTGTATTTCTGCCGGCACTTGTTTGATACCGAGGTGATCGTGTTTCCGCATTTCTGAACGCTTAATAATATTATCCATTGTGTGCACTGTCTCAACAGGATATTTTCCCACGGATGTTTCTGCACTGAGCATGACAGCGTCTGCACCATCAAGCACTGCATTGGCAACATCACTTGCTTCTGCTCGTGTTGGCCGTGGATTTTCAATCATCGATTCGAGCATTTGCGTGGCGATAATAACGGGGACACCAGCTTCATTACATTTCCGCACGATCATTTTTTGAAGAATCGGCACGTCTTCCGGCATCATTTCCACTCCGAGATCACCGCGAGCCACCATGACAACATCGCTTTCTCCAATGATTGCATCAATGGAATCGATGGCTTCTTTCATTTCAATCTTCGCTATAATCGGTATCTTCATACTCGTTTGCTGCTGAATAACCGACCGAAGATGCCGAAGGTCATCAGCAGAACGAACAAATGAGAGCGCCACATAATCAATGTCATGCATCAAACCGAATTTCAAGTCCTCTATATCTTTATCTGTCAACGACGGTGTGCTCAGCTTCACGCCTGGAAGGTTCATGCCTTTATTTTCTTTGAGAATACCGCCTGTGACAACAACACATTCCACATCGGTTTTTGTCTTTGATACTACCCGGACTGCAAGATTACCATCATCTAATAATATTGCATCACCTTCCTTGACATCCTGCGGCAACTCCCTGTATGTCGTTGCCACTCGCTTTTCATCTCCCACAATATCGTCGATCGTGAAGGCAATTTTTTCGCCTTCTTTTAATTCAACTTGCTTATTTTTTAATTTGCCTGTACGGATCTTAGGACCGCAGAGATCTTGTAAAATGGCGATATGTTCGCCGGTTTGCTTGCTTGCTTCTCGCGCATTTCGAATTGCCGTCAAATGATCATCATACGTTCCATGCGAGAAATTTAATCTCGCAACATCCATTCCGGCATTAATCAATTCCACCATCCGATCGACACTGTGCGATGCAGGCCCAATTGTGCAAATAATTTTTGTTTTAGAAAATGTTTTTTTATCCCTCATTTTTTATTTCCTCGTTTCTTCCACTATAGTTATGAGCTGCGGCAGTACTTCTCCTGCTTTTCCTAAAATAGTTTCATTGATTGTGTGTGATATTTCTGTCGGCTCGGTGTTCACTTCTACAACATAAGCACCTTGATTCCTCGCAGTCATCGGAAGGCCAGCAGCCGGATATACGACCGCTGAAGTGCCAATAGTAAGAAATAATTCACATTGACGCGCTGCCTCTGTCGCTGCTTCGAAAACACCTTCCGGCAGCATTTCTCCAAACCACACCACATCAGGGCGAATAAGCCCATTGCATGATGAACATCTCGGCGCTTTCTTCTCCAACGTGATATCGACATTTTTTACAAATTTTCTGCAGTCAATGCAATAGCTGCGTTCTATATTACCATGGAGTTCGAGCACTCGCTTGTTCCCGGCACGATAATGCAGATTGTCTATATTCTGCGTTACGAGCGTACACTCCTTCACAAGTTGTTCTAATCGTACAAGTGCGTAATGCGCAGGATTTGGTTTAACATCATGAACAATTTGTCTTCGGTAGTTATACCATTCCCAAACTAATTCGGGATTACGCATAAATGCATCGAAATTGGCAAGCTCTTCCGGTTTCAACTTTGACCACAAACCGTCTACTCCGCGGAATGTTGCTACACCGCTTTCCGCAGAAATTCCAGCGCCAGTTAAGACGCATACTGATTCCACTCGTTGAAGCAGCGATCGAAGTTTATTGGAGATAATCATGGAATTGGTTTCAGCGTTAAGACATCAAGGCATGTTGATTCTACGACAGACATTTGCATTGGTCTTATTTTATATCCACCATTCAGCCAAGGCATTACTTGATCCTTATAGTGCCGAGTAAAGACCTGACCGGATTGACCTGGTGGCAGAATCGTGCGTGTATCATTGATATCAGCAAGATTAAATATTTGTCGCATTGACGGCCCAACAGCACTTTCATATGGATGGGCAAGAAAATATTGTCCGACATTGACTGTTGCATGCGATCCCCCGACAGGAAACGGACCAATATTAAAGAAACCAGATAGCAATTTGTTGACGCCAAACACATGCCCAAAGGACACCGTGTGCAGTCTTCCCCACTGCCATGCTTTAAGTTCACCGCCCAGACGCGTTTTCAGATCGCTCAATGCATCTGAGACACTTTTCCGGATACAATCATCTCTCGTTTCGCGTTCAGATGTTTTCCAATCGTCAAACCACTCCGAATCAGGATTCTTTAGCAAATGCGATAGCGCTGAGAGCGGTGTACTTGCAAGCGTATCATACAAACTGTACAGTCGGTCGCCCATTTTGTTATGGAAAGTATTGTAAACCAATTTGGTCACAGTAGCTTGGAAGAGCGTCGTGCTTACATCTTCTTTCCGCATTTCATAATTCCAGTTGCGGAAATATTCCAGCGTTGTTTTAACATTAGGATCTGTCACTGCAACACTATCATAGGCATGGAGAATGTACGGCACGAGTTCACGCGCTTGTGTCGATAAAAGATCGAATTGAAGTTGCTGCATATCTTCCATCGTGAATTTTTCCTGTTCATGCAGTACTTCATTAATACGGATCGATCGCCACGGCGATTCCCAGTGGCTGGAGATGTGATACGGATAAGAATCGTCGATAATTTTATTGTTCGCAGTAGCAATAAATCCTTCCGGAGGGTTGAAAACATGCGGCATCTGATCGAAAGGAACAAATCCTTTCCAGTCGTATTCATCAGTCCATCCGGGATAAGGCAGAGTTGGCCCTTTCGTTTTTCTAATAGGCAGCCTGCCGCCTGTTCGATATCCGATGTTACCGTCCGCATCCGCATAAACAAAATTCTGTGCTGGTACGGCAAACAATTTTAATGCTTCTTGAAATTCCTGCCAGTTGGATGCTTTGTCTATGCGATAGAAAGCACCAGCTTCATTCGAGATTTCGTGTCCCATCCAATGCATTGAAATAAGCGATGTAAGAGATTGTGCGGTTGGTTCCATTTTATTCACAATTGGTCCGCGATGCGTGCTATAGATGGAAAGTGCAACCGGCAGTGATCCCTTCACCACAATGGTATCGACAACCTCCACAATTGGCCGCCATTCATCGTTAAATCTGTAGCGAGTGGGATGCTGAAGGGAATCGACATCTTCAAAATAATAATCATTATCATCCATCATTGCGTTCGTGACACCCCATGCAATACGCTGATTTCTTCCTGCAACAACAAATGGCACACCGGGAATCGACATTCCAGCGACATCGAATGTCGGTGCTGCGATATGGATTTCATACCACCGTCCCGGCGACATCAGTATGAGGTGCGGATCGTTTGCGAGAATTGGCTTTCCAGTTGCAGATTTTTTTCCAGACACTGCCCACGCATTACTGCCGGATTCAATGGCATGGAAACCAAGAAGAGAACGGTACTCCCCCTCTGCATCAAACAATGGATGGAGATCATCGGCAACAGATTTCCCTTTCAGTTCTTTGGGGATAATAAAAGGTGCATCTTCAGACCAGTATGGGAATATTTCTTTCGCTTTTTCTTCTCCAAATCTCTGTACTAGTTCAGCAAGGAGTAAATCCACCCATCGCGAATAGTTGAGTTCCCATGCCATTAACCGACTGACAAGGAGCGAATGTTCGACCGTCCACAACTCCGGTTCTATATTTAACATGTCGAACTCAATCGGGTATTTGCCGGCGTGTGTAGAAATAAATTGATTTACACCGTCAGCATATGCCTGCAAAGCTTTTCGTGTATCTTCATCAATGAACTGAGAAAGTTTCTGTGCATGTCTCCAAAGGCCAAGCGTTCGAAACATTTTATCTATTTTCAACGCTGGTTCACCAAGCACTTCAGATAAACGGCCGGAACCAGCCCGCCGCGTTAAATCCATTTGCCATAACCGATCTTGTGCATGCGTGTATCCGACCGCAAAGAAAGCATCATACTCTGATTGAGCACTAATATGAGGAACGCCATATTCATCGCGATAAACTTTTACCTCGTGCGTAAGTCCTTGTACTCGTATGGTACCTGAAATCTTTGGAAATGATCGTGTTACTAAATAATAGCTAAATATTCCCCCAGCGAGCGCAACAATCATGATCGTTGCAACAGTTCCGACAATTCCTTTTTGTGTGATTCGCATGAATGATCCTTGCGTGTATAATAAAAATTCCATCCCGATTAACTATATCAATCGGGACGGAATAATGTAAGCAAACTTGAAAAGCAGTGCAACTCGGCTAAAAGCGGTAGGACAGTGTCAGATTGAGGTTATTGGTGGTAACCGTTTCATCAGTTCCTACATCATACGTAATACCAGAGACAGTATATGAATAATTTGTGCGGAGGGTTTTCCACGATCCATAAGCGTAAGCAGCATTCAAAGTTGTGTGTTCATCAAGCAACAGTCCAATCCCACTAGTGTAGTACAATTGGTTCCAACTACTTGGAACACCCTTATAGGGCGATTGATTGAAGATAAATCCCCCACGAAGTATTAATCCGATATTCGCAATCGTTAACTCCGCCCCACCGCGCAAGTTTGTGGTGGCTTGCAGACTATTTTTAATTAGCGAGTTTGCATCGTTGACAATTGTCGCATCATTTGGGTCATCAGTACTTATCTCCATCTGCGTCCAATCAGTGTACTCAGCGTCGACAGCAAGCATCAGCCACGCGAATGGCTGTACTGATATACCTGCGCTGAAGACGAATGGAGTTGTAACCTTGTAATTCGTTTTGTATGACCCATTGGTATTATATACATTAAGGCCTTGGACGGAATCTGGCATAACTTGGCTGGATGCATCCTCCGTAACAACCTTTGAAATATCATACGTCGTGGGCGTTCTTACTGTAATACCAAATCCATATCTGCCTGATTTCCGGACCATCAACCCTAATAATGCGTTAAAACCTGACACGTCGCTTCCGGTTGTAATCTCATCTGTCAAGTAATCAAATTGAAAATTGCGAGACAAGTAAAAATTGCGAGTATCACTTTCATTGAATTTCTGGTTATAGGAATAAGAACCAGATGCATAATTCAACGACACTCCAGCCGACAGATCTTTTCCGATATCTATTGCTCCGCCAGCAGTCCAATGATTTAGTCCTCCCCCCTCCAATACAGAAACCAACTGTTGAATATTACCTGTCACACGAGGGACGCCATTCGAATCGGTGAGCCAAATTGTATAAGGAATACCAGTATTCAGATAACTATCCGACAGAACAATTGAGCTTGAAGGATTAAATGCATTCATCGAAGCAGTCGTCGTGTAATTTTCTGCTCGGTTAAAACCGAATGCAAATGTCAAGCTTCCCTGAACCGTTGGAATCGGATAGACCAGGCCGAGGTTGTTGAGATTCACTGCACTGTTGTTTGAGGACATTTTCGTTCCGAGATAAGATACATCGTTTGTATAACCGAGTCTCGATAACCCAAAAGAGAATTCAAAGTCGCGTTCAAGCGCCAAACCTGCAGGATTCCAAAAAAGCGCGGAATAGTCATTCACACCACCAACAGTAGCATTACCCATACCCAGCTCACG
>Ga0182017_10003717_pt1 | contig 11387 bp, 5 predicted proteins | sample 712E3DmetaG_FD_120492 | JGI IMG/M metagenome (GOLD analysis project Ga0182017, IMG submission 120492) | Permafrost microbial communities from Stordalen Mire, Sweden - 712E3D metaG | ecosystem: Environmental > Terrestrial > Soil > Wetlands > Permafrost | place: Sweden: Stordalen | collected... | reverse complement strand
TTCCCGAGCAATCGGTGTTGCTGTTGCATGTATTGAGGCAGACCGGGCTAGTGGAGCTGCAGACATACGATCCACAAGGGGATGTAGCGGCCGCCGGACACGCGCCCTTGCCATCACAGGTGGCTGCAGCAGTGAGGACACCCGCGGTGCAGCTCTGCTGGCGACAACCGGTACTGCTGGACCACGGCTGGCAGGCGCCGTTGCCGTCGCAACTTCCGGCGTTGCTACAATCGCCCTTTGTGGGATCACTCTTCGCATCCGCGCAACGGGACTTGGGATCCGAACCGGCGCTATCCACATTTGAGCAAGTGCCAGGCGGAGCGGTCTTGGTGCCCTTGCAGGTCTTGCACAGACCACCGGAAGTGGCGTCGGCGCAAGCGGTGTTGCAGCACAGGCCTTCGGTGCAGAATCCGCTCTGGCACTGGTTGGCAGCAGTGCAGGCAGCGCCGTCGGCTCTCAGACCACAGGTATCGTTCGCACAAATATTGACCCCGGAGCAGTCCTGTGCCTGAGTTGCCGGCGTACAACTGTTCTTGCAGGCCCCTGATCCGCAGGTGAAGGGATCGCAGGGCTTGTTGTTGGGAGTGGCACAATTTCCCACCCCGTCGCAGGTCGCGGCCGGCGTAAGCGTGGATGCGCTGGCGCAGACGGCAGCTTTGCAATTGGTCTGTTGCGGATAAAAGGCACAGGCCCCGTGCAGACAGGTTCCGTTGGTGCCGCAGGTGGTGGACTGAGTCACGGTGCAAAGGCCGTGTGGATCCGCGGCGTTGTCGGCGACGGCAGCACAGATCCCGGGGGTTGCGGGAAGATTGCAGGCCATACACGCGCCCGAGCATGCGTTCTCGCAGCAGACGCCCTGGGCACAGAAACTCGACTGGCACTCCGTCCCCACACTGCAGTTCGCCCCATTGGGCTTGAGTCCGCAACTAGCATTCGCGCAGTAGTTTCCGGTCACGCATTGTGCGTCGCTGGCACAGACATCGTAGCAGGTACTTCCGTTGCACAGGAATGGGCTACAGGGACGCGAACGTGAGGCCACACACTGGCTCGATGCGTTGCACATGGATGGCGGCGTGTAGACCCCGGACACGCAGCTTTCTATGCCGCATGAGGTTCCCGCCGCATAGGTCTGGCAGCCGCCGTTTCCGTCGCAGAAACCGTTGGTCGAGCAGGAGGCCACGCCCAGGTCCTTGCAAGTGCTGCGCGGGTCAGGACCGTCGACGGGCGCGTTCAAGCATCGTCCGGGCGAGCCGGCCGTGTTGCAGCTCCGGCACGCTCCGGTGCAGCTACTCTCGCAACACACGCCGTCCACGCACTGGCCCGACACGCATTGGCTGGCGGCCGCACAAACATGCCCGTTCTGCCCTTGGCCGCAGGTACCCGTGGTCACCCCGTTGATGGTTTGCGACGAGCACTGGTATCCGTCCTCGCAGTCCTGGTCGGTCGTGCAAGTGTTGGTGCACGCGTTGTTGGCGCAAAGGAATGGCCTGCAGTCCAGAAGTCCGGATTCCCGGCAAGTGCCCTTGCCGTCGCAGGTCCGGGGCGTGATCTCTGACAGGCCCGCGCAAGAGGAAGGGCCGCACGGCGCGTTTTCTGGATATTTCGCGCACGAACCAAAGCCATCGCAAACGCCGCTCCTGCCGCAAGCGCTGGGGAGGCTGGCGATGCACGCCGCGTCCTTCACGCGCGCAGGAACGGGTTCGCAGCGGCCCACCGATCCGGTCTGGTTGCACGAAACACACTCGCCAGCGCACGCGGAGTTGCAGCACACTCCGTCCACACAGAAGCCCGAAGCACAATTATCCCCCGTCTTGCAGTCCGCGCCGTTGGCACTCTTGCCGCAACTCCCGGCCACGCATTGGTGTCCCGCCGAGCACTGGGCGTCGCTCGTGCATGGGAAAGAGTCGCAGACGTGGGTGGTCGCATCGCAGGTGTAGGGTGGACAAGGCTGGGAAATCGGCTGAGCGTCAGAGCAGATGCCCTTGCCATCGCAGGTGAGGATGCCGGTTGCGCTGTCCCCGTCACAGGTACCGGACTTGCAACGGGTGCCCTGCGCCCAAAGGCGACAGGCGCCCTTGCCGTCGCAGGTTCCGTCCTTCCCACAAGTCGCGGGCGTGCTGGCGGCGCACACCGAAGGATCGTCGGGTGTAGCCCCCCACGGAACCGCGGCACAGAGACCCAGGGAGTTTGGCAGGTTGCAAGCCATACAGGTCTGCCCACAGGCCGTGTTGCAACAGACCCCGTCCACGCAGAATCCGATCCGGCATTCCCGATCGCAACTGCAGGATTCAGCCGTTCCCTTCGACTGGCTGGGAGTTTCCGCTGGGCAGGTGTGGGGCGGGGCAACGTCGGCGGACTTGCCATCGTGTCCCCCGCCATCGCCCGACTTGGAGTATTGGGCCGGCGTGCAACCAACCGCCGCCAGGGCAACGTACACAAAAACGAAAACTGGCTTCCTCATGGATCGTCCCCCGCGTTTTGTCGATCGTCAGCTCGAGCAGTAGCCATACTCTTTGCCCCACTTCGTGCAGGCCACGCCGCTTGCACAGGAAGTGGTAAGGCTGCAGACCTGCCTGCAGGCGCCCTGCACACAGGTGAACCTCGGCAGGCAGTCGCGTGCGGTGGTGCAAGATGTTCGGCTGCCCCCGGACGAGAATTCACATACGGTCTGGCTCTCCGCCGGTGCAGGTTGGGTCAGGTCAGGGGAAACCATATAGCAGTATTGGGCCCCGGGATGATCCCCTGCCAATGGGCAACCGACACCGCCGCTGTCCACAGGGTTGCAGCAGGTTGTCGCGCACGACTGGCCGCGCGGGTCACAGACGCTGACGCTAAGGCTGCCGCCCGAGAAGAGTGGACGCAGGCCACAAGGCGTACCACCGTCGCAATCCGCCGAGCTGGCACAAAGCTGGAAGCAAAAGTGGGACGGGGCCCCGAGGCCGGGCGGCAGGCAGATGTACCCAGGGACGCAATCATCGGTTTGATCTGGATTGCCAGGAGAATATGTCGTGCACCGTTCAAGAGGATTCGTTTGCGTCGCGCTGGGCATGGCGACGCAGGCGGCCGCGGGGTTGATACCGGCAGCGACCCAGGTGCACTTCTTGCCGCACCAGTCGCAGTCGCCGCTTTGGCAGACCGGATCGCAGCCTGTGGTAGGCACAGTGTTTGAAGAGCACGAGATGACGGGCGGGGGACAGGGCTCGCTCGCATCCAGCATAGTGCCGGAGTCCCCGGTGTCCGTGGTCCCGCCGGTTGCCCCGGCACCCCCGGCGCCGCCCGCGGTGGGCTCAAATTTCGCCTTCGTACAGGCAGCCGTCCACACCAACAGGGCGGCTAAGCAGCTCGACCATAGGAGGGGGTATCTCATGAGTCAGTCGTCCGGTGCTACAGCACCCTGGCGGGCAGCATTCTGCCACAGGATTCTTCGCAAAGCGACGAGGGTATTGTGCGGGACGCCTACGTGCTTGCCTCCGCGCCAAACTCAACCAAGATATCGCGGATGAAGCATCCCATCATCGCCTCAGTTTTCGGGCCGGTTGTCGTTTCAATCGTCGCCCTCATGGTCGGCCAGTGCTCCAAAACGAGGGGATCCGCCACCGCCCGGCCTTCCGCGTCCGCTCCCGGCGTCGCCGTCCAACTCCCGATTGGCATGAACCTCGCCCCCGTCAACGACTACACTCCTGGCTTTCCCTTCAAGAACCTCATGTGGGGGGCGCGTCCGTGGGAGACCCACAACCTCGACGGCAGCGGCCCCTACAACACCGGGGTGGCCGACCAGTTTCCACTCGACGCCAATGGGTACCCGCTGGAGGTGCCCTATCAACCTGCCGGCGTGGCGCAGCCCCAGACGGTGTTCACGATCATTCCGAACGTCACCGAAGCCGGCCGCTACGTCGTGCTCTACGACGGTGAAGGCGAGATTACCGCAGCGCTGAGCAGCAAGGTGGTTTCTTCCACCCCCGGCCGCGTGGTGCTGCAACTGGCTTGCCGTGGGAACGACAGCTATGAAGCCATCGCCATCAAGCGCTCCAAGAAGGGCAATCATGTGCGCAACATTCGCATCCTTGCCGAGGCCGACGAGAAGGCCGATCTGCAAGCCAATCCCTTTCGCGAGGACTTTCTCACCTACTGCAAACAGTGGCACGTTCTGCGGTTCATGGACTGGATGGCCACCAACGATTCGCTGGAAAAGGAATGGCAAAATCGCAAGCTGCCCAGTTTCTACACCATGGTTGGCACGTCAGGCGACGCCATCGGCCGCTCGGGCAAGCTACCCTCGAGATTCATGCAGCGGTTTTCGGGCGGCGTGGCTGTGGAGATCTTGATCCAACTGGCCAATATGACGAAGACAGACCCATGGTTCTGTATGCCGCATCGCGCGACCCCGGAATACATGACCAACTTCGCCCAACTGGTGAAGGCCAAGCTCGATCCCAACCTCAAGGTGTGCCTCGAATACTCCAACGAGGTTTGGAACGGTGGGTTCGCGCAGGCGAGCTGGATGTTGCAAAGCAAGGTCGCGGGCGACGCGGTCATCGCCTCGGGCAAGCGCGCTTGGAAGAACGACCTCGTGCCAGAGCTGCCCTATGAGGATGGCACGGTGGCTCGGGACGGCGGCGATGGTCATCCCGAGCGCATGGCCGCGCTCGACCGCCGTTGCTTCGCCGCCTGGGAGTCGGTCTTCACCGGCAATGACCGCGCCCGCCTGGTCCGCGTGGTCGGCGTCCAGCACGCTTGGGCTGACGCTGCCCGCCGGACGGCCAAGTGGGTTGTGGAACACGGCGGTGCGGATGCCCTTTCTCCCGGCGGCTACGTCGGTCCCAACGAGAGGATCTACGCGCGTTGGGAGACCGCGGGTGCATCCGTCACGCCCGAACAAGTCATCGCCGACCTGAACGAGGCCTTTGAACAGGACTCCGCCAAGTGGACGCGTTCGATCGCTGCGATCGCCAAACAATACAAACTGCGTTTCGTGGTTTATGAGGGCGGCCAACACCTCCAACCCTTGAACCAGAGGGAGACGCCCTATATGCCCGCCCTCAAGGCCGCGCAACACCATCCTGAAATGTACAAGATCTACATGAAGAACTTCGCCCTTCACCAGCAACTTGGCTGTGAACTCTTCTGCGCATTCGACAGTATCTCCCGCCAAGGCCTTCGCTGGGGCTCGTGGGGGCACCAGGAATACTACGGCCAGCCGCGCAGCGAGATCCCGAAGTACGGTGCATTGCTCGACGCCAACACCCCCAAGAAGTAGCTCGGTTTGTCGGCGCTATTCTCAGCGGACTGGCGCCGCGCCCAGTGGGATCTCGGCCGGCGGCTTCCGGCGCCACGCTGACCTGTGCGCCCACTCCGAGCGCAAGAGGAACGACAGGTTGCTGCCGGCCTCTCCCTGGGCCGGTGGCGGATCGGCCCACACGCGGTTGATGATGAATGGTTCGTCACAACGCAGGCCAGCGGTGTCGAAGACGAGGTCGATGAACTCGTGGCGCCGGAGAATCTCGGCGATCACGCTGCGCTTGATCTCCGAGCCCCCGTAGGGAAAGGCGAAGGGAACCCGTTTCTGGCCGCTGAGATCGCGGACCAGACTGCAGGAGGCGACGATTTCCTGCTCCATCCTCTCCCGGCCCATCCGATGGACCGGAAGGTGGGTCAGACCGTGGCTTCCGATGGTGAATCCTTCGGCCACGAGCTGCCTAACCTGGGCGGACGACATGAACAGGGGTCGCGTCCGAGCGTAGGCGGCCAGATCCACCCCAAAGAGGGCACAGGCTCGCTCGATCTCCTCGGTCCCGTCCTCGTCGAATCCCAGGAGCCACAGTGCCAGCTCGAGCTGGGCGGGGGTTGCCAGCGGCGGGAGGCGCACCGTCCGCAGTCTCCGCAGCGCCAGGGTTCGGTTGCTGGCCAGCCTCCCCGCTTGCAGCGGACGATCGAGCGACAGGGCCGCGACCAGGTGCGCGGCTCGCTCGGGGTCCAGGCGTGCGACCTCTCTCAGGCAGAGTGAGGCGCTGGTCTCGAAGAGACGCCGTCGGTCGTCGAGAAAATCGGTGGTGACGAAGAACACGCCCGGCACCGAGTGCTTGCGCAGGATGGGGCGGATGACGTGGAAGCACTCGGCGAAGCCGTCATCGAAGGTGAAAAGGATCCGGCTGCGCGGGAGCGGCTGCGACCCGAGGCGATGCCGGGCGACCTCGTCGTAGCCGACGGCTCGGCGCTTGGCATAGACCACGTCGTTCTCGAACTGCCGCGCGTTCTTGTAGGAGTAGTAAACTTGATGCGGCAGGTCTTCGTCGCTGACGATGTGATAGCCAAGGCCGATGACGTCCTTCGGGACGACACGCTCCCAGAACCACAAGGGCATCGATCGGAGAGCCTTGCTAGCAGCGCGTTTGAGGGGGGGAAACATTTCCATCCGTCCGATATTCGCGTTATGTCAACTCTGGCCCCGGTAGAATCCAAAACCCTCGCATGAATTCAGGAAGATGAGAAGCCACCCTAGCCTAATCAGCTGCCACCTGCAGAGCGGGTGGTTTGATGAAGGCCCCCCGAGGGGGCCTTTGGGCTTGATCCGCTTTCGTGGACAGGTTGGTTACGTCGTTCCGTCGTTGGTTAGCATGTTGTCACGGGCGTGAGCGGATGTCACCGCTGGCGCCCCTTGAGCCGCCTGGCCGTGAGCCCGATTGCCGCGAACACTTGGTCGAAGGTCTTGCGCTGGTCCGGCGTGGGCGGCCGTGTCCGGGGTGCGGATGGCGACGAAGGGCGGGATGTGGGCGCCGAGGCCCAGTCGTCCACGACCCTTCGAATGCCTTCGCGCCGGGCTCGCGCCTCGAGCACGTGCAACTGGCGGCTGGCCAGGCGCACGGCCACGAGCTTTCCCTTCGGATCTTGGGTCGGTCGGCCGCCGGCATTGGTTTTGTTATACATAACTCGTGCCAGCCTGGCGAGCCCGGTCACGCAGCCTCCGGCAGGGCCAGCCGCTCACGGTATCTGCGCTCGGCCTCGGCAGGCGACACGTAGCCGATGGACGAGTGCGCGAGCGGTAGCGTGTTCGTGGGCGGCACGCGGAAAAAGGAACCCATGCCGCGCACGCCCTCAGCTTGTGTGCAACCGGGAAGATGGGTGACGTCTTGGACCGGGCACATAGGCAACACTTTTTCTGGATATTGAGCTTCGATCGCCGAGTAAGGTGTCGTTGTGCAGCGTGTCGTTTTGCAGGCTCAAGGGACCACTTGGGGACAGCTTTTTGCAGAGAAAAGGGACCACCCCGCAGCAGCAGCTTCACCTGCGTCTTCCGTCGGTTCAGGAACACAAACACGGGCGCCGGACGTTCACTCCTTGTTTGTCAGCAAATTCCAAGAGCGACAAAGCGCTCTCCTCCCACGCCGCCAGCACCGTCTCCGCATCTTCCTGTCGCCACCTTCGGTCAGCCAGGCTCGTCGACTCGTTGGCACCATCCTCGGTTCCTTGCTTGCCCATCCGGCGGAGTCTGCCCCGCCTGCCTGCCAGTGTGGGCGTTCACCCGGGAGGGGCGAACTGGCGGATGCACACCTGCGCTCGGCCTCGCCAAACCCTCCCTCAACGCTAGCGCCCATCGACCCTTGCCGGCACGGTCGCGTCCGCACTCTCAAACTCAAGTAGCTTGATGAGGCGACGTGCGATGAAACTTACGTTGGGCTCTTGGAGCATGCTCGAGTGCCCGCCTGGCGCATCGATGACCTGCAAAGGACGTGCGGTTCGCTCGCCCCAGCCGAGGAGGGGATCAAGCACCGTTTCGATCGCCGGCTCGTCCGAATCCTTGCCTTCCCCAGCCCTCACCAACACGACCGGTGCGTTCACGCGCCCTGGAGTGTACCCATTGCGAGCGTACCCATAGATATCAAAGACACTCAGCGATGGGATCCATTGCGGCCATTCTCGTTGTCTTTCCAGCACATACTTCAGCAGGCTGAAACGAACAGCGACAGATGCCGATTTGATGATCCGCCCTGTTTCGAACTCGACGACGTTCCTCATTCTGCGCATTATCTCTGCCGCTGCTGCGCCGGATGCGCCCACCGGATCAACCCCGCGTGGGTTCTCATCATGGCGCGGTTGCCGTGTCTGACGAAGCACGCCGGAAAAGCGTTCCCACCGCTGGGCGGCCACTCGCCATCGTCGCAGGGGCGTGTTGGGTGCGACGGCATCGAGGAGAATGACGTAGTCCACCTTTTCTTTGTGCTGCTCGAGCTGCTCCGCCGCGGCAAAGGCAATCGTGCCTCCCGAGCACAATCCGCCGACAATATAGGGACCAGCCGGTTGCCGCTGCCGCATCTGCTCCACACAATACTGAGCCATATCGGGAACGGACGTGTGAGCAACCGGAATCCCCGGCAGGCGGCGTGGCAGAATTCCATAGACTGCGTAGCGCGGCGGCATTCGCCGGGCAAGATTGAGGTAGGGAAGGACTTCTCCGAAACCATCGAAGATGAAAAACAGGCACTTGGGTCCGCCGGACCTGATCTCGACCAGCGCCGCCGAGTCGCCTAGCACGATCTTCTGCTGGCGTACCGCCTCTGGTTGGCGTACCATCTCTGGTTGGCGTACCGTCCCGGGTTGGCGTTTCGCCTCAGGTTGGCGTCCCGCTTCGGGTTGGCGTCCCGTCTCCAGTTGGCGTCCCGAGATGACGTCGATCGCTTCGGCCAGTCCTGCAATCGTTGGAGATTGCAGGATCTGTGACAAGGGAAGTTGCACGCCCATCAGCGTCTTGATCTGCGACATCGCCTTGATCGCCAGAAGCGAATGCCCGCCCAGCTCGAAGAAGTCGTCGTGGATATCGATGGTTGCCACGTTCAGCAGCTTGGTCCAGATGGCCGCGAGTGACTCCTCGGTCTGGTTGCGGGGACCGACGGTTACCCGGATGGCGGCGCCGTCTGCCTGAGAGGGAGCAGGCAGCGCCTTGCGGTCAACCTTGCCGTTCTCGGTCAGTGGAAGGGACTCCAGCAGTACGAGCTGCGCCGGCACCATGTACTCGGGCAGCCGCTGCCTGAGGAAGTCGAGCATTTCAGAGACTGCCTGCGACGCCCCCTGCCGCGGCACTAGGTACCCCACCAGCTGCCGGTTTCCCGGGGAATCTTCGCGTGCCAGAACCGCACACGATTGCACGGCCGGATGCGCGGCCAGGGTCGCTTCGATCTCTCCCAACTCGATCCGGTACCCGCGGATCTTCACCTGATTGTCGACCCGCCCCAGGTATTCCAGGATTCCGTCGGCGCGGTAGCGGGCCAGGTCTCCCGTCTTGTACAGGCGTGCGCCCTCCCGCCCCGAGAATGGATCAACCAGGAACCGCTCTTGGGTCAGCTCCGGCCGGTTCAGGTATCCGCGCGCCACGCCGGCGCCACCGATGTACAGCTCACCCATCGCGCCAGGCAGCACCGGCTGCATGTCCGGGTCCAGGATATAGAGCTGCGTATTGGCGATGGGTCGCCCGATGGGGATCGAGCCGCTCCGTGGGTCGCCCGGCTGCACCTCGTATACACAGCAGCCCACCACGGTCTCGGTCGGACCGTACTCATTGACCAGGCGTGTGCCTGGAGCAAAGTCGCGCCACAGCTGCACGCTCTCGGCGAGCAGGTTCTCGCCGCCGATCACGAAAGTCTTGGTCAACCCGGCCACTTCCTCCGGGCTGAGCTGCTGGCCCAGCAGATCCAGGTGCGCCGGGGTGATCTTGACCAGGCTGCGATTTCCGTTCCGTCGCAGCGTCGTCAGGAGGTTCTGCGCTCCGACGTCTTCCGGCAGGAGCTCGGCGTGCCCCCCGGCCAGCAACGCCGGGTACAGGCTCGTCACCGTCAGGTCGAAGGAGATCGAGGTGTGGACAGGGACCGATCCCCCGGCCTCGACCGCGTACGCCTTCACCGCCCAGCAGAGGTAGTTGACCAGACCGCCATGCAGGATCATCGCTCCCTTGGGCTGGCCGGTCGAGCCCGACGTGTACATTACGTAGGCCAGGTTCGAGGGAACCGCGCCCGCCTTTGGGTTGCTGGTGGGTTCCTCCGCGATGATCGACCAGTCGGAATCGAGACAAACGGTCTTGTCGCTGGCCGAGGGGTACAGGCCCTTGCACGCTGCATCCGTCAGTAGCATCCGGATTCCTGCATCGCTGACCATGAACGACAGCCGGTCCGGCGGATAGGCGGGATCGAGCGGCACGTAGGCTCCGCCGGCCTTCCAGACTCCCAGCAGGCCTACCACCAGTTCCGGGCAACGCTTCAGGGAGACGCCTACCAGCGACTCCGGTCCGACCCCGTGCTTGCGCAGGAAGTGCGCGACCTGATTCGCGCGCTGGTTGAGTTCCCGGTAGGTGAGTCGCCGCTCCTCGAAGACGACGGCGACGGCGTCGGGATCGCGCTCCACTTGCTGCTCGAAAAGCTCGTGCACGCACACATTCGGGAACTCCACGCACGTGTCGTTCCAGGCGTAGAGAATCTCGTTGCGCTGAAGCTCGGACAGGGCCGACGGGGGCGCGGCCCGCGTCGCGGCCTCGTCGCCGCGATCGCTCAGAGTGACCACGCAATCATCTCCTTCATGACCTCGTTGGCACCGGCGTAGATACGCTGGACTCGGCAGTCCGCCCACATACGGGCGATGGGATACTCGATCATGTAGCCGTAGCCGCCGTGCAGTTGGACGCACTCGTCGACGATGCGGAATTCCCGCTCGGTAAGCCAGTACTTTGCCATGGCGGCGGTGACGGGATCGAGCCGGCCCGCGATGAAACGATCGATGCAACTGTCGAGGAAGACACGGCCCACCTGCGCTTCGGTCTTGCACTCGGCCAGCTTCATGCGCGTATTCTGATATTCGATCAGCGGCTTGCCAGATACCGTGCGGTCCTTCACGTACTGGGTCGTCAATTCCACCGCCCGCTCTGCGGTGGCGACCGCAGCCACGGAAACCGCCAGGCGCTCGTAGGGAAGCTGATCGATCATCTGGAAGTAGCCTTTGCCTTCGGCGGGCCCTAGGAGACTTGCGGCCGGGACGCGCACGTCGTCGAAGAACAGCTCACAAACGTCCTGGCCGTGTCGGCCCACCTTCTCGATCGGGCGTCCGGCACGGTACCCGGGCAGACCGTTCGTCTCGACCAGGATGAGCGAGATCCCCTTCGGGCCGGCCGCCTTCGGGTCGGTCTTCACCGCGAGGCAAATGAGGCCGGCTCGCGAGCCGTTGCTGATGAAGGTCTTCGAACCATTGATGACATAATGGTCGCCCTCTCGGCGCGCGACGGTCTGGATGCCCAAGAGATCCGAGCCCGCCGCGGGTTCGGTCATGGCAATGGCGCCCACCACCTGGCCGCGCGCCATGCGCGGGAGCCAGTTGTGCTTCTGTTCCGCGCTGCCATAGATGAGGATGTA
>Ga0182017_10003716_pt1 | contig 11387 bp, 6 predicted proteins | sample 712E3DmetaG_FD_120492 | JGI IMG/M metagenome (GOLD analysis project Ga0182017, IMG submission 120492) | Permafrost microbial communities from Stordalen Mire, Sweden - 712E3D metaG | ecosystem: Environmental > Terrestrial > Soil > Wetlands > Permafrost | place: Sweden: Stordalen | collected... | reverse complement strand
GAGCTAATCTGCTTTTTTCCCCTCCAGAAAGTACTGATACTCGTTTAAATACATCGTCGCCGTGGAAGAGGAATGAACCGAGAAGCGTGCGCAGTTGTGTCTTTGTCTCGGATGAAGAAACCTCTTCTACCGATTGAAGAACATCTTTGGAAAGGTCGAGTTCATCTGCCTGATCTTGTCCGAAGTAAGAGAGTAGAACGTTATGTCCAACAATCCGTTCGCCTATCTCAAATGACTCTTCTCCGGAAATAATCCGGACGAGCGTCGATTTGCCTGCACCGTTTACGCCTACTACTGCAATACGGTTACCGCGTTCCACTTTGAAGTCAAGATGATTAAATACTTGAAGCGAATCATAGCTCTTTTGTATTCCCTGTAAATCTAAAACCACACGCCCACTCGAAATGGGCTGTGGAAACCTGAACCGAAGTAATTCTTCTTCACGTTCCACTTCGACTATTTCGATTTTCTGCAACATCTTCACGCGGCTTTGAACTTGCCGGGCTTTGGTAGCTTTGTAACGAAACCGCTCGATGAATTCCTGTGTATGCTTGATTTGGTCTTGCTGATTCCGTTGTTGACTCAAAAGAAGTTCGCGTCGAACGAGACGCTCTTTTTCATAGAAAGAATAATTCCCGGTATATTCCTCAAACCTTCCGGCAGAAAGAGCAAATGTACGTGAAGTGAGGTTATCGAGGAATGCACGGTCGTGAGAGACGAGGATAATAGCGCCGTTATATTGACGAAGATATTCTTCCAGCCATTGGAGTGATTCGAGATCGAGGTGATTCGTTGGTTCGTCAAGGAGTAAAAGACTCGGCTCTTGCAACAGTAATTTTGCCATCGCTATACGCATTTGCCAGCCACCGCTGAATTCTTCTGTCAGTCGATTGAGATCTGCTTGCGAAAAACCCAATCCATTCAAGACGCGTTCGATCTTTGAGCGCGTGCGGTACGCGTCAAGATCTTCAAGCTTATGCTGTAATTCTCCATAGACTTCAAGTGTGTCAGCGTACTCTTCACTTGTTGAATCGAGATCAGCCAGAGTATCCTGTGCTTCGCTCAATTTTTGCTGTGTATCTAGTATATCTTCAAAAGCTGTCTCTGCTTCCTCATAAAGGGTTTTGCCGTGCAGAGCAATCGTTTCCTGCTGGAGATATCCGACCGTTACATAATGGGCTTTTTTGACGGTTCCTTCTTCTCCTTGCGGTGCACCAGAAATGATACGGAGGAGCGTGGTTTTTCCGGTGCCGTTGGAACCAACTAATCCGATACGGTCGCGAGGGCCGACGGTTGTTGAAATGTCGTGGAAAAGTGTTCGTTCTCCAAACTCAAGAGTTATATGTTCGAGTGAAAGCATAATGATTATCGATAACTGTATATCTAATCTAATATAGGCAAAAGTGTTTGAGCAGAAAACCTTTTTGGAATTGAGCTAAAAACTCCTTTTGTGGAGTGCTTGCTTTCTTCAAGAATTGCAGTATCTTCTATTTGTGCGACGCCAAACTAATTAAAAAATCGCATCATTTCGTGTTCTTCAATAACGCCAAGACACGAGAATGAGTAACCAATCACATCTTATATTCTAGGAGGATATATGAAAACCACAGGAACACTTATCCTGAGCATTCTTGTTGTACTATGCTTTGGATTGCTTTTGGCATTGAACGGTCCCGCGAAGAGTGCATCGGCTTCTCAGGATCATCAGTTCACTGGCAAAGAAAATCATCAGATTGATTTGGCAAAAGCGCTCAAACTAATTAAAAACCACGAAACAAATTCGAACGAGCAAAAAGTAAAAGGCGGGTTTATTGGCCGCGATGCGCTTGAAAAAGTTTTAGCTCAACAGGGATGTGTGGGTATTCGATATTACTATGCTCAGAATGATGACGGTGCACCCACAATTGTTGTTTTTGGTGTTGATGCAAAAGGTACTGATATGCAAACCGGTGTTCTACTTGATATAATAATACCGTGTCCTCCATTCTGTGGACCGATAAAGTAAGATAGAGTATAATTCATGAGGGTGATGCTCTATATTGTTGTTTTAATTCAGTTCGGTGCAATATGCGTGGGAGGCTTCCGTTATAGAAGCCTTCCACAACCATTGCGGCTTCTTGAATATTTGCTCGTCTTTGCTTTTATAATGACTATCATCGAGTGGATTTTAGCTTCTCAATCCATTAATACGCTTTGGGCGGCACATATTAGTACAATAGTTGAGTTTGTGATTGTTTTAATTATTTTTTCTTTTTGGATGAGACATGACTTAAGTCGCCTGGTTTTATTTGGATGCTTGATAGGGTTTATCATTTTCTGGATAATAAGCAAATTATTATTTGAACCGTTTTCTCAATTTGATGGATGGACTGCCGCAGTTTCTAAAATAATACAAATAACTTTTTCATCTATCCTGTTTGTGGAAGTAATAAAAGATAGCGACATAGATTGGACAAAGGATCCTCGTTTCTGGGTTGCTGCAGGGATTATTATCTATTCAGCGGGAAGTCTATTTCTGTTTGCGCTTTTCAATAAGATGCTGTTGATTTCGCCAGATCGTCTGAAATTCGTGTGGTCTTTGAATTGGATTTTTTCGATCATTTCGAATTTGCTTTTTGCAAGGGCTTTTCTATGCAAGAAGTAACATTTGATATTTGGTGGACAGTTGCATTTGGAACCATCGCACTCTTAGCGATTACCGTCGGATTGATTGTCGTTGTCATGACGGGTAAACAAAAGGAACTTGTTACTAAAAAACGTCAGCTGGACGAACTGACGATCAGTGAACGTAAGTACAGAAATCTTTTTGAGCAATCACCCGCCGGTATGCTTCGTATAACGACCGATCAATGGACTGTTGACGATGCAAATCATGCGCTCCTTCGTATGTTTGCAGCCGAGACATTCGATGAAGTAAAGGAAGTGCTTACGTCGATGTCTCCTCAAGACCGGGAATTTCTTATTGAGCGTTTATCAGCTGGTCAGTCTGTGGAGGATTATAAAACCCTTTTACGCCGTAAGGACAGATCGGAATTTTGGATTTCCTTCTCTGCTTCTATACATTCACTTGAAAGCTTTACCGAAGCAGTCATTATCGACATTACCACACGCCGGCTGGCGGAAGATAAGATTCGTGAACAAGCGTTGCTACTGGATCAGGCGCAGGATGCCATCCTCGTTCTTGACTTCAACAAAACGGTACGATACTGGAATAAAGGTGCTGAGCGAATGTATGGCTACGAGTCATCAGAAGTAGTAGGAAGAGATATGGTGAAGTACCTCTATGGGTTGGACGGAACAGAAGGATTTGACCGCGCATACGCGCTGACGGTACAGCATTCGGCATGGTCTGGCGAACTTCATCAAAAAAAAAGAGATGGAACGCTCATCATCACAGATTGTCGATGGACTCTCGTTCGCAATCCGGGAGACAAACCTGTCGGCATTCTTCAGGTTTGCACGGATGTGACAGACCGGAAACGATTAGAAACACGTTTTCTCCGAGCACAGCGAGTGGAAAGTATCGGCATCTTCGCAAGCGGTATCGCGCATGACTTGAGCAATACACTGGCACCGGTCTTGGTTGGTGTAGAAGTACTCAAACGGAAGTTGTTAGATATTCAAAGTCAGCGGCTTTTGAAAGCGATAGAGTCAAGTGCGAAGCATGGCTCTGAGATGGTCTACCAAGTTCTTTCCTTTGTAAAGGGAGTAGAGGGCAAGCATGCGAAACTCAATCCCTTGAAGATCGTGAAGGACATTACAGGTTTAGTAAGTCAAATCGTTCCCAGCAGCGTTACAGTTCATACTCGTATATCCGATACAGTGTCACCGGTGATTGGGGATAGAACTCAGCTCCACCAAGTGTTAATCAATCTTTGTACTAATGCGCGCGATGCTATGCCGCAAGGCGGTGAATTGACATTTGCTGTAGAGGATGTTTTAGTACCGAAGGAGATGGAAGAAGAACATACCGATGCGGTCGAAGGAGCGTACGTGGTATTTAGTATCAGCGATACAGGCGTTGGAATACCGGCTGTCGAAATTCATAAAATCTTTGAGCCATTCTATACGACGAAGGAAATAGGGAAAGGTATAGGGCTTGGCCTTTCAATTTGTCTCGGTATTGTCAAGGGACATAAAGGATTTATTACGGTGGAAAGCGTGGAAGGAAAAGGCTCGACGTTTAAAATGTTTCTGCCGTCGGCTTTCGCAATGAAAGAGGGCGAGCAGAAAGAGGATTTTAATAAGAATGTCATCCGCAAGCTGTCTTAACATACCCTGTTGCCATTAAATCGCTTCTTCAAGCAATCGAACAGGTTGCGTCTTTCAGGAATAAATCATTATGAGAGACTCAGCACCGTATCTAATGCACACGACACCGGAAATCTTTGTTCTTTAGAAAATACAATACTTCATCAACACTGAATCGAGACTTTCGTTGAACGGCTTCCATCGTGTTGAATGCGTTGTGCGGAGTACAGAGAACATTCGGATACTGAAGCAATTCATTTATTAATTGAATCGTTGGAAATGTATCCGTATGCTCGCTTCGAAGTGCGACAGCAACGTTTGGTTCGTCTTCAAACACATCGAGCCCGAGTCCGCCAAGATGTTGTTCTTGCATCAAGCGTACTAAATCGGCAATGGGCGCATGTTCCCCGCGTGCGATATTGATGAAGAGAACTCCTGGCTTGGTTTGTTTTAAGAGGCCGTAAGAAAAATAACCATGGTTTTCGTTTGTCAAATTCATAGAGCAAATGATGACGTCAGCCCAGGCGATTCCTTCTTCTTTCTCAATGTACTGCACATCCCTATGACGCTGGACAATGTCCACTCCGCGGACATTTATACCAAGAGCGGAACCGATCTTTACAATCTCGCTGCCAATCCGTCCCACGCCTACGACTAAAAGATTTTTCTCCGCACACTCTCTGCCTGTAAGTCTATCCCGGTTAAAGTTTTTAAATTGAATTATTTGTTGAGGAAGCCAGCGTATTAACGACATCATAAGTAAGATTGCATGTTCAGCGACGGCTCGTGTTGCATATTCTTGCAAATAACCGCATGGCAGCGGTTTGCGGATCGTCCCCAAGTATTTCTTCAAATGATCGCATCCTGTGCTTCGGCTCAGTACACCATCGAGCTTATCTGCCCATTGCGTTGGAATGATCGATTGTGTGCGAATACTGATCAGTCGAGCGGGTGGATTGAGATGATCCGTTTCTTGAATCGTCTTATCCGTCATCTCGTATGTGAGTTGATTGCCGAGAAGAGATTTAAGCGCACATGCCTCTTCTTCAAATGTCTCGTAGAAATAGACGTCCATAGCCCGTATTCTGTATTGTTCTTATTCAATCTTATGAGTGTAAGATATAAAAAAAGACAACGCAAAGCGAGGAAGAATGATGAAGCGGCCGCCCCAATGCTTGACATTTTTTTGTCCCCATACTATTTCAGCAGCATGAGTTTCTTTATCGATGTGAACTCCTTGTTGTTATTTCTAACGGCATCGATCTTGTAGAAATAGATTCCACTTGAAAGATTGGCAGCTTCAAACTTTACATTATACACGCCGATAGCTTGCTGTTGATTTACCAGTGTTGCCACTTTCCTCCCAAGTACATCATAGATCGTAAGAGTAACGTAACTATTTTCAGATAGCTGATAGTCAATGGTTGTACTTGAATTAAACGGATTTGGATAATTCTGGAGCACCTGAATAATCTCAGGCCGTAGAATCGTGTTATTTTGCACAGATGTCGGAGTAGCGGTTATGGAATAAATTTTCAGGTTGCTGAGAATTCCCTCAAAGACCTCTGCGCCGTTGCCGAAGTTTGTTATCATGAAAGTTCGGTCATCGTCAGACCCGTGAACAATAGTGAAACGGGCAGAGCATGCTAAAACTTTATCTAAGTAGATATTAGCAATCGCAACGCTGCTATCGTAAATAATTTTTGCTTCGTGCCATGTGTTTAAGGAATAATGCAAAGTGCTTCGCTGGGTGAAACCATTGTAGTAAAGTGCTGCTGTACTGTCGGGCTCTAAATAAAAACCAATCCATCGATAATCATAACCGCCTACTAAAACAGGTCTTCTAGTACTGGGATAACTTGTCACCTTGAAATTGGCAGTAACGATAAATGATTGAAAAATCGAAGCTGGGAAAATGGGCGTTTCAGCTTCACACCCCCCCGCCTGACCACTATAGATGTAGAGACCATTGCAATATATACCGCCTTCTTGATAGGGGGTATTTGTCAGAGTCATTGGACCGAAATTTCCTATAGTATCATTTGGAGTCGAGTTCAAGGGGTAATGTGCAATCAGGACATTCTGTCCCGTCGCCCCGTTGGAAAGTGATAGACGCCAAACACCGGAGCCCAATGTTCCGGCATAGAGATTTGTCCCGTCGACAGCGAGAGCTGTGACCCACATATCTGTGAGTCCCGAAGGACTCCAACTTGTACCATTATCAGTTGAAACGAACATACCTGAACCTGTCCCCGCGAATAGATTCACGCCACTCACAGCAAGAGAAGTAATATACGTATTCGTCAAATATGACCATCCGACTGAAGTCCAACTTGTACCGTTGTCAGTGGAACGATAGATGCCGCCACCTGTGCCCGCAAAAAGATTCGTGCCACCTGTCCCGTCAGAGACGGGGCTGATAGCAAGGCATCCGATAGTTAAGTCTGAGAGACCTGAGTTGACTGCTGTCCAGCTAGTTCCGTTGTTAGTGGAACGAAAAACGCCGCCATACCACGTGCCTGCAAATAAGCTATTGCCAATACGAACAAAGCTATTAACTGTATTGGTTCCGAATCCGGAATTGGCTGCTGTCCAGGTCGCACTATAATCTGTCGAGAAAATGACTCCATCCGCCGTTCCGGCAAAGAGATTATTACCATCAGCAAAAAGGACATTGACAGAGTTTGAACCACCAAGGTTGGACCAGCTGCTAGCATTACTCGATCGGTAGATACCATTGGAAGTTCCTTCATAGTAGTAATTGCCGTCATACGCCAGTGCCTGGACATGATTCTCATCCCAGGAGTTGGTACTGTGCGACCATGTTGTGCCGTTATCGTATGTCACAAAGGTCCCACAGCCTTCGGTTGCAGCGTACAGCCTTCCCGAACTTGTGACTAAAAAGGCAGTGGGAATTGTGCTAATTAATCCGGAATTCACGCGAGTCCAACTTCCATCAACATCGGTCCAACGATATATTCCACCTCCATCAGTCCCTGCATACAGATAGGGATCATTCGAGGCGAAGCAAAGAATGCCTGAAGTACCAAGTCCCATATTCTGCTCACTCCAGTTCAAGGTGTTCTCGGCGGCCATAAACACACCGCCACCTATTGTTCCGGCATATAAGTTCGTACCACTTTTGGCAAGGGAATAAACATGCTGGCCTGAAAGTCCTGTGTTGACGGCGGTCCAACTCGCACCATTGTCGGAAGTCCTGTAGACGCCGTCGGACATTCCTGCATAAACGTATGTGCTGGTGCTCAGAAGGGTACTAATAAAATAATTATTGAGTCCTGTATTGGCGGGAACCCAACTCGCTCCACTATTTGGAGAGAGATAGACACCACCTCCCGATGTCGCTACGAATAGATTCACGCCGTTTGCAACAATAGCTCTTATCGCGGAACTTGGCAAACCGTTGCTCTCAGAAGTCCAACTTATGCCGTTGTTCGTGGAAGAAAAGACTTTACCATTATCACATGCCGCGAACAATTTTATGCCGCTATAAAGAAGAGCATTGATAAAAGTTTCTGTCAATCCTTTATTCACAGCACTCCAGCTTATACCGCTATCTGTCGACGTGAAAACGCCGCCGCCATAAGTCCCCACAAATAGAGTGGTTCCGATGGCAAGAAGGGATCTTGCGCGTAAATTTGTAAGTCCTACATCTTTCAATGACCAATGATTACCATTATCTGTGGAGAGAAATACACCTCCACCATCTGTTGCTGTAAAAAGATTCCCGTTGATAGCGACGATACTTTGAATGGATCCGCCAAGAGGGCCGTTTGTTTGTTGCCAAACTTGTGCCTGCAACGAAAGATTCGCGAAGAGAATAACAGATAATACAAAGGCATTGAGCTTAATCATGATTTCCTCCTAGAGTAGTATGAACACATAATTCTTATCAACAACCAAGAGGGTGGTTTACACACATCTCAACCATCTAACCAGATTGTTTGCCTCAGATTTATTTGAATTGGAAATGGTCTGATTAATATGTAGCGTTTTCACTTTCTGCTATGTGCCGTGACATAACTTTTTGTCTATCTCACAAGTCAGACGTTTTTATGCATCGGATCTTCTGTTATGACTTTAAGATAGAGCAACGCATAGGAAGGAATGAAAAAATGCGGCCAGAATCAACCCTGCCGAATCAAAATATGGTATTGAAGGTCCGACGATGATCTGTGCTAAGGCAGGAGATATCATCAAACAACGTGCGGTCAAAAAATTGAAAAAAGGGTCACAAAATGGTCCACCTGTCTATCAGAGGAATGCGCTCAAAGGTGAGCCAAATGGTTGAGAACGAAAAACCCCTGAACTATCAAGGGTTTTTTTGTGCCCGAAGGGGGACTTGAACCCCCAAGACCTTGCGGTCACTAGCTCCTGAAGCTAGCGCGTCTGCCAATTTCGCCATCCGGGCTTGAAATAACAATACCTAATATACAAACATCCTCTTGGAGTTTCAACCATTTTTGATTATCCCTGGGAGGAGAATGAAGGGAAAAGGATTGATATATTGATTACACTCTTTTGAAACATCAAAGCCCAAATGTTCGTATTTTAAAAAACATGTGAAAGGTGTTATTTTTGGTTACCCAACCTTTCTACGCTATAAGCAGTCAAACCTTTAAATATTCTTTCAGCATTTGTAAAAGGGTATTATGCGTCTTATCCATTATTTTTTGTTAAGTCTATTCTTAGGTTTTATGCCTGTCTATGGGCTTACACCGGAATTCGTCAAACAAATTCATGCGGTGCGTGTGAGTGAACAAATGCATATTGATGGTGCTTTGTCTGAATCGGTCTGGCAGCGTGCAGGTACAACAGAATTTTTTCAGCAGGAACCAAACCAGGGACAAGCAGTATCTGAATCGACAGAAGTGTGGGTAGCATATGATGATGAGGCATTATACATTGCCGCACGCATGCATGATACGCACCCTGATTCCATTATTGCCCGGCTCGCGCGTCGTGATAACGACGCCAGTTCTGATGAATTTGCTGTGGGTATCGATTCATATCACGACAAGCGGAATGGCTACTACTTCATCGTCTCGGCAGCAGGCGTATTGCGGGACGGGATTCTTTTTAACGACGATTGGAGCGATGGTAGCTGGGATGGAGTATGGGAAGCAAAACCATTGATCACCTCTAATGGATGGTGCGTTGAGATGAAGATTCCGTTTTCTCAATTACGGTTCGAACAACATGATCAATATGTTTGGGGAATCAATTTCGAGCGTATCATAGGAAGAAAAAAAGAACAAGCCTTCCTTGTGTACACTCCGCGTAACGAAAGCGGATCGGTTTCTCGTTATCCTGATCTTATTGGTATCGAACATATTACACCTCCAACCCGGTTGGAAGTTACTCCGTACATTACCGGACGAGCTGAATATGCGCCACACGATGCAGGTGATCCGTTTAATACTGGATCAAAATATACTCCAGCTGTCGGAGCGGATTTAAAATTGGGTTTAGGTACCAACTTGGTACTTGAAGGAACGATCAATCCAGATTTCGGGCAAGTGGAAGTCGATCCCGCGGTCGTAAATTTAAGCGACGTGGAAACATACTTCAATGAGAAACGCCCCTTCTTTCTCGAAGGAATGAATATCTTTTCATTTGGGCAGGGAGGCGTGAACAATTATTGGAGTTTTAACTGGTCATCACCAAGTCTGTTTTACAGCCGCCGCATTGGTCGTGCGCCGCAGCGCGGATTGCCGGATCACGATTATGCCGATGTTCCGCTTGGCACGCATATCCTTGGGGCGGCAAAAATCACAGGTAAAGTTATTGATGGATGGAATGTCGGCGTTATTGAAGGTTTTACGAAGCGTGAGTATGCACAATTAGATACCGCTGGAGCACATTGGTCGTTGGAAATTGAGCCTATGACATCGTACACCATCGGACGTGTTCAACGGGATTTTAACGATGGCCGGCAGGGTGCAGGAATTCTTTTTACTTCTGTGAACAGATTTTTTGATGACGATGGCATCAAAACAGATGTCAATGAAAATGCCTATGTCGCTGCTCTTGATGGCTGGACGTCATTCGATGCAGAAAAAAATTATATGATTTCCGGTTGGACCGCGGTCTCGAATGTTCAAGGCACTCGCGAACGGATGATAAATTTGCAGCAAAGTTCTTCCCATTATTTTCAGCGGCCCGATGCACACTATTTTTCTTTAGATAGTTCTGCAACATCGTTGAGCGGTTATGCCGGTCGGTTTACCTTGAACAAACAAAAAGGCAATATGCTGCTCAATGCTGCACTAGGATTCATCAGCCCAGGTTTTGAATCAGGAGATCTCGGATTTCTATCGCGCACCGATTTAATCAATTATCATGTAGGTACCGGATATAAATGGAATGATCCGACACCATATTATCGTTATGTGAACATCCTGGGTTCAGTTTTTGGTACTTACGACTTCGGCGGGGATGTGACATGTCGAGGTGTGTGGGGCGGCATTGATTACCAATTGCCGAGCTATGATTACTTCGGTTTGTATTACGATTATGGATTTGAATCGTTTGACGATTACCGCACACGCGGCGGTCCGAAAATGCTCAACCCGGTATGCTACGAGTGGAATTTTAATTATTCTTCCGATAGCCGCAACAAGTATGTTTATGGAGCTTACTGGTATGCATATGAAGGGCACAATGGGTTTTATCATAGTATCAACTTGTCCATTACTATGCGTCCTGTCTCGAGTGTTTCAGTGTCATTCGGTCCTGGATATGTACTCAACTCAGATCTTGCACATTGGATTGGCAATTTTAATGACTCCTTTGCTATAGTAACGTATGGCAAGCGATATATCTTTTCGGATTTAATATATAAGGAACTCTCAGCTCAATTACGTGTTGATTGGACACTCACACCGACGCTGAGTTTCCAACTCTTTGTTCAGCCATTACTTTCGTCAGGGAATTTTTCCAATTTCAAAGAATTTGCACGTCCGCGATCGTTTAATTTCCTGGTATTCGGCAAGGATGGTTCTTCAATAACGAAAAATATTAATTCTGACGGTTCAGTCAGCAGCTATGATCTTGATCCGGATGGCAGCGGGCCTTCTCCGGCAATGAATATTTCAAACCCAAATTTCAATTTTGTG
>Ga0182017_10003712_pt1 | contig 11395 bp, 8 predicted proteins | sample 712E3DmetaG_FD_120492 | JGI IMG/M metagenome (GOLD analysis project Ga0182017, IMG submission 120492) | Permafrost microbial communities from Stordalen Mire, Sweden - 712E3D metaG | ecosystem: Environmental > Terrestrial > Soil > Wetlands > Permafrost | place: Sweden: Stordalen | collected... | reverse complement strand
GCCGGTGTTCTCGCGCACGACCACGAAGTCGATGTGCTCCGGTCCCTTGTCCTTGAGCGGAGTCTCCACGTTGGGATACAGCTTCACCGGCCGCAGGTTGATGTACTGATCAAGGGCGAAGCGTGTCTTGAGCAGGATGCCGACTTCCAGAATGCCGGGCTTGACATCCGGGTGGCCGATGGCGCCCAGAAAAATGGAGTCGAACTTCTTGAATTCTTCCAGCGCACTGTCGGGCAGGATCTCTCCGGTGCGCTTGTAGCGCTCACCGCCGAAATCGAAGCTCTGGTAGTTCAGCTTGACGCCGTGCTTGGCGCATGCCGCATTCAACACCTTGACGCCCTCGGCCAGCACCTCGGGCCCAGTGCCATCGCCCGGAATGAGCGCGATCTTGTACGATTTCATGTTCGAGCCTTTCGCTTCAATTGTCGCGTGGGAAACCCGCCGGCTTTGCCGGTGGCGGACCATCTCGGGACGGCATGGGAACCCTTCGAGGGTTCCCATGTCAAATCGAAGTTCCGCTGATAGCACGTCGGAGCGTGAGCGAACAAGGGGAAGGCGGCGCAACTTTGTGCGTCACGCAAGAAAACCCTTTTCGAAGCTCCGCAGACTCGACAGGTGGCCGGCGATTTTGCTACTGTTTCCGAGGAGAAAGAAATGGGAAACCGGCTGTATGTTGGCAATTTGTCGTACAATGTGACCGAGGCGGAGTTGCGCGAGGTCTTCGCTGAAGGGGGAAAGAACGTCGTCGAGGTGAAGATCGTGCTCGACCGGGACACCGGGCGGCCGCGCGGGTTCGCCTTTGTTGAGATGGGCAGCGACGGGGAGGCGAGCCAGGCGATCACCACCCTGACCGGGCGCGAGATCCAAGGACGACCTATCAGCGTGAGCGAAGCCCGCGAACGTGGAGCACGCGGTGGCGGCGGCGGTGGCGGATTCGGCGGCGGCCGCGGCCGTGATCGCGACCACGATGACCGCGGCCGTGGAGGCGGACGCCGCGGCGGCGGCTGGTAGGCGAGCGTCCTTGGCGGGCCCATCTGCCCGCGGCGCTCCAGGGTTTTTCGGTGAGCTGATATAGATCCGGCCGCGCCGTGGAGATAAGCTCTTCTTGTGAAGAAGGCTCCAGGTTTCAGCTTCGACGTCTCGCGCGAAGGGGTGGGAGCGCGACTGGAGGAGATGGAGCGCAAGTTGGAGCGTATGCGCGGGCTGTACGAGTCCTTCTTCATGGGTATCGAACGTTCGCCGCCCGAGGTATTGCGCCGCGACCTGAACCGGCAGATTCTCGAAATGCAGCAGGTGCCGATCAGTAACGCTTCGCTGCGTTTTCGCTATCAGGCCCTGACCCAGCGCTGGGTGCTGCTCATCACTTACTGGAACCGCACCATGCGCGAGATCGAGGCCGGCACGTTTAGCCGCGACCTAGCCAAAGCGAAACGCCACCTGACCACCAAAGGCACTTCGGCCGTCACCCTGGAAGAGGCACTGGCCATGGGCATCCCCGCTGCCCGGGCCAAGGCCTTCGTCGCTCATCAGCAGGCGGTGCAGGACAGGCGCGTGGCACGGGCCAAGGATGCAGCAGCGGGCGCGGCCCAGGCCGACGGAGCCCCAGCCTCTGCAGATACACCGAAGACCGCGCCACCCGCCGCGCAGGCGACAACCGCGCCGTCAGGCGTACCGCCGTCGGTTGCTCTGCCTGGGCTTTCCGATGTGGAAATGCAGGACGCCTACCGCCGCTACCTCGCAGCACACCAGAAGGCGGGCATAGCAGACTCGGCGCCGCCGATGGACAAACTGCGCCGGAGCCTGGCCAAGCAGCTTCCCCAAATCCTCTCCGCCAACAACTGCTCGCGCGTGCGGCTGGACATCGCGGTCGAGGACGGCAAGGTGCGCCTGCGTGCCTGGCCGCTCAAGGAGTCGTAGGGCGACCTGCGGTCGCCCATTCCGCTTACCCTGCCGTCAGCACTCTGGGCACTGGCAGGTGAGCGTCGTGCTGTTCGGCGCGACACACGACAAACCGCCGCTGCAGATCCCCATGCACGCGCAGGTCGGGTTCGCGGCGCACTGGGGAGGCGTGGAGACGCAATGGTAGGAGAAGGGCAGGGTCTGGAAGGTCGCACAAAGCAGTCCTGTAGGCGCTGCAGACGTTGCGGCGCACGCGTCACACGAACTAACCTCCGAGCAATCCTCCACCTTCGCACAACCCCCGGCAGGGCAGTTTCCGACGAACAGGGGAGCCTGCCCGGCCGAACACAGGGGAGTAGGAGTAGCGATTGGGCAAATGCCCCCCGCTGGTTTGCAAGCCCGACTGAATGTGCAGCGACCGGCGATGCACGCGACCTCGCTGTCCTGAATCTGGCGAGCGGCGCAACTGCTCTGAATGCACATTGCACCACAGCGGGGCATGGCAGTGCCCACAGGGACGGGCAGGCAGCTGCAGCAGTCCGAGAAGAGCTGACAATCATTGTCCGTCATGCACTCCGGGTATCCGCCGGACGAGCCACCGGCTCCGCCCGTACTCGTGCCTCCGGTGCCTCCAGTCGTCGTGCCGCCAGTAGCCGGCCTGCCGCCGGTTGCGGTGGCGCCGCCAGTTCCCGTGGTCCCGCCTGCTCCTGCATCTTTGCTTGGGCATGCGCCGTCGAAGTTCTTGGACACGCCGGCAACTTGGCGCAGGCAATCGTTGCCATAGGTCTTCCCATCGCAACCGCAAACGGGCAGAAAGAGTTCGGGGCAAACCTGAGGCCGGGCCGCGCAGGTTCCAAAAAAGTCGCAGCAGCATTCCCCCGGCGACGTTTCGCAGAACTCACCTGCCGCGCAGGGATATCCCGCAAGTCCACCGCAGATCTTGCCGGTACCGCCGGTGCCGCCAGATCCGGTGGTGCCGCCGGTTTGCGTGGCGCCTCCAGTTCCCGTGGTACCGCCGGTTCGCACGCTGCCCCCAGTTCCGGTGCCACCACCTGCTCCTGTCGCACCACCGGTCTGCGTGGCGCCTCCAGTTCCCGTCTTGCCGCCAGTTGCTGTGGCGCCGCCAGTTGCTGTGGTACCGCCGGTTTGCCTCACACCGCCAGATCCTGTCGCGCCGCCGGTTTGCACACCGCCTCCGGTTCCTGCGTTACCGCCGGTTCGCACGCTGCCTCCAGTTCCTGTGGTGCCGCCCGATCCCGTCGCACCACCGGTTCCCGTGGCGCCTCCATCTTGCATTCCACCGGTCCGCGTGGCGCCTCCAGATCCCGTCGCACCACCGGCTCGCGTTGCGCCGCCTGCTCCCGCGGTGCCGCCGGTTGTCGCAAATCCACCGGCTGCGGTGACGCCGCCGCTTCCAGTGACACCCCCGGTGTTCACGGCGCCGCCCGCCCCAGTACCACCTCCGTGGCCCGCAGGTGCGTCGAGGTCAGGCGCATGTCCATCCACTCTCGCTAGACTGAGCCCCGATTGATTGCTGCTGCAACCAGCGGGCAATCCCAGCGCAACCATGCTGCTTGCAATCATCCCAAGAATCGCCGGGGTCGTCGCTAGTCTAGTCATAGCTGGCCTCCTCCGTTGTGTCTCTGCGGTACTACCTTCTTATTGTTGCTGGCTCGTCTGAAAGTTCCACGGTTTTCTGGTCTACGCGCAGATTGGGTAGGAACAGGTGTTGCACGTGATGGTCACTCCGCCGGTGAGGGTGGCATTCACGGAGCACGAACCCGGGGACGTGCCGCATTCGGGAGCGACCGGTCCCTGGCCGCAGACATTGTTGACACATTGAACTATGCGAGCGCCGCCCTCCATGATCAGGCACAACTGTCCGGACGGACAGCTCGTACCGACACAACTGACACTACTGCAGGTTGCGGTTTGAGCCGTCCAGGTGCCGCCCGTGCAGGTTGCCTGCGTGCGGCCGGTGCCAGGGCAGTTGTCATAAAAACACGACGCGCCCGGGCTGCTGCAGGGTGAGCCGTTTGTCGGCGCAACAAAGGGACACCCGGGCACCGAGACGGCACACTCGCTCGGGAGGACGCACCCCTCGTAGCAGTTGCTGGTGTACGACATGACATACAGTCCCCCGCAGGAGGGCTGCGCAATCGTGCACCCAAACCCAACCGGGGGGGTGCATTTGGCGCGGCCACCGTCGGCACAGCGACTGAAGCGTTCGCAACAGCCGATAGCGGAACACCCGCAAGCTCCGATATCCATGAAGACCGAGTGGCAATCACTGCGGCTGTCACACGCCGCTTGAGTTGTCACCTGGCTGCAGCTCACCGGAGCAGCGTCGGTTGTTCCGGCGTCCGGAGCCGGGCAAGGGGCGGCACTGCATACGACACTGCAAGAACCGGTTCCAGGCGTGCACCCGGGACACCATCTCTGGCCGGCCGGACAGACTCCCGCATCCGCTGTGGCGCACGCGCCGTCGTAGTTCTTGGACACGCCGGCGTTGCGGCGATCGCAGTCGCTGGGATAGGTCTGCCCGTCGCAGCCGCAAACCGGCTGATAGACCGTCACGCACCCCATCCCGGTATTCACCACGCAGGTTCCGAATCCATCAGCCACGTTGCAGGTCCCGGCCGGCATTTCGCAGAATTCGCCGGTCGCGCAGGGCAGTCCCGCAATACCGCCGCATTTCGTGCCCGTACTGCCTCCTGTGCCTCCAGCGCCGGTGGTGCCTCCAGTGCCCGTGGTGCCTCCAGTGCCCGTGGCGCCGCCAGTCCGCGGGCTCCCGCCAGTTCCGGTTGTGCCGCCGCTCGATCCCGCACCGCCCGTTGCCGGGCACGGCGTCTGGCAGACCCCTGCCAGAGGACTAAGGCACTGCCCGCAGCAGAGCGTCCAGTTTGGCGCGCACCCTGTGCTGGTCCCAGTTGTTCCGCCGCTGGCGTTCGCTCCACCAGTTCCAATGGTTCCCCCGCCCGCTTTCGACCCGCCACTGGCCTTCGTTCCGCCACTCGCTGTGACTGTGCTGCCGCCGTCGCCGACGCTGCCGCCGAAGCCACCTGCCGTGGTGCCGCCGGTTCCCGTGACAACGCCGCCCGTGGGGACGCCCCCAGTGTCCACGGCGCTGCCTCCGCTCCCCCCAGCCGCACTGGTGGTACCCACGCCGCCAGCACCTCCACTGCCCGCAGGCGCGTCCGCGGCAAGTGTCGGCGCGTCCACATTCTCTTGGCCGATTGTCACCTTGTTGCTGCCGCAGCCGACGAGCAATCCCGCCGCGACTAATCCGCCCACGAAAGTGGCAAGCATAACTGGGACTGTTGCAATTCTAGTCATCGTGAGACTCCTCAGTCGTGTCTCCGTCAAATGGTGTTGCAAGCAAGCAATCGACTACTGGCACTTCCCGCTGGCGAGGAGAGCCCCAGGAGCGCACACGCAGCGGCCGTCAGCCACGCAGCGGCCATGAATCGAACTCAGGGCCGGATTGTCGTTGCAGGTCTGGTCAGCACCAACCGTACACGCGCCGGCTGGGCCCGCGCAACCGTAGCCCGGCAAGAAGCAGCCAGCGCCGCAGCTGCAGGTGCTGACCGTGTGGCTGTTGGCAGGCGCACATCCACAGGCCCCGACCAGACAGGAATTCGGGAAATCGGAGGTGGCGCTGCAGCAGAGCGAGCTGCTGACTGCGCCGCCGGTCGCGGTGCAAAGCACGGCGGGCGACGAAGCGTCGCCGCTCGGCCTCACATCCTGGCCGCCATCAACACCGGCGCACTCGCTTTGGCGGACACAGCCCTCGTAGCAGACGCCGGTGTACGACAGGACATAGGGCGCTTCGCAGAAAGGCTGCGGCGCCATACAGGCAACCGGGCCGCTGCAGTTGGCGTGGCCACCGTCGGCGCAGCGGTTGAAGTGCGCGCAGCAACCAGCAGCGGCGCACCCACAAGTTCCCGGATCCACGAAGACCGAGTGGCAATCGCTGCGCGCATCACACTCCGTTTGGGTCGTCACCTGGCCGCAGCTTGCTGAAGCCACATCCCCGGTTCCTGCGTCGGGAGCTGGACAAGCAATGGCGGAGCACACAACGCTGCACGAACCCATTCCAGGCGTGCACCCCGGGCACCATCTCTGTCCGGTTGGGCAGACTCCGCCATCTGCTGTGGCACAGGCGCCGTCGGACTTCTTCGTCACGCCGGCAGCTTTTCGGTCACAGTCGTTGCCATAGGTCTTCCCGTCGCAACCGCACACGGGTTGGTAGTCCGTGACACAGCCTTGCGGCTTGACTGCGCAGGTCCCGGTCGCATCGGCCACGTTGCAGGATCCTGTCGGCAGGTCACAGAATTGACCCGGGCCACATGTCATTCCCCTGAGGCCTCCGCACGTTACACCGGTCGTTCCGCCCGTGCCCCCTGTTCCCGTGGTCCCGCCCGATGCCATGGCGCCGCCGGCTCCTGTACTGCCGCCGGCTGCTGCATCTGCCGTGGCACAAGCGCCGTCGGACTTCTTGGTCACGCCATTGCTGGTGGCAAGCCGGACGCAGTCGTTGCTGTAGGTCTTCCCATCGCAGCCGCAGACAGGCTGGTAGAGCATGTCGCAAACCTGAGGCTTGACCACGCAGGTTCCAAGTTCGTCGGCGATGTTGCAGCTCCCTGGCGGCATGTCACAGATTTCACCGGCCGCGCAGGACAATCCCGCAAAGCCACCGCAGGTCTTTCCCGTGCCGCTGCTGCCGCCGGTTGCAGTGGCGCCGCCGGTTCCCGTGGTACCGCCCGCTGGGCACGGCGCGCAGATTCCGGCAGCGGGACTGAGGCACTGGCCGCAGCAGAGCGTCCAACCCGGCGCACATCCCATGCCGGTCCCTGAGCCGCCTGTCCCGATTACTCCGCCAGCGGCCTTGCTGCTACCGCCAGCGCCGCCGTTGCCGCCCGAGCCAATTGTCGTGGTGCCGCCGCTTCGCGTGGACCCGCCCGTTTCCGTGACACCACCGCTCCCGTTGCTGCGGCCTCCACTTCCCCCTGACGCTGCCGCGTCCAAATTCTGTTGTCCGATCGTCACTTGGTTGCTGCCGCAGCCGGTACTGCCAGCGACCAGGCCGCCGACAAGAATTCCCAGTGTCACTGGAGTTATTGCGAATTTAGTCATTTCTCTTCTCCTGAGTTGTTTCTGCGGGCTTCGTCTCTAGTGTTCCCGGCCCGGCTCGATTCCGTTGGACTGTTTGGCGTTTCCGTCAGATCTCTTGCATGCGGATCGCACGCGCTCGGCCAGGGGCGACTGCGGGGCGGTGCGCCAAAAACGCTCGGCCTGGGCCTCGGCCGCAGGGCCGGGGTGCGCCTGACAAGAGGCAATAGCCCCGATGGCTCGCCTTTCTTCATTCAGCGTTCCCTTGCCAAAGCGGCGGTCGTATTCGGCCAGCCGCCGCAAAGCCTGGGCAGGAAGCCCCACGCGCAGGTCTTCCTGGGCCTGCCGGAGCAGGGTGAGTTCCGGATCTAGAGAGTCGAGCGCGGGGCCGGGCTCTGGTGCGCTCGCGACCGCGGACACGGGTCGTGGCTCGTAGCGGACCACTTCGCGGCGCCGCATCTCGGATGGCAGCGGTTTGGGGCGCAGTTCTTCCACGACGGCCCGAACCTCGGGTGCAGCCATCGGCGGGGCTGAGGATTCAGCCAGCGGACGCTGGGCAGGAAGGCCTGCTGGCGAATCTTCCTGGGCCCGCCGGGGCACGGTCAGGACCGGATCAAGAGAGGCGAGCGCGCGGCTCGGCACTGGTGCGCTGGCGACTATGGACCCACGGCCCGTTGTCGCGGGCCGTGCCTGGTTGCGAACCACTTCGCGACGCCGCACCTCGGGCGGGAGCGGTTTGGGGCGTGGTTCTTCCACGACGGCCGGAGCCGCGGGCGGCAGCGGGATGGGACGCGGTTCTTCCACGACCTGAGATTCGGGTGCAACCACCGTTCGGGTTGGAGGCGTAGGCAGGGTCCGGGACACATGGCGGGACGCCGTACGGTGTGACGTCGTGGTCGGCGACGGCGAGTGCGCCTTCCAGGCCCACAGAGAAACCGAGCCGCCGCCCAACACCGCAACGGTCAGCGCAGCCACGGTCACCTTGGTGGCCAGGGTCATGGCGACCGCGCCACCTGCAGCCGTGGACACGGCAGACGCAGCACCCACGGTAGCCACGCGCAGGAGCACGGCGTGCTTGATGCGCGCGCGGTCCGCACGGGTGGGCGCCTCTGCGCCTCGGGCTGCTTCCAACATCGATTGCACTTCAGGTCCGAGGTCGTTCATGGCTGCCTCCGCAGTTCCTGCGCCCGAAAGCGCAGCAGAGCCTTTTGAAATTCTTGCCGGGCCGCGCGCAGACGGGAGGCGACCGTGTTCGGGTTCGCCTCGACGATCTCCGCGATCTGCACCGCGGTCATCTGTTCGATCTCCGCCAGAACGAAGACCTCACGCTTGTCCTCATCCAGCTCGCCCAGCAGACGGTCGAGAACCCGCAGGGCCTCGACCCGTTCCAGCGTCGCCGCAGGACCTTTTTCGTGATCGGCCGCCAGGGTTTGGATCTCGGCTGGATCCTCTGCTGCCCGATCTCCGGGTTTGCGCTGGTGGGCGCGCCAGTAGTGCCTCACTACATGCACCAGGATCTTGAACACCCAGGTCTTGAGCTGCGCCCGGCCCTCGAACTCGGCCAGACGGCGGTGCACGATGAAGAACACCTCTTGCACTACATCGTCCATGTCCGCTAGCCGGACCCCCATGCGACGCACCGCCCGCCAGACAAAATCCAAGTGATCCTCGTACACGGCATCGAAGTCCGGGACAGGCACGCGGCTCGGCGAAGCCGCGGTTTCGAGCGCGTTCCCGGCAGGACAACTCATGCTGATCACTTGGTTCCCGGGAGAGCGCGAATTCGTCATCAGAAATGCAGCTCGACCCCCAGGCTGATGCGGACCCCAACCGCGGGGGTCTGGAAGACTCGGCCTGGCTCGTTCTTGAACACGAACTCGGTGCGCCGCAGGGGAGCCAATACATCCACATGCAGGGGAATCCTGAAGTGGGGGCCAAGGGGGATTGCCGCGTAGGCGCCAGCGCCCAAGGCCGACCATAGGGTTTGGGCGGGCAAGCTCTCGCTGACACCAACTCCTTGGGCCGACACCACACCAAGTTCGGCATCCGCACAGGCGCCAAAGGCCAAACCTTCTCGCCCGAGGTTGAAACAAGCCGCGAGCGCCGCGGCGGTGAGGTTGAACTGGCCATAGGCACCAGCGGGTGTCGCTGCCATGGCCTTCTGGTCACGCCGCAAGCCGTAGGTCCCACGCAGTTCCACGCGCCAACGTCGCCCGGCCAGGCCGACCCCGCCGCCCAGGCCCACGTCGAAAGAAGGCAGAGTCCGGTAGCTGCCGACTGTGTGGATGCCCAGGAGGTACTGCATGGCTCGGGGTTTTCTCTGAAGCGCGGGATCGGTTTCCGCGGGCGGCGTCGCCGGAACCGGTTTGGGCGGCGTCGCGTGGGCTGCTACCGCGTTTGGATCGATCATCAGTGCGATGATGAGAGCCGTAGCATCGGCGAGATCCTGGCAGGAGGCGGCCTCAATCGACCGCTGTCCGGGTCGGCCTGCCAATTCGGTTTCGACCGCGAGCGACCAGGTCTGCCCATGCGACACCTGCGCGCGCGCCTTGATGTCGCCGCCCTGGGGCACGCGTATGTCCCCGCCCAGCAGGCGCGCGATCTCGGCGCGCAGGTCATCGCGCGAAGGACAGCCCGCAGGCGCCTGCCAGGAGATTGTGAGTGCGCCTGGCTCATCGGCGTGGACCAAGCGCGCACTCCCCAGCATGGCCAGAGTCAGCACGGCGCTTGCAAAGAGAATGCTAGGTGGCCGCCGGTTCACGCGATCCACAGTACACCCGGTTGGAGCGCGGTGAGAAACGGTGCGATCTGCCTTTTCCGAAGATCAAGCCTTCCCTGAAGCGCCGTTTTGGTTATCGTCGGGCTGTGCAAATGACCTTCGAGGCCTGGTTCGCTGCGCGCTATCCCCAGATCCCGGCTGCGGGCGCCGCGGCGGTGCTCCGTCTGGCCGAGGACGGGGCCACGGTGCCGTTCATCGCGCGCTATCGCAAGGAGCAGACCGGTGCTCTCGACGAGGTAGCCATCCGCGCGGTCATCGACGGCAAAGAGTCTTGGGACGACATCGTCAAGCGGCAGGCGTATGTCGTTGGCGAGATTGAGCGGCAGGGAAAGCTGACGCCTGAGCTGCGCGACAAGATCCTGGGCAGCTTCGACATGACGGCGCTGGAGGATCTGTATCTGCCGTACAAACAGAAGCGCAAGACCAAGGCGGTGATCGCGCGTGAGGCGGGTCTGCAGCCGCTGGCCGACTGGCTGTGGGATTGCGGCCTCGGAATCATCGCGCCCGCGCCGGGTGAGACCCCCGACGGCCACGCCAGCGCGTTCTGCGATCCAGCAAAGGGCGTGCCCGATGTGGACGCGGCCCTGAATGGCGCGATCGAGATCCTGGTCGAGCGCCTATCCGAGGATGCGGGTCTGCGCAGCACCGTGCGCACGCGCTATTTCGAGGACGGATTTGCCAAGACCCGCCAGGGCGAAAAGGCCAAGCCGGCCAGCAAGTTTGAGAACTACTTCAGCTTCGAGGAGCCGGTGCGCAACCTACGCAAGCCGGAAAACTCGCACCGCTACCTGGCCATGCGGCGGGGCTGGATGGAAGAGGAGCTGGTGATGACCCTGGGCGGCCCCACGCCAGCCGAGCCTGCTGAGCCAATCAAGCCGCGCACCGGCGGCCCGGCCGATCGATTGGTCGAGGAGCTGCTTCACGGCTTTGAGGCCGCCGCGTGCAGCAAGCCCAATTTCGAGGGTGCGCCTCTGCTGAAAAAGGCGGCGCGCTTCGCCCTGCGTGTGCACGTGATCCCGGCCATCGAGAACGAGGTGCACAAGACCTTGCGCGAAGTCGCCGACGAAGCGGCCATCAAGGTGTTCGCCGAGAACGTGCGCAAGCTGCTCCTGTCCGCGCCGTTCGGGCCCAAGGCGGTGCTGGGCGTGGACCCGGGGCTGCGCACCGGCTGCAAGCTGGCGGTGGTGGATGATTCGGGCAAGTACCTGGGCAGCACGGTCATGCACCTGGAAACACCGTCGGGGCTGGCCGCGGCGGGCGGCATCCTGGCCAAGCTGGTCAAGCAGGGCGGCATCCGCGCGGTGGCAGTGGGCAATGGCACCGCGGGCCGCGAAACTGAAACCTTCGTGCGCAAGGTGCTGGACGAGGCGGGCCTGCGCGCGCCAGTGGTCATGGTCAGCGAATCGGGCGCCAGCGTGTACAGCGCCAGCGACGCCGCCCGCGAGGAGTTCCCGGATCTCGACGTCACCGTCCGCGGCGCCATCTCCATCGCGCGCCGACTGCAGGATCCCCTGGCCGAGCTGGTGAAGATCGATCCCAAGAGCATCGGCGTGGGCCAGTACCAGCACGATGTCTCGGCCACCGCGCTGAAGAAGAGCCTGGATG
>Ga0182017_10003709_pt1 | contig 11401 bp, 8 predicted proteins | sample 712E3DmetaG_FD_120492 | JGI IMG/M metagenome (GOLD analysis project Ga0182017, IMG submission 120492) | Permafrost microbial communities from Stordalen Mire, Sweden - 712E3D metaG | ecosystem: Environmental > Terrestrial > Soil > Wetlands > Permafrost | place: Sweden: Stordalen | collected... | reverse complement strand
TGGCAGTATTCGTTGACGATCTGGCTCTGATATGCCGTTGCGATACTAAGACGCATGGCCTTCAGGGCAAGGCTCGCGTAATGCCCATCAACATTGGTGAGGCAGGAGCTTGTGGAAAACATCATTTCGCTGTGGATGCCGCCGGGGAAAATACCGAGCTTTTTCCAGACCGCTTTCCTCTCTGCGGGCGCAAGGGTTTCCACGATGTAGCTCGGTTCGTCATATTTTCTGTTGAAGTCCGCCTCGAAATAGTTGCAGAGCATAAGCGCCACTTCGTCGGGCGGAAAATCGGAAGGCATGTTGAACCGGATGGCGAAGGCAGCGAGTTTTTCCGGCTCTTTGATGGTGAAGGGCGATTCGCCGTTCGCGACGGCCCTGAGTGTTTTAACTGTTTGTTCCGTATGGTAGTGGTACGTTGATGCGCCCATGACATTTCGCAGCAGCATCATCCGCATGGCCATGCCGTCGCCGGTTATGCCGCAGACGCCTCGCTTGTCCTTTGCCACATCAGCCCGGCAGGGACCGTTGGAACAGAGATCGCAGCGGACGCCGGCCTGACAGAATGGACAGCGCTGATCGGAGCTTGAGCCGAGCTCCTGCGCTTCATATCTATCCCAGATGTTTGCCATGCCATCTTTTTTTATACGTTCATAAATCCTTCTCACCGATTCGTGATAAGAAATCCTGTCCCCTTCCATAAAAACCTCCTTATTTGTATTGCAGGTAAGGTAATCCTACCAGAGCGGGCGGGTCTCGTCAAGGCTTCACACAAGCAGAGACCTCGCAGCGTTTCCACACGGCATCACCCTTGATTTTTGCTTGCTATGGCACGATTTAGGGCCAGCCTGCGCTCAAGCCTCATCAAGCCTGGAGCGTCACAGGATCGCCTTTTTTTATGTTTTTTGTTGCTGCGAAACTGCCCTTAAAATATCCGAATTCGAGGTAACCGGAACTGCCGATGAGGCAGGTGAATTCGCTTTCGTAATAGCTTTTGCTTATAGTCGTAAATACCATATCACCGATGCGGATCTCAAAAGACCCTTTGCCAAAAAAGCCCTTTAAGAAATCTATTTTGATATTAGTGATTACATTCCCGAAGCGGTCGAACCTGACGACCTCGCCCTTCAAGGAATGACCCTCTATTGTGGGTAGGATATTGTCAAGGCGCACAGGATCGGCCACACTTCTTCCGAAAGCGGACGGATGAAACCCCGTCGAGAGATATGCTGCCGCCGGCGCGAAGATATCCCTCCCGTGAAAGGTTGAGCTTGCCTCCTTCAGCAAGAAATCGGGATTTTCAATCGCATAGGTCTCAGGCATGTCATCCATGATGAGAGTAAAGATTCCGTTGTCCGGCCCGACAAAAAAATAGTTGTCCTTGCGCATAATGATCGGCCGCCGTTCACTCCCCACGGTGGGATCAACAATGGCGACATGGATTGTATCGGCTGGAAAGTACCGGCAGTATTCTTCGATAAGAAAAGCCCCCTCCTGTATATCCTGCGGTTCAATGTCATGGGTGATGTCGATGATCGTCACATCGGGGTTGATGGAAAGGATGACCCCCTTCATGATGCCGGCGTATGGGTCATGTAAGCCAAAATCGGTGAGAAGTGTGATGACCTTCATGCCTGGAGTTGTTCTGGCATCTTTCCCGGGAGCACTGACGATGTAAGGTGGCGGCTCCATCGGGCTTATGCTCGTGGAGGGGGCGACGTAAGGCCCTGTAATTGAAAGAGCATTTTGATGTACTTTTTGAACGGCTTTTCGATTATGCCCTTTTCGGTGATGAGGTTGCCGATGAACCGCGCCGGTGTAATATCAAATCCGTAATAGCGCGCCTTTACGTCCTTAACGGTGAGCAGCTTGCCTCCAATATATTTTACTTCTTCGCCGTCTCTCTCCTCGATGGCAATGTGTGTGCCGTTCTCAATACTATTATCAAAGGTGGAAACCGGCGCCGCGACGAAAAAGGGGATTTTGTATTGGTGCGCACAGAGGGCGATCATGAAAGTCCCGATCTTGTTTGCCGTATCGCCGTTTTTCGCGATGCGGTCCGCGCCGACAATGATTTTATCAACACCCTTATTGGCGCAGAGAATCCCCACGTGGTTCTCGGGAACGAGTTCAACAGGTATCTTTTCTTCCATAAGCTCCCAGACAGTGAGTCGTGCGCCCTGCATATAAGGTCTTGTCTCTGTGGCAATGACTTTGATCTTCTTTCCTGATTCGTGAGCGGCCCGGATGACACCGAGTGCCGTGCCGTATCCCCCTGTCGCGAGGGCTCCGGCGTTACAATGGGTGAGGATCGTATCGCCGTCATTGATGAGCTCCGCGCCATAGAGGGAGAGCATACGGTTGTTTTCGATGTCATCAACATGGATAGAGATTGCCGCTTCAAGCATTGTATCGACAAGGTCTTTATTGTTTTTGTATTTTGTATATGTATCGGCCATCTTCTGTAAGGCCCAGAAAAGGTTTACTGCGGTTGGCCTTGTGGCGCCGAGCTTCGTAATGATCTTTTCGACATGGGAATCTTTTACAGATCTTTTTGATCGTCCAATCTCCTGAATGCCGAGGACTACTCCGTAAGCGGCAACAATGCCGAGAAGCGGCGCGCCCCGGACTGTCATGTTATTGATGGCCCCTACTACGTCTTTGAGGCCTTTACAACGTACATAGGTTTTTTTAAAGGGTAATGCCCTCTGGTCGAGCAGATAGAGAGAACCGTCTTTCCAGTAGATATGGTCAGTCATGATATGCCTTCATTCGCCCCTGAGACGTTTTAAAAGAAGCTCATTGAGCAGCTTCGGATTTGCCTTTCCTTTCATCTCTTTCATAATCTGGCCCACGAAAAAGCCGAGGAGCTTCTCTTTGCCTGCCCTGAACTCTGCCGTTTCTTTCGGAGAACGGGCGATGACTTCATCAATGGTTTTGATGATGGCGCTTTCGTCAGAGATCTGGATGAGCCCCTTTTCTTCTATGAGTTTTTTCGGGGAAGCCCCGGCTTTGTACATTTCCGGAAATATTTCTTTCGCGATCTTGCTGCTGATAGTCCCGTCTTTAATGAGCATCAATAACTCTGCAAGGCGCACCGGCGTAATCGGCGAATCTTTCGGTGATATATTACCGTCTTTGAGCTCTCTGAGCAGTTCTGTCATAATCCAGTTACTCACCGTTTTCGCTTCAGGAAAAAGCTTTATTGTTTCTTCAAAATAACGGGCGAGCTCTTTGTCCGATGCCAGGATTTCTATATCATATTTTGGAAGGTTGTATTCGGTCATAAATCGTTCCATCTTTTCCGTAGGCAGTTCCGGCAGTGTTTTTCTTATCTCTTCGATCCATCCGTCATCAACAATGAGCGGCAGGAGATCAGGCTCAGGGAAATACCGATAGTCGTGGGCCTCTTCCTTACCTCTCATGGAATAGGTGACGCCCTCATCGACATTGAAAAGCCTTGTTTCCTGCACGACCTGGCCGCCTTTTTTGATGAGCTCTATTTGACGCTTGATCTCATAATCGAGCGATTTTTCCACATGCTTGAAGGAATTGAGGTTCTTCATCTCCGTCCGCGTACCCAGTTCCTGTGTGCCTTTTTTGCGTACCGATACGTTGGCGTCGCACCTGAAACTGCCTTCTTCCATATTGCCGTCGCAGATTTCAAGATAGAGGAGGATATCGCGGAGCACCTTGAGGTATATTACTGCCTCCTCGGGTGTTGCAATGTCCGGCTCAGAAACGATTTCGAGAAGCGGCGTACTTGACCTGTTATAATCCACCATGCTGTAAGAGCTTGTCTCAATGGCATTTTCGTGAACAAGCTTTCCCGCGTCTTCCTCCATGTGCACCCGGTTCACTCTCACGCGTTTCTTCGCGTCATTGGTATAGATGGTGAGATAGCCGTTGGTACAGATGGGTTCCTCGTACTGGGAAATCTGATACCCTTTGGGAAGATCAGGATAATAATAATTCTTACGGGCAAAGATACTTTTGTTGCTGATGCCGCAATGCAGCGCGAGCCCCAGCTTGATCGCGAAGTCGACCACTTTTTTATTGAGGACCGGAAGCGCTCCCGGCAATCCCATACAAGTTGGACAGGTATGGCTGTTCGGCTCAGCGCCGAAGGCCGTGGAGCAGCCGCAGAATATTTTGCTGTTCGTTAAAAGATGGGCGTGCACTTCAAGCCCCATCACGCCTTCGTAATCGCCATAATCCACTATGCACCTCGAAAAGTCTTTATGATTGCTGTATGAACCTTTTAAAATATACACCAGTTTTGCCTCTTGTTTCAAAAAAATTATGAAAACGTCCAAAGGATTTGGTTGTCTTTTTCCGGCAATTCAATTATGTTAATGAGGAAATATCAAACATCATTAATTGCTCATGATCAGGGGTTTATAATTCATGGCACGGAAACGTAAATCATTGGGCGGTCTTTTGAGATTCATAAAGATTCTCTTCTTTCTTGGGCTTATTACGATCGTAGGCTTTGTCGGACTTTATTTTGTTTATCCCGATGTGTCGAAGCTGAAAAAGATGAATCCAAAGAAAACCTCCTTTATGGAATACCGCGAAAGTCAGTGGAAATCGAAGGGAAAGAAGTTAAGCATACAAAGGAAATGGGTCTCGCTCTCCAATATTTCACCCTATCTCGTAAAGGCCATCATCATAGCGGAGGACGACAAATTCTGGTCGCACCATGGTTTTGATGTGGATGCCATCCAGAAGGCCCTTGAGAAAAATATCGAAAAAGGAAAATTCAAATTCGGCGGGAGCACCATCAGTCAGCAGCTTGTAAAGAACCTTTACCTCACTCCCGCGAAGAACCCTGTGCGAAAACTGAAAGAGGCAATCATCACCTGGAGGGTTGAACGGGCCCTTTCAAAACGAAGGATTCTGGAGCTTTATCTTAATGTTGTTGAATGGGGGAATGGGATATTTGGCGCGGAAATGGCTTCCCAGCGCTATTTTGGGAAACCCGTGGCCCTGCTCACTGCCGAAGAGGCGGCAAAACTTGCGGCCATACTGCCCAACCCGATCCGGTTCAAAGTCGATGGAACATCGAAATATACACAACGGCGGGCAAAGATCATCTACGATATTATGGTGAGGCGCGGTATCGTCATACCGGATTACGAAGAAGTTATCAAAACCCCGCAGGTAGAAATACAGGAAGGAAGCGGTTTACAAACAGGAGATGGGGGCACAAACAGTATTTTGGAAAAAAGGTGAGATATCACTCACAAAGACAGCAAGACAGTCTGACGGGCAAATAAGAAAGTAAAAATATATTGAGTTTTCAAATGAATCCGTTCTGGAAACAAAAGAAATATCAGAGAACCTCTATGTTGATCGGATGGCAAGAGCGCTCTTATCAGTATGACCATTAACCGGCAGTGTCACCTGTATTATAACGGTACATCATCTTCTTCAATTTCCGGCACAAAATCCTCGTCATTGTTATGGTTAGCGTAAGGCTTTCGCTCTTCGCCTGTCTGTGTTGCCCCGCCACCGCCTATCATTTTCATTTCCGACGCGACGATTTCGAAGGTTCTCCGTTTTACCCCGTCTTTTCCTTCGTACTCACGGGACTGGATTTTGCCTTCGATATAGACAAGTCTTCCCTTTTTCAGATATTCCCCGACTATCTCTCCGAGCTTCCGCCATGCGACGACCCGGTGCCATTCGGTTTTTTCCTGCTTTGTGCCGTTTTTATCCTTCCGTGTTTCTGACGTGGCAACATTAAAGGTCGCAACAGGTATGCCATCTGCGGTATAGCGAAGCTCCGGGTCTGCCCCGAGTCTCCCGATAAGCATGACTTTATTTAAATTAGACATTTCTACCCCCTGAGAAACAATTTCTTAAATTTCGATAGGTAAACATTATAGTATGGTGGAGCAAATGTCAACTGGCATATCGATGTCAACCAATAGGGCATTTTGAGGATGTTGCAAGTCCCGAAGCCGACAAAGCAAGGCGCGAAAAATGCGAGGCCTCAATGAACCTCCCTGCTGCAAGCAGCAGGGTATCAGAGGGAAAAGACCTGTTCTAAAAGAACCTTGCTTTACCCTGTAGCAAGCTACAGGGAATAATCAAGTTCAAGACATGCCACCGCTGATTGCAAACGCTTGAAGAGCCTCTCCTTGCCGGTGTTTCCTTTGATGAAATCCCAGGGGAGAAGCTCCTTTTCATTTCTTTCACGCAATGTGTAAAAGTTGAGATTGACGGGGCTTTCGTTGACCACGCGGGAAAAGCCGGCGCCTTCTGCAAGACGCAGGACGATGTCGTTTACCTTCCTGTCTCCGCGCGCAAAGACACCCTGGAGAAAACTGAACTTCACCGACTCGTGAGTGAAGTATGTATTGTCTATTTTACCGAAAGCCGTCTTCAGCCGGCTTATCTTTTTTTTCAGATTGTCCATATCGTCCATAGGCAGCCATTGAAAGGGCGTAGATGGCTTCGGTACGAAGGGGCTAGCATGGACGGTGATGCCTCCGACAAAACCTTTTTTCGCGCCGTGTTTCACCATAATGTGTTTTATCTTTTTTGTCAGTTCGGCAATCTGCTCGATATCGTCCTGATGCTCTTTGTAAAGGCCGATCATGAAGTAGAGTTTCAGGTTAAAGGGTTTTACATCGAGGATGGCGTTGATCTTCTCAAAAAGTTCTTCATCGGTGAATGGTTTCCCGATAAAGCGCCTGAGCCGCTCTGTCGCGGCTTCAATCCCGAAGGTGAGCGTCTTCACGTCGTCCTTCATGAGCGATATAAGCTCAAGGGGAATCTCATCAACCCTCATGGAAGGAAGATGGATATTTTTTCCGTTTTCTTTCATCCTTTTTGCCAACTCGACAATGCCGGGATAGAAAGAGACTCCGCCGCCCAGTATGCCGATATCGGACAATTCAGTCACAGAAGGGTCTATTGTCTCGCAGATATAATCATAAAGATTGCCGAGCAGACAAAAGGGGCAGCGTGACGGACAGCCCCTGGTGCCTTCAACAAGAAACATGTTTGCAAATTCGGTTTTGTCCGTGATGATTGCCGATGTGCCAAGCTCTTTCTTTTTGTGGTGGGATATCTTGACATTGAAATCGTGCGGGATAAAACTCTTGAGCGTACCGTCATCGTTGTAAGAGACGTTCAATTGTTTCGGGTTATAAACCCATTCAAAGCCGCTCAGTTTATCGACGATCTTATCCCGTTTTGCGCCGCGCAGATCCCGGTATGCTTCCATGAACGGTTCGATTGTAGTTTCAATGTCGCCCATGATGAAGAGATCAAAAAAACGGTGAACCGGCTCCGGATTGGACATAACGCAGACACCACCGGCAACGATAATGGGTTCTTTGCCGGTTCGTTCTCCCGCGAGTGTATGTACTGACGAGGCGTTGAGCATTTTGGGAATGTTAATGTAATCGAGTTCGAAGGAGAGGGTAAAAAAGACGATTTCAAAGGATGAAAGAGGTCGCTCGCTTTCAAGGGAAAGAGACGTTCCGTTCTCTCCCAAGAAACAGCGTTCGCAGACGACATCGTCCATATCGTTGAGCCGCCTGTAAAGCATGTGTATGGCGAGGTTCGACATCCCCACATAGTATGAATTGGGAAATACAACGCAGACCGGTATTTTGCCGCCCCATTTCTTTATGATCGTGCCGGTCTCGGAGGCAAGAAAGCCTTTCCTGTCCTTCCGCACCTTTGCTTTCGGCTCTTTTTTCCGGTTCGCCACATAACTACATTACCACAAAACCAGGTCATAGGCTATGGGTGCCTTGCTAAGGCAAAATGTCCGAGGTGAATTCATGAGGCTATAGCTTACGCGGGGAACGGTTCAACCCGCTCTGAATTTTGGAGCGGGAAACGGGGCTCGAACCCGCGGCATCAAGCTTGGGAAGCTTGCACTCTACCAACTGAGTTATTCCCGCCTGATAAACATAATAAAAGAATTGGGGAGCAAAATCAAGTGGTCTTTTGCTGGGGCTCACGTCACCCCCTCCGCCAGCAAAGCTGTCGGAGCCACCCCCTCTGTCTCGCTTGCGAGACGCAGGCCGTGCCTGATATCGGGACTCAGTCGCAAGTCACAAGTATCAAGGCTCCGGGAAGATTCTTAATGCCTGCAGCTTATAGCCTGCGACCTGTATCAGCTCTTTCTGTTGTAGCCGAAACGCTCTTCAAATATAGGCGCGATGAGGTTGTCGACGGGCGCATAGTCGTCTGTGATGATAATGGAATGTTTTTTGTTGATAAATTCTTCCATGAGGTCTTCGGGGACAACTGCTGACGTTGCATGTCTTCCAAGCTCACCTCTGACAAACCTGCCGAATGCTCCGATATCGAGGTTGCCATTGCTTGCCAGCACGATAAAGGTACTGATACGGGTTTCCCTGAACTTGGGACTTACGGAAATAAGATAGACGTTCTTCTGCCCAAAAACCTCCCGAAGCGTTTTTATATAGGAAGGCAGAAAGGCCCCCTTCTGGAAATTGTCAATAATGTTCGACATCAATATGGCATTGGGTTTCATGATGCCCTTTATCTCTTCGGCAAATTCCTTTGTCGTCAGATGGTAGGGTATGGAAAGGTCATTGTACGCATCGGTAAAAACAAGATCGTACTTATCCTTGCAGTTCATCACGTACCAGCGACCATCGGTATTGTATGTAGTGATTTTTGTATTGTGGGGCAATCCCAGTTGCCCGTAGACGATCTTTGTAACCTGTGGGTCTATCTCCACAACATCGACATGGGCATTGGGGTAAGATATTTCCATGTAGCGAGGAAAGGTATAGCCTCCCCCGCCAATGGTGAGACTTTTAAAACCTGTATTCTTTTTGAACTTCCACTTCAGGACATCGGCGTATATCCTCTCGTACTCATATTCGATATGTAGCGGGTTATTGAGACTGACATAGGAATGAATAAGGTGATCAAGGATCATTGCTTCGAGTTTCGTTTTTTCATCACCGCTCGTTGTCTTTGTTAATTTTATAGTATAATAATCACTTTCTTTATAACAATAGGTGCCTCCGCTCAGATTGAATTTGTTGAGAGAATCTTTTCCTTTTACAACCCATAGGGAAGGAAAAACAATCCCAATAAAAATGATACAAAAAAGGGCTATGTTGATGTTCTTTTTCAACCAGGAACCGGAAAGTATTGCAACAAAAATCAAGACAGCGCCCATAGACAGAACAATCATCTTTGTCCCCAGCCATGAAATGAGGAAAAAACCGGTAACGAAGGTCCCGATAATTGCCCCCAGTGTCGAAAGGGCGTAGATTTTCCCGATCACGTTTCCTGCATGTTCAATGTTCTTCAGGGTAAGCCTCACGACAACGGGCGATATGGTCCCCAGGACACAACCGGGGATAAAAAATATGATCGATGTTACAATGAAGATTCTCAACATAAGAGATACGCGAAACTGATAGGAAGCCACAAGGTGCGTTATAGGAATAATACAAAGGGCCATTATCCCGGATATAAGCAGGAGCCACCCAAGGGTTTTTCTCGATGGAAACCGATCTACCAGTTTCCCACCGATATAGGCGCCGACACTGATACCGGCAAGGATAACACCGATAATGCTCGTCCAAGTATAGATTGAAACGCCCACAAAAGGGGCAAGAATACGCCCTGCGACCATCTCAATGACAAGGGTGCAGAAACTCGCAACAAATGTGATAACGTACGCTCCCAAGAGACTCATGTCTACGCAGTACCTCCTCGATTGTATTTTACATATCAAAAATCTGGAGCATCTAAGGTTTGTTCCTATGGTTCAGATTCATTAATACTTAATAGCATCGGCTCTGTTTTGTCAAATTAATTCCTTACCGGAAAGCCATCCTGCGACCGGGGGACTTTACATTTTTGAAAAGGCGGGATTTTTACAAGAAAATGTTTTATAATATAATATATTTATGAAAGTTCTCCTTGTCGAAGACGAGTCCAAAGTCGCTAACTTCATAAGCACGGGGTTGCAAGAGGAGGGTTATGCCGTTGATATAGCCCCTGATGGGAAAAGGGGGCTTGAGTTGATCAATGAATTTACCTACGATATCGTTCTCCTCGATCTCATGATACCCGAAATAGATGGTCTTGAGGTATTAAAAAGAATGCGGGCGAGCGGGATCAATACACCGGTCCTTATTATTACAGCCAAAAGTTCTAAGGAAGACGTGGTAAAGGGTCTCGATACGGGAAGCGATGACTATCTGACAAAACCTTTTTCTTTTGATGAATTACTTGCGCGTACCAGGGCGCTACTTCGAAGAAGCAAGAAGGCAAGCCCGCTCACCCTCGACTATGGGGATATTATCCTGGACCCTTACAGCAGAAAACTCGCCATCGGATCAAAAAAAACAGAGTTGACGGAAAAAGAATTCCTCATCATGGAATACCTGTTGAAAAATTCAGAAAAGCCTGTAACGCGTAAGGAAATAGCTGACCATGTCTGGCAAACTCAGGATGATTCATCAAACATTGTTGATGTCTATATCAATTTTCTCAGAAAAAAAATGGAACACCTCTCGGACAAGAAGTACATCCACACGGTAAGGGGTGTCGGTTATATACTAAAAGAGAACAATGAAAAGGATTGATCTCCCCATAAAATGGAAGCTCACTGTATGGTATGGCGGGATACTTGCCTTGATCCTTGTTATATTTTCAAGCGGCGTCTATATTTATTTCAGAAACAGTCTCCAAAAAAACATTGATACAAAGATCAAATCCATAGGCGAGGTGCTTGCTTCCTCAATCACAGATGTACACAATCAAAGCGTTTTTGGAAATTTTGACAGATACCTTGAGAATGTTCTCGGAAGAAAACCGAAAGGAAAATTTATTCAGATCATCGACGCGTCAGGCAAAATCGGTCCAAAAATGAATGATATTGAAACAGATACCATACCGGTCAGCTTCAAGACTATAGAGCGGGTAAAAAGGGGGGAGACCGTCTATGAGACAATGGAGAATACAAATCCCCGACTCCGAATGCTGACAATGCCGATTTTTGAAAACAAACAGGTTACCAGTATCATTCAGGTCGGAACATCGCTGGCAGATTTTGATGAAACCATGAAAAAACTTCTCATTATTATGATTATAAGTATTCTTACTTCGATAAGTGTTACGATTGTTGCAGGTTATTTCATGGCAAAAAAGACACTAAAACCCGTAGATCAGATCAGAAGGGCTGCCATAAAGATCTCTTCCAGCAACCTCGATGAACGTATCGACATTAAAGGGAGAAAAGATGAACTCGGAAGACTTGCCGAGACATTTAACGCAATGATCAGCAGGCTCAAGGACGCTTTCCAGAGAATCAATCAGTTCAGTATTGATGTATCACACGAACTAAAAACCCCCCTTACCATATTGAAGGGCGAAACAGAGGTAG
>Ga0182017_10003708_pt1 | contig 11401 bp, 10 predicted proteins | sample 712E3DmetaG_FD_120492 | JGI IMG/M metagenome (GOLD analysis project Ga0182017, IMG submission 120492) | Permafrost microbial communities from Stordalen Mire, Sweden - 712E3D metaG | ecosystem: Environmental > Terrestrial > Soil > Wetlands > Permafrost | place: Sweden: Stordalen | collected... | reverse complement strand
TTGCGACACCGCCGCCGAACGGTCGGCCACATCCAAAACGCCTTCGACCAATTCACCGCTGCGCCGTCGCGCTCGATATGAAAACTGCGGCATAACTTCCTCTATCTAAAACCGTTGAAGACCAAAAGTTTCAATCGCGTTGGCCGTGCGTTTCATTCGCGCCGCCGCGGCGATAGCCTCGCAAGTCCAGCGTCACATGCGCGTAACCGATTTTCTTCAACGCGCCAGCCACCTTTGTTGAAATGCCGTCTTCGAGAAAACGCCGGATCTCCGACGGCCCGACTTCGATGCGGGCGAGATGGATGGAAGTCCAAGGTCCAAGGTCCAAAGTCTCAAGTTTGGACTCGCCGCTCAACGGCTTTGGACATTGGACATTGGACATTGGACTTAACTCGTGGTGCCTCACACGCACATCGTGAAAGTTCAAACTGCGCAAAATATTTTCCGCCGCTTCAATCATCGCCAGTTTTTCCGGCGTGACCGGCTCGCCGTGAGGCACGCGCGAACTTAGACACGCCATTTGCGGCTTGTCCGCCGTCGGCAGGCCCAGTTGGGCCGATAATTCGCGGATTTCCGATTTCGTCAAACCCACCTCCTTGAGCGGGGCGCGCACCTGAAATTCCGCCGCCGCCCGCGCGCCGGGGCGAACATCGCCAATGTCACTGGCATTTTCCCCGCAGACAATCACCGCGAATTTTCCCGCGCGCGCGAGGGGCGTCAGTTGCCCGAATAATTCGAGTTTGCAGAAATAGCAGCGGTTCAGCGGATTCGAGAGATAATCCGGATTCTTGAATTCGTTTGTCTGAATCACGCGCACGGGAAACCGGAATCGTCCGGCAATTTCAACCGCCTCCCGCAATTCGCGGCGCGGCAGGCTTGGCGAATCGGCGATAACAGCCAGCGCCCGATCGCCAAGGACTTCATGCGCGACATGCGCAAGCAGCGCCGAGTCCACACCGCCGGAATAGGCCGTGAGGCACGAGCCGTAGTCACGCAAGACGGCGCGCAGTTGTTCAAGTTTGCTTGCAGCCACAATGCAACACTGGCACTTCTCCACACGCTTGTCGAGCCGGGGCGCAACTCGACACAACCACCAACTCCCTCTCCCTGCCAGAGCGGGGAGAGGGAGAAAAATGGTGGTAGTGTCAAGATGCGCTTGTCGAGCCGTCCGGTTGCGAATCATGCTTGACGCGCGCGGGAGTTCTGGTTGCATAGGCGCATGATGAAAACAAAAATTTTTGCGGCACTCGCGGGGATCGCCATTATCGCCACCGGTTGCGTTAGCACCGTGGCTGACACGCATACGGCGGCGATGGTTCCCTTTGGCAGGGACAGCGTCGAGGGACGTTATCCGCGCTCGGTGGATCAGGTTTATCAGGCGTCGGTGCAGGTAGTCCAGCACAACGGCGTGGTCCTCACGGAATACATACCGCACGACACCACCAACACCGTGCGGTCATTGAAAGGCAGGGCGAACCAGTGTGACGTCTGGCTGCGGGTCGAAGCTGTGGATCCCCAAATCACCCAGGTGTCGGTGGAGGCCCGCACAAAATGGGGCAACAGCAATATTGACCTCGCGCACGAACTGGAAAAGGAAATCGCGTTACAACTGGCGCGGTGAGCCGTATTTCAACCCGATGTTTTGTTCATAAACGCCGAGCTTCATGTCCGGCGTTTCTTTTTGCCCTTTCATCTCCAGTTTTAAACGCGCCAGCCGTGTTCGTGCCAGTTCTGCGATATACAAACCGGGAAATCGTTCCACTATTTTTTCCAAGGTCGGGCGCACCGTCTCGTAATCCGCACCGAGCCGGATTTGTAAATCCGCCAGCAAATTCAACCAGTGCGCCACGCGCTTGACCGGCTGGTTCGGCTCTTCAATTAATTGATTTAATTCGAGCGTCGCCAAATCAAGACGCTTGTAATGATTTGCATAAATGACGGCCAATTTTTCGCGCACTTCCGTGTCCAGTGGATGTTGCTCCAAATGTTTCACGTGAACAGCCGCAAGTTGCTCTGGATCCATTTCAGCCGGACGCAAATGCTCGGATGATTTCAACAGCCCGACATTTTTGACGCCTTCCGGCACAGCCTTCGGCTGGAAGTCGAGCGACGCCAACAATTGTTTTTCCGTGCCGCCCAAATGGGCGATGCGTTGCGCAGCCTGCAATGACAATTCCGTGTCGGGAAATCGCGCGATAATCTTTTCAAATGCTGCGCGGGCTGAATCAAAGTCCTGTGCCAGTTTGATATGCCAATCGGCGAGTTGATTCATCGCGGCGGCAACCTGCTTGGGCGGCGCGTCGGGCCGGTCGCAAAAATGGTTCAATGTCATTTCCGCGGATGGCAAGTCCTTCAAATCTTCCGCCTGAATGGCGGCAAGCAGCATCACACCCTCCATGTCATTTGGAAAGAGCGCGAGCTGCTCGCGAACGGCCACCACCGCTTCAAGAAATTCCCGGCGCATTCGCTTGGCCTGCCCGGCGGAATAACACGGTTTCGGTTCCGGTGGTTCATCACCGCCGGTGTAAAGCGAACCAAACGGTTTAGCGATGATGTCGGTAATACTTTGCCTCCAAATGATGGCCAAAATCAGGCTGCCCAACGCCGCCAATGGAACTCCGCCAAACGCGCCCCCATAACCGCCTTCCTTCAGCATGGGTCCCACAACCATCCACATGAAAGCAATCACTGCCGCAGAGCAAATCCATTTTAGAATCAACTTTGGAGGGTCTTCACTGTTTTTGAGCGTGCGCCAGAAAAGCCAGCCCACGAAACCGAGAAGAAAACCGAACAGAATCAAACTGCCAATAGTTTCGAGAATCTGGCTCATGGCTGATTAAGGCAAACTTCATCCCGCTTGCTGTTGGGCGCAAGCAGTTTTTCAACCGTAACGAAACGGCTTTGCCATCGCGAATGCATTCGGCAAATGCCGCACTTCATGAACCTTGCCGTTCATCAGCAAAACCTCAACGATGTCAAAACGGATTTTTATCAGTGGGTTTTTCAACAACCGCAAATAATCCAGCGCCGTTCGCGAAAGCCGGCGTCGCCTGACCGCGTTCACGGCCGCCGCAGGTCGCGTCCATTCCTCGGATGAACGGGTTTTGACCTCGACGAACGCAAGGCAATCGCCATCGCGGAAAATCAAATCCATCTCGCCGCGCCTTGAGCGGAAATTAGCCGCAAGAAACTTCAACCCTTGCCGCTGTAGGAATTTTTTTGCCGCGCGTTCACCGAGTGCGCCGCGGCGTAAATGTTCCGGTCTCGCTTTATCCACAAACCACGATTTTGCTTTTTCCAACAGCTTCATTGGAGATGATTCCCCTCACCCGTCGCTTCGCGCCACCCTCTCCCCGTTGGGCGGGGCGAGGGAATGTTGTAGTGCGACTTCATGTTTTCTCCCTCTCCCCGCCAAACGGGGAGAGGGCCGGGGCGAGGGGAATTTTTACACACAATTTATGCTCTATTTGTGGCTCAAAAAAGTTTGCGTTCAACGGGTTTCAACGGCGCGAAGCTGCGTCGATGAATCGGACAAGGGCCATGCGCCGCAATTGCCGCGAGATGGCGCGCCGTGCCGTAACCCTTGTGCGCCGCAAATCCGTAAACCGGCCAGCGCCGGTCAAGCTCCAGCATCAGCCTGTCGCGCATGACCTTGGCCAGCACGCTCGCGGCGGCGATGGAATAACTGCGCGCGTCGCCCTTCACAATCGCCGTTTGCGGGACGCGCATCGTTTTGACCGCAAGTCCGTCCACGAGCACGTGCTGCGGCGCCGGACTTAATTTGGCCAACGCGGCATTCATGGCGTGATGCGTGGCGCGAAGAATGTTCAACACATCAATTTGCGCCGCGTCTATTCGCGCAACCGCAAATTCCACTTCACCGCAGGACGTGAGAAACGCGAAGAACTTTTCGCGCTGCATCCGGGTGAGTTGCTTGGAATCGTTGAGGCCCTCAAGGCTGCGCGGCAAACCGGATTCCGCCCATTTTGCCGGCAAAACCGCCGCCGCCGCCACGACCGGTCCGGCAAGCGGGCCGCGTCCGGCTTCGTCCACGCCCGCGATGCGCATCACGCCTTGATTCCACAATGCGCGCTCGAACTCGAAACGATCCGTTTGTATTGCACGAGCCATTTTTTTATAGAACGCCCGACTGCGTGTTTCGCCTTCGTTAAAACCGGCCTGCCAGCCGTAGCTCGGAGCGGAGCGGAGAGCGAAGGCTGGTGCGCGCTGCAGGTTTTGAACCTGCGACCCCCAGTGTGTGATACTGGTGCTCTACCGCTGAGCTAAGCGCGCAACAGACCACAGCCTATCCACCGCCGGCGTCGTTTCAAGATTTTCTTAGAACCGTGTCGCGCTGCGCCCATTCGGGGTCCGTGTCCGGACAATCCAGATTGTAATGCAGTCCCCGGCTTTCGGACCGCATCAACGCGCTGCGCACGATCAATTCCGCCACCGTCGCGATGTCGCGCAATTCCAGCAGGTCGCTCGTCACGATGAAATTCCAATAATATTCGCGGATTTCCTCCTGCAAATTCGCAATGCGCTTGGCTGCGCGCTGAAGCCGCTTGTTCGTGCGGACGATGCCGACATAATCCCACATGCATCGCCGGATTTCGTCCCAGTTGTGCGAGACAACAACAAGTTCATCCGGATCGGTCGCCTTGCCCGGCTGCCATATGGGAATTTTTGCGTCCACCGCGTCAGGCGGGCCGGAAAGAACTTTCTGCGCCGCGCGATGCGCGCAAACCAGCGCCTCCAAAAGCGAATTGCTCGCCAGCCGGTTCGCGCCATGCAATCCCGTGCACGCGACTTCGCCGACGGCGTAAAGTCCGGCAATGTCCGTTTCGCCATCCACAGTCGCCATCACGCCGCCGCATTGATAATGCGCCGCCGGCACGACAGGAATCGGCTCCTTGGTGATGTCAATGCCGTAGCGCAGGCACGTCTGGTAAATGTTCGGAAACCGGTCAATGATGAATCGCGCCGGCTTGTGCGTGATGTCGAGCCACACGTGTTCCGCGCCGCTCTTTTTCATCTCGCTGTCAATCGCGCGCGCCACCACGTCGCGCGGCGCAAGCGATTTCAGCGGATGGTAATGCTCCATGAACCCGGCGCCGTCGAGCGTTTTGATCACACCGCCCTCGCCGCGCACAGCTTCGCTGATAAGAAACGACTTCGCCTCCGGATGATACAGGCAGGTCGGGTGAAACTGGATGAACTCCATGTTCGCAATCGCCGCACCCGCGCGATACGCCATCGCCACGCCGTCGCCGGTCGCAATGTCGGGGTTCGTTGTGTAAAGATAAACCTTGCCGCAACCGCCCGTAGCCAGAATCGTCACCGGCGCGGAAAATGTTTCAACCCGACCGGATTTCCCATCGAATACATATGCGCCGAGACAATGGTTTGCGCCCTTGAGCCCAAGTTTTTGGCTCGTGATTAAATCAATCGCGAGATGATTTTCAAAAATCTGGATGTTCGGCTGCCGCGATGCCGCATTCAGTAACGCGCGTTCGACCTCATGCCCCGTCATGTCCTTCGCGTGCAAAATGCGGCGCTTGGAATGGCCGCCTTCCCTGCCAAGATCGAGTTGCCTGCCACCGTCCTCGTCCGGGGCGTCGCGCTCGGAAAATTTCATCCCCAACTCCATCAACTCCACAATGCGCGCCGGCCCTTCTTCCACAATGGTGCGGACGACGCTCTCCTTGCACAACCCCGCGCCCGCAGCAAGCGTGTCGCGCACGTGCAACTCGAACGAATCCTCCTTGCTCGTCACCGCCGCAATGCCGCCCTGCGCGTAATTCGTGTTTGACTCCGCCCGGTCCTTCTTGGTGACGACGGCCACACGCCCGCGCGCAGCAAGCTTCAATGCGGAGAACAATCCCGCAAGACCGCTGCCGAGAACGAGATAGTCAAATTGTTTCATTTTTTCACAATCGCGCATTATCAATCAACCGCGTCTTTCCCACAAAAACCGCCAAAGCCATATGCGTGCCGCGTGCTACTTTTGAAACAGGCATCAGCGTGTCCGGTTCAAAAAATTCCACGTAATCCAATCGCGCATCAGGCTCGCATTCGACAAGTTTTTTCACGGCTGCCTTCAATTTTGACGCAGGAAACGTCTTTAGTTTTTTGACGGTAGCGCGTGCCATTTGAATCGCGCACCAAAGGACGGTCGCCTGCCGGCGCAAATCGCCGACAAGATATTTGTTGCGTGAACTCATCGCCAGCCCGTCGCGTTCGCGCAACGTCGGCGCAACAATGATTTTAACCGGAAAATTCAAATCGGCGGTCATGCGCTTGATGATGGTCGCCTGCTGCCAATCCTTCGCGCCGAATATTGCCACGTCCGGCAATACGATATTGAATAATTTGGCGACAACTGTCGTCACGCCCCGAAAATGTGTCGGACGCGACGCGCCTTCCATCACTTTGGATAAATTTCCCTCGACGACATAGGAGCTGAAATTTTGGAGTGCGCCGACATGTCGGCGCTTTGAAAGCGGTGACGCGTCACCGCACTCCAAGACTGGATACATTTCCCTGTCGCTCGGCGCAAAAACAACGTCCACGCCTTCCGCTCGGCATAATTTCAAGTCGCGTTTCAATCGCGTGGGTATTTTGAAAAATCCTCCTTCGGCCCGAACTGCGTCGAATTGACATAAATGCTGACGACGATTTTCCCCGCCTTGCGGACTTGCCGCCGCGCCACGCGCACGAGACTCATGTGACCGGCATGCAAACAGCCCATCGTCGGCACAAAACCGACTTGCGGGGTCGTAGCCGTTTTACGGCGAAGACCCACGCGCTGCCATTGTCTGACAAGCCGTTGCATCGCGGCAACGGAAGTGACGATTTGCATGTTAGAACAGTGCGGCAGTTACGTCGGTCAATCAATCCAATTGTCGCTCTACAACATTTTAGCCCAAAGGTGATGTAGCACGACCCGCAGGGCCTTGTCCCCAGAACTGGTGACTGGCAGGGAACGCCATGTCGCGTATGCTCATGGCAGCAAGTATTTAGTTCTCATACGAGAGGCCGGAGTAGTGTCCGGCCTCTTTTTTATTGGAAACGGCAGGAATTCTACACCGGTTAATCGGTTTTCTGTTCCGGAACTTTGCCCGAATCAGGTCAGGGTTGTTCCACGGGCAAATAGACCTGAAATGTGGAGCCTTTCCCGGTTTCACTTTCCACGAGAATAAAGCCGTCATGGCCTCTGACGATGGACAAGGCGGTGGACAATCCCAAACCTCTGCCTTTGCCGAGTTCTCTCGTTGTGAAGAACGGCGCGAAAATCTGATCGCGAATTTTTGGCGGAATCCCATGCCCCGTGTCCGTCACTTCAAACAACACGTATGGCCCCGGTTTGGCATCGGTATTCAAACTGGCAAACCGGTCGTCGACGATGAAATTGCGCGCTCCCAACTTCAGTTTGCCGCCTTTTGGCATGGCGTCGCGCGCGTTGACGGATAGGTTGAGCAACACTTGATGCAATTGCGTCTGGTTGCCGGAAATAGGGCGAACGTCCGCGGCAATATCAGTTTCGACTCCTATGGATTTGCTGAATGTTTCAGAAATAGTGCCAATGACGCCTTCGAGGAGTTGCTTGGGATTGACTGGGTCGCATCTGCCTTCCAACTCGCGGCCAAACCGAAGGACTTGTTTGGCAACGTCCGTGCCATGTTTGGCACTGGCTTCCATCGAGTCCAGCAATTTCAAACCTTTCTTATCATGAATCTTTTGGCGCAACAATCCGGCGGAAGCCAAAATGGGCGAGAGAATATTATCAAGGTCGCGGGCGATACCCGAGGTGCGCTGGCCGATGTTTTCCATTCGTTGGGTGTGCTGGGATTGCTCTTTCAAACGTTTTTTATCCGTGATATCGCGACCGATGCCGACGAGACCGATGGTTTTGCCAGTGGCATCGCGCCAGGGAACTTTTGTAGTAAGCAACCAGTGGACTTCGCCGTCGGGTTTGATAATTTTCTCCTCACGACCGATGATCGATTGGCCCTGCCAAAGCACTGAATGGTCGTCCTGAATAAGTTTCGTGGCGATGTCCTTTGGGTAAAACTCAAAATCTGTCTTGCCCAGCACCTCGGCCTCGGTTTTACATCCCATGAGCTTCAAGTCGGCCGGGTTGGCCACGATCTTGCGCGCACCGTTATCTTTGGCGTAGATGACATCCGGCAGATTATCAATGACCATGCGCAATAAATTGCGCTCCTCCATTAGTTTTATTTCCAGCGGCGTATGTGCCATAAATTTTCTTTCGTTGATTTTCAGGGAACTATTGCAAAACGCCCGACGAAGCAACAAGAATTTTGCAACGGTTGATCGGTTTACATACTGCCAAAGAGTTCGCAAAAGCACACAGATTTTAAAACCGGCGCGCTGTAAAAATTTAGCCGGCCTGCCGGGTCGTCGCCGTCGCGCCGTAGTGTAAACGAAGGCGGAAGCTCGCCATCGCGATTTTGAACCAGCCCGCCTGCGCGCTGTGCGCTTCGGCGCGGCAGTCTTCGCTCTCCGCATAGCTCCCGAGCGGAGACTGGTGGTAGGTGATGGATTCGAACCATCGAAGGCGTAAGCCAGCAGATTTACAGTCTGCCCCCGTTGGCCACTTGGGTAACCTACCAACCAAAAGGTAGGGCCGTGCTGCCGCGCGGCCTTCCATTCCAGCGGCGCAGCAGCGCCGCCCTACCTGTGCAAGGCCGCATAGTAAGCCATGCACGTTCGCCCTTGTCAATCCGCGCACTTGCATGTCAATGTCGCGCGAAGGACGCGAAGAAAACGAAGTTAAAAATCTCCCTTCGCTGCCTTCGCGGGCTTCGCGCGAAATCCAAAATTGTGCCGTTGCTGTTTTTGTCATAATTTGGGCGAATGTTCGATTCGTTAAGCGGCAAACTCCAGAACGCCTTTCGCAACCTGCGCGGGCTCGGGAAAATTTCCGAGGCCAACATCGCCGATCCCCTGCGCGAAGTCCGCATGGCGCTGCTGGAAGCCGACGTGAATTTCAAGGTCGCGCGCGATTTCATCGAACGGGTCAAAGCCAAGTCCATCGGCGCGGAAGTCGTTCAGAGCATCCAGCCCGGCCAGCAGATCATCAAAATCATCCACGACGAACTCGTAGACCTGCTCGGCTCGACCAATGCCAGCCTGAATCTCGGTGGCAGTCCGAGTTGCATCCTGATGGTGGGTCTGCACGGCTCCGGCAAAACCACTTCCAGCGGCAAGCTGGCGCGGCTGCTCCAAAAACAGGGACGTCAGCCATTGCTCATCGCCGCGGATGTCAACCGCCCGGCGGCCATGGATCAGCTCGAAACGCTTGGCAAACAGCTGGAATTGCCGGTGTTCGTGAAGCGCGGCGAAACGGACGTTCTGAAAATCGCCCGTGAAGCGCTGGACTACGCCAAAGCCAACAACCGCAATGTGCTGATTTTCGATACCGCCGGACGATTGCAAATTGACGAGCCGCTCGTGCAGGAACTGGTGCGGTTGCGCGACCTTTTGAAGCCACAGGAAATCCTGCTCGTGCTCGACGCCGCCACCGGACAGGAAGCCGTGAACGTCGCCACGCATTTCGATCAGGCGTTGCAAATCACCGGCTCGATTCTAACGAGGCTGGATGGCGACGCGCGCGGCGGCGCGGCGTTGAGCATGAAAGCCGTGACCGGCAAACCCATCAAGTTCGCCGGCGTGGGTGAAAAGCTCGACGAGTTTGAGGCGTTTCATCCGGAGCGGATGGCGTCGCGAATTTTGGGCATGGGCGACGTCGTCAGCCTCGTCGAAAAGGCCGCCGAAGCGGTGGATTTGGACGACGCCAAGCGCATGGAAGAAAAGATGCGCAAAGGCGAGTTCACGCTTGAAGATTTTCTGGGGCAATTGCGTCAGATGAAAAAGCTCGGCTCGCTCGAAAGCGTTGTCGGCATGTTGCCGGGCGGCGCGGAGATGTTGAAACAACACGGCGATTTGTCGAAGCAGGAAAAGGAATTCAAGCGCATGGAAGCGATGATTTGCGGCATGACGCCGAAAGAACGGCGCAGTCCGCAAATCTTGAATGCCAAACGCCGCATCCGCATCGCCAAAGGCAGCGGCGTGAGCGTGACGGAGCTGAACACCATGCTGAACAAATTCGGCCAGATGCAGCAGATGATGAAGAAAATGGGCAAGTTCTCGAAAATGATGGCCAAGATGGGCGGCGGTTTGCCGGGGATGTTGGGGCGTTAAATTCTGTGAGTAGCACCCGCGTCTCGCGGGTCGTTTCGGGCGTCACGCCCGAAACATTCAGCCAGTGGATGTGGACTTTGCTTGTTCGGTTCCTGTCAAAATTTCGTTTGGCATCGCAATTCGGCGGGACGCCAAATTGAACCCGCCGGAGGCGGGTGCTACCACAAATATCCTCGATATCAACGTCGTCACATTGGCCCGCCCACGTTGATTTTGTGTTTCATGTTAAGCTGCTTCTCCGTTTGCTTCACGGGTTGAGTTTAATGAGTTTTCTATTCTTCGCGCGAAGAAAATAAAACGAGGCCGTTTCCATGATCCTCCTGGGAGCGCCGGCGTCCCGCCGGCCAGTCAGGAGCGGAAAACCGGAACTCGCCGGCGGGACGCCGGCGCTCCCGAGAACCGTACTGCCCACCGGTTTTCCATTTCTTTCGGCGGGTAAAAGGGTTAAAATACGGATGTCGTATGACGAAACCTGTTTTGCAACGTTCCGCGCCGCCACGTCGGAAATTGCCGCGTTCGTTCAAGGATTTGACACCGTCGAAGCATTTTAATCCGCGTACGTTTTTCCGCGAGTTGGTTTGGAAAGCGCTGCTCACACCGCGTGTCGGACGATCACGCCACCCGATTTTCCCGAAACTTTCACGCGGCCAGGTCGCCGTAACCTGGATCGGCCATGCGTCGTTTTTGATTCAGTTCACGGATCTGAACGTTCTGATTGACCCGAACTTTGCGAACTGGCTGTTCATGCTCAAACGCATCAAGCGCGCGGGCTTGAAAATCCAAGACCTGCCGCCGATTGATCTGGTGCTGCTGACGCACGCGCACTTCGATCACTTTCACAAGCCCACGCTGCGCCGCCTGCCACACCCCAAAATCGGCGTCATGCCGCGCGGCGTCGGTGATTTGGCGCAAAACCTCGGCTTCGCGCGCATCATCGAGCTGGATTGGTGGGAAAGTTTTTCGCAACGGGACTGGAAGGTCACGTTCACGCCGAGCGAGCACTGGGGGGCGCGAGTGCTGCGCGATCAACATCGGGGTTACGGCGGTTTTCTGCTCGAACATCAAGGCCGAAAAATTTATCACGCGGGCGACAGCGCTTATTTCGACGGTTTCAAGGAAATTGGCCGGCGGCTTGCGCCGGAAATCGCGTTGCTGCCCATCGGCGCATACCATC
>Ga0182017_10003704_pt1 | contig 11405 bp, 9 predicted proteins | sample 712E3DmetaG_FD_120492 | JGI IMG/M metagenome (GOLD analysis project Ga0182017, IMG submission 120492) | Permafrost microbial communities from Stordalen Mire, Sweden - 712E3D metaG | ecosystem: Environmental > Terrestrial > Soil > Wetlands > Permafrost | place: Sweden: Stordalen | collected... | reverse complement strand
CTTCGAATTGCTCCAGGGCTGGGCTGCCCGACCGTCTGAGTTGCCCGACGGGTTTCTCGCAGGACGGCGCCTAAGGCGTTCGGTCGACCGCGAACTTCAGCAGGTTGAATATAGTGTCGAACGCGCACGGCGCGCGCTTCCTGAACGACTGTCCACCGAGTCGGCTAGACTAATACCCGGGCCCCTACAGCGCTGTTGCGCAGCGGTTGGCCGGGGCGAGTAGGTGTAGACGGAAAGGATCGCTGAATGAAACCCGTGCTCGGGTTGGCGGCCACGGTTCTGCTGACTCTCCGGTGCGGCGTGCTCTACGGGCAGTCGGCAGTTGAGATCCAAGTGCGGGAAGTGGTGAGCGAGCGTGATCGCTGTGTGGCACAAGAGGAGAGGCTGGCGGGCAGCCGGGACGGCGTGGCGCGCGCGCTGGTGGTGGAGGAGCGCCTGTCGGAGGCCGGGCTCAAGCTGACGCCGAAGGGGCGGGCGAACCTGGAGAGCGACGTCGATGCCATGACGCCTGAGGCACGGCTGGCTGCGGCCAGGGAATACGTCAGCGCCAAGCCGGCGGCGGCCAGCAGATTGGGTTTTTGGGCGCAGTACCAGCTGCGCACGGACACCTCCGCGTTGACCGTGGAGGGCCTGGAGACCCTCAGGGGCTCGCTGGAGTGGCGACAAGTGATGGACTCGACCGCCGACGCGCTCATCGTGTCCCGCTGCTCCAACGCCCGCGCGGAGAAAAGGAAGACGCATGGGCCGTCCGCGGAACTCACTCGGGAAGAGCGGGACAGAATTCAGACGCAGACGCGCGAGGAAGTCGGCAAACTCCTGGACGAGGGCCGCGACGAGTTGCGAGCTCGTTTCCTCGAAGCGACCCGGGACAGCATGATCGCGCAGCTCAGAGACGCCAAGGCCGAGATTGCGGAGCGGAAGAGAACGGGACGACGGGCGGATTCCAGTTTCGTGGCAGAGACGCTGCTGCAGGCCGGCGATTTCCGCACCATGAAGCCCCGCGAGCTGTTGACTGTGGAGGATTTCCTCCGCGAAAACCGACAGGCCGACCAAGGCGTCTCGCAAGAGCTGGAGACGCTGAGACTGAAGTCCTCCGAGGGACCGAGCGAGAAGCAACGGGCGCAGGTGCGGGACAAGTGGGACCGCCTGCATGGTGAGCGCCAGGAGGCCGCCCGGTACGGCGCATGGGTGGAGTTCATTGCTGCCCTGCGGATGGGGCTCGACAGCAGCAGCGGGAACAAGGTGGTGGCGGGCGGATTCGTCGCCGCCGAACTGGCCGCGTTCCCGGTGGAGCGGATCCGCCATCTGAACCGCGACGGTGTCGACCGGTTGAGCGGCTCCGTGTGCCGCGCCAGGATGCAGGACGCCATCGTGGCAGTGAAGACCAAGATGAACGCTGGATTGGGCCTGCCGGCGGCGCAGGCGAGCGTCGCGAAGCTGACTCTCCAGCAAGTGCGAGACATGCTGGAGAGAACCGCAGTGGACTACAAGGCTTTCGGCCGGCGGACCCAGAACCCAGCCGCGGCGGAAGTGCGGGCAGCCGGCGGCAAGTGATGGAGGCGGGATGAGCGGAGCTGAGCGAGGGCCCGGCGTGCGAGTTCCGTGGACCTAGCGGCAAAGCATCTCCGGTGATGCTGTAGTGACGGTGGGCATAGGAGTGTGGACTCGAATCGTGCTGGAAGACTCGTGACGGGCGGGGCACGGATAGGGTAAAGTTGAACCCAAGGAGTCCGGATTGCTCCCCGAACTGGAAGCGACGGGTCCGATCCCCTGGGTAATAACTCAATTCAGCAGATTCCTGCGCGACGGCTACCAAGAGATTCGGGGGCTGATTTCCTCGAACACCCCGCACAGCGTGAAGAGGGCCTTCACCGGGAGCCTGGCTGCACTCATCCTGGCGCTGCTGGCCGTTGCGGTGATCGCGTGGCAGATTCATCCCGCGGCGGTCATTCTGGCGGTCGCCTGCGTGCTGCTGATTGTGTACGGAAGGTCGCTGTTCCACCGCCTGGCGCTGTTCGCCGGGTACTTCCTGTGCGGATTCGTACTCTTCATTGGCGCAGGCCTGATCACGGCCGTTCCCCTCGAGAAAGAGTACCCAACGCTGGCGAAAATCACCGCGGTCTTCCTGTTTGTGGTCTTGTGCCTTGTTATCCCCGCCCTGTTGTCGCTGAGGCCGCGGAAGGCGGTCGTCGGGCACCCGGGCGCGGAGCCTGCGAACGGAGGCGAGATGAGGAAGCCGGCGGTGACGTTCGCCGATGTCGGCGGCCTGGAGGAAGCGAAGAAGCAGATCCGGGAGTTGGTCCAGGCGAACCTCGATGGCGAGCGGTTTGAGCAGTACGGGGTGTATCGGAACGGCATCCTGCTCCATGGCCCGCGGGGCACGGGCAAGACGTTCCTGGCCGAGGCGGTCGCGGGCGAGTTTGGGCTGAAGTACCTGCCGGTCTCGGCCGCAGCTCTGCATGACAAGTGGGTCGCCGGTGCCTTCGGGCGGCATGGGTGAGGGAAGCTGATCGTCGTCGCTCATCTCAATGCTCCTCGGTACCTCAATCGTTGCCCATCGGTGCCGCGAGAACGTCGGCGCGGCTCTCTTCCACCGGTCGAGTCAAAGAACCGGTGCGCGAGATCAAGCGACGATCTTTGTGCATTATCTCACCGTGCAAGGGTCTGGAGAGGCAAAAGTGAACACCTGTCTGAACGGCTTCAGACGTGGGTCGGCGCGCCACATCGCGGAATCGCCCTTACTTATGTCTTGTTCAAGATTGTTTCTTGTTCAGCGTCGCCTGTTTTACAGAGGTATCTTTACACTCAGTGGCTTACGGACTCTCTAATCGTGCGCACCACCCCTGTTTCTTGCGATGTCGCGCTCGGGGAGCCAAACTTCTCGATCGCTTGAGAGCCGGGCCGCAGATGGCTTGCCGGGCGCGAGACGTTCGAAACGCGTCCATAGTGTCCAGCCACACCCGCTCGGCATCTGCGACCCGGTCAAGCCCCAAACGTGAAATAATCGGGTCGTTTATGCCAATATGCGGGACCGGCCTTCTCGCCTCCCTGCTGTGTGTGCCGGCTGGCGCGAATGCGCAGACGCCCGAGGTTCTCTCCGGCGCCGATCGCCTGCGGGTGGTGGGGGGCGAGCTTTTGGGTGCGCTCTCGGCCGACGATTTCGAGCTGAAGCGTTCGGGTCAGAGTGTCCTCATTGCGGCGCAGGGACAGATCGCGGATCTCTCAAGCGGCAGGCAGGCCGGCGCCCGGGAGTGGAGCAACGGGCGTTGCGTCGCGCTGGACCGTGGTCCGGAATGGCCGGGTGCGATTCTCAAGGCTCCAGCGGACTCCTCCGATCTGGCGATCGCCGGCCGGCAGTTTTCAAAGTCGGGTCCGGTGTGGCTGGGCTACCTGTTTGCCACCAACGGCAGCTATCTGGCGCTTTTCAGCACCAGCGCGCGCCGCCTGCACCGGCCCGACCAAAGCTGGTGGTGGGCGGGATCGTCTGGAGACCTGGAATCCTCGGGCGAGGTCTTCGTCGATCTCTACCGCGTGGCCGACGCCCAGCGGCTGGCCACCGCGAAGTTCCGCTTCTCGGGCGCGCCGGGCGTGGAGCACGCTTTTTGGGTGGAGAGCCGGGTGCTTGTCGTGCCGGCCCCGAGCGGCGCGGCGCTGGTCGGATTGTTGGAGCGGCTGCCGGCCGAGACCTCCATGCCCACAAGCCAGGGCGCAGCCGCGTGGTCATGCCGCACTCCTCCGCCCGCGCCCCGAATCCTGGGGCTGCGCGACGAAGGTGTGGACGAGGATCGCAACGGCCTGCTCGACGCGGTGCGGGTGATTGCGAAGATCGACACAGCGCTGCCCGGTCCCTACCGTTTCACATTTCGCATGCAGGACGCGCAGGGCAACGCTATCGAATCCGAGGGCCGGCAGAATCTGGCCGCCGGAATTCAGAAAATCGCGGTGTCCTTTCCCGGCGAGGCATGGCAGAGCGAGTCTTACCGGCTGGCGTCTATCCGCTTCACTACCGATCGAGGCCCGCGCGTGCCACCCGTCGATGCGGTGCCGGCGCGGGCGTTGCGCACGCGGATCTGGGCGCGCTCCCGGTTCGAGCAGCCTGGTCCGCGCTACGAAGCCGGCACCGCCAAGGTCGCCGGTGTCGACTACAACCGCGACGGACTGTATGACGGGCTGGAGGTCGAGCTGGTATATCACTCCGTGCGAGAGGGAAGCTGCACCCTCAGTGCGGTTCTGTCCCACAATCCTACCCAGAACGGCCTCCTCGATATGGCCACTTGGAACGGAGACGTGCGCCGTGGCCCCAACGCGATCAGGTTCCGGTTCGACAGCCGAAGTTGGGTGAAGAAGCTGGCGCCCCAGCCCTTCTATCTCACGGGCACCCAGCCGGAGTGCGGGAACGACGCGTTCTCCGGCCCCACGAGCCCGGCGATCAAGCTGCCGCCCATCGACTTCAGCCGCTTCAAAGACGCCCACTGCTTTCTCGACCTGAACGACGACGGCGTCGTGGACGAGGCCGACTTGAAAATGATGCTTACCCCGCTCGAGGCCGCATCCCCGAACTATCGGGCCAGTGAGGGGTACAAGAACCTGCTCAACCTGTACGAGTCCGCCCGAGGCTGCCGAACGCGATGAGATCGAAAGCCACGCTTGCACTTCTCGCTCTTCTGGGGTTGGGTGGCGGCTGTGCGAACTGGGACCAGCCCACCGCCTACCTGCGGCCCGAGACGAGCTGCTGCCGTACGATCGGTTTGCCCGGCGGCTGGCGATTGCCGGCCGATCCCGCGCGCGCGCCCGGCTACTTCGCCGACGACCCCTCGGCTCGCCTGATTTACCGCTTGGATCCATTCTCCGGCGAAATCGTGATCGGGTTGGAACTGCCCGAGGCGGACCAACGGCGGGCGGAAGCGTGCCCGCGATATTTCGCGGTCTCGCTGCGCTCGGGGGAAGTGGCGCAAGTGAGTACCGAGCGCTGGGAGCGAGCCCGCTCCATCGCTATTCCCTTCGGATTCTGGACCGGGAGCCAAACTCACCCGGACGGCGATACACGGTCTTTCCTGCGCCGTTTCTCCCCGAGCGCGGACGAGGACTCGAGGGCGTCCATTTCCCCGGACAGCCGTTTCGTACTGGTGCGAAGCCGTACGGGAAGGGGCGCCATAACCGAAATGGGGGACGACCGCAGGGGCGAGATTCTGCTGGACGTGTTTGCCGCAGGAAGCGGCAAGCAGGTGGCGTCCGCGCGCGGCGAGTACGTCAAGGCCGAGCCCTTTCCTCTGCTGACCGGTGAGGCATGGGTCTCCGACCGCCATTTGATCTTCCCTTCGCGGCCCGACCACTCGGAGCTGATCCTGTGCGATCTCAGCGCCAGCTCGCCGGCCGGCAATCCGGTCATTCCCGTAGTGTCCGAGCGGCCTGAGCTGTTGGCCTTCGATTCCGGCCCCGCCGAATCCTGGAGCGGGGCGGGCACGGCCTTTCCGCTGCTCACCGCGGTCGCGCTGGTCCCGGACGACAACTGGCAACTCCAGTGGCGCGCGACGAACCCTACGGGCCGGAGTTCCGTGGTCCTGGTTCCTGGAGCAGCCGGCAAGGTCGGGTTTGCGAGATTCGAAACTCCGATTCCGGGTAACGACCTTCGCGACGGTCCGTATCGTATCGACAACGCCGCATTTTTGGCCGGCTCTTCCACCACGCGAGTTGCCATCCCCGGCGTGAACTTCCTGACGCCCGAGTACCGCTATCCGCGGAGCGACGACACCGAGCGAGAGTCGGCGCCGCCGGCCGGCCGTACGCTCGCCCCCGTGCCGCTGGCCGCGGTGCCCTATTGGGGTCGAGGCAGCGGCGGACGCTTTTCGTTCCTCGCGCTCCGGCGGGAGGGCGGCGCCGAGATCGCTGCGGTCGATGTTCGTCTCTCCTGGTTGCCGGAAGCGGGCGATGGATGCGCGTTCCGCTTCGACACCGCAGAGGGCGGCGTCCGCCTGCTCGACCTCTCCGGCGAACCGGCGCCGCAGATCGAGAACGGATTCTGCCGGGTCTCATCGCCCAAGATCGAACGGGACGGGAATACGGTTACCGTGTCAGCTCAATTGGAGTTCAAACCGGCGCTGGCTGGCCCGCGAGGCGTGTTCGTAAGGGTTGTGGACCGCTCCGGGCTGGCTTCGCCGTTCGAACTCCTCGGCGCGCGGGAGGTCCGGTGAGACCGGGCTGGCGCCGTTCTTGAGTAGCGGCCCATAGTCGCCCGCCGCGGTGCCCTATCCCCTGACGATTGTCCGCCGCCCCGTTGAGGTGCGATCGCCGGGCACAGCCAGATTCCTCGATGTACCGTCGCTGACAGCCGGCCGGGCGGCCGTGGCGCCGCGATCGACGGGCACCCCCAGGTTCTTCAGGAGAGCCTGGCCGAGGGCGTTTCCATCGAGCGGCGGCGAGGGGGTGTTCATCTCCTCCATCTTGCGGCGGTGGGCTTCGCCCCTCTGCTCGGATGCCTGAGCCACCGCAGCCATCTTCTGCTGCTGCGCTTTTTGGTTGGCCAATTCCTCCGCCGCCGCCAGAGTGAGCTTGTCCTTGCTGGCGGCGATGAAAGCGAGCTGCTGCAAGATTTCGGGATTGGCGGCGGCTACCGGCAAGGCCATGACGGCGCTGCAGAACTTGTCCAGTTCGCGGAACAACGGCTCGAAGTTCCACGGGCTCTCGGCCTGATCTTCAGGCGCCGACCGCGCCGCACCCGCAGCCTCGGCGGGGGCCTCCGGAGGAACCGTGTCGAAGGCCCACATTTCATCGCAGGACGGGCAGCAGACATAGTTCCAGATCCGGGCGACGCAGGCCTCGCTGAGGCAGCCGAACGGCGCCGCCGGCCGCAGCGCAACCGGTTTGTGGCACTGCGGACAAGCTACGCTGGCCGGAAACGGGTTTCGGCAGATCTCGCACACGGCCTCCCCGGGCTGGCGGGCGGCAATGGCGATCAGCGTGCTGCCAACAATCTCCGAGTTGGGGAAACGGGGCTGCCACAGCTCCAGCAGTTCGGCGTGCGCGAGCCGGCGCGACGGACCGAAATAGGGATCGTGCAAAGTCACGTCCTGATCGCCGAGATCGACCAGCACCGTGTAGTGGCCGGTTCCGGCCTCCGAGTGCAGGCGATGGTTCAGGATGACGCGAATGCCGGCGGCCCGGCAGACCCCCAGGACGTGCAACGGATGCCGCGCCTGGATCGCCACCGCGTCAAAGCCTCGCTCCAGGGCATCGGCGACCATCAGGTGGGTGGTCGATGCCAGACTGCCGAACCGGTTGGGCTTGGCGATCGCCGGCCAGATCTTGGTCTGCGGGACGTCCATGTCGAAAGAGCGGTACACCATGCTCAGGCAGGCGGCACCGCAGGTCCGGTTGCTGTCCCCGCTGGACTGCCTCTGATAAGCAATGGAATATGCGCGGGGTGGTTCGGCTGCGCTCATTTTGCGAACTCCTTTCCAACCATCCGGGCGGTCATGGCCCGATCAGAACGGTGGGCCAACCAAAGACGATGACGCCGCCGTGAGCGGTGGAATCGCCCATCCGCGCCGCGGGCTGGCCGCCGATCAGAACCGTAAACGAACCCATGATGATGACGTCGGGCGGGCCGACACAAGTGGCCATGTCGCCCACGCGCGCGGCCGGCAAACCGCCGATCAGCACCGTTGGGCAGCAAGGCGGCAGAATCGGGCCGCCGATGTGCGGCACCAAGACGGTAATCATCGGACAGACGTGCATGTCCGTCATGCGAGCAGCCGGCTGTCCCATGGTCTAAGCCTCCATCATCCACTCTGCCGCCCGGCGGCCGGACCGCATTCGGTCCAGGAAAAACGGCCCTCCGCCACCCCGATGCCGAGTTCCACGAACAACCGTTGGGTATCGGCGATCCGGGCCGGCTCCCCCTTGATCGTAGCGGTCTTGACCGCATTCGCCACCGCCTTGGCCGGAGGCATCGGAGCTGGCTCCCCGTTCCCTTTGAGACTCGCCACCAAAGCCAGCGCTCCCGCCGCCGAAACCGGTCCGGCGGCCGCTGCCGGAGCCTGCGCCGCGGCCCGGTTCGCCTCGGTCGGCCGCAGCACCCACTCGACGGCCGCCTGCAAAGCGGCTCGATCCGGCGCGGGCAGATCGTTCCCGCAGGCGTGCTGGACGCACAGAGCGCCCCACCACACGCCCTCTCGCGCCGGCAGCGCATAGGCCAGGAAGTCGATCCCGGTGACGTACTGGCGGTTGGCCACCAACGCTTCCAGGAACTCCCCCGGCGTCATCCCGTCCTTCAGCAGCGCCAGAGCTTCCTTCTTCACGTCGAAGCGCGCGCAGATCCCGGCGGCTGCCGGCGTCTCTATCTTGACCAGCGGTCCTTTGCTCACGACCCCATCCCCCCAGCCTCAGTTAATCTGGATCAGCAGCCCTTGGACCTTAACGCCTTCCGGGGTCAACGTAATGGTGGACAATCCTTCCGCCACGGAAAGGGTGATTTGTGTCAGGCTCTTGAGCGTCAGGGTGCCCGCGCCGGCGTCAATCGTGATGCTGCCGGGCGCCATTTCGATCTTCTGGTCGGTGGGCAGAAGACCCCGCTGAATGGTGACGTTCTGGTCCTCCGACACGATGATCTCCACCCCATTGGTGGAGGAGGATGAGGTTGGCGGCAGCGGCGGCGGGCCGGTGGTGATGCGGACTGCCTGCGTGCCGCTTATCTCCACTCGTCCGTCCGTCCCCTCACCGGTCGCCAGCAGGGTAATGACGCAAGTTCCGGGCACGACCGGAGGCAAGGGCGGAGTGCTGAGCAACTCGATCTGGTTCGCGTGGAGCGTGTAAGCGCCCTCGACGGTTTGAAAGTGGTTGCCGCCTCCAGGATCGACGCCGCCGCCGCCCGATCCCCCCCCGAAACTCTCTTTGCACTCAGACATGGAACGAATCCTCCTGGCTCCCGGAACTTCAGTCCGTCGCCGTTTCCGTAAGAATGGCCAACAGCGGACCCATCATCGCCCCAAGCACGGCCGCGGACACCGCAGTCCCAGCCGCCAGCCGTTTCCCGAACTCGGTCCAGTTCGCGGGCTTGATCGCCCGGAAGGCGGCCTTCAGTTCCGTCCAAAACTGGTCCTTTGCCCAGCAGCCGAGCTTCGACCACAACGCGGCTTGCATGATCGCGATCAGGAGGGCGTCAACAACCGCCTGAAAGACGATCACCATGACGGCACGCGCGCGGGCTTCCTGGATGGCGCCATAAAGGATGACCCAAAGGATGGAGACGACGCCCAGCACGGCGAACAGGACCGAAGCAACCGGATGGTCTTTATAGTGCTCCGCGAGTTCGACCTTGTCCGGTCCCCAGTTGACATCGAAGTTCTGGCCCATCACCACGGAAGCGTTCGTTCCCAGGCAGAATGTCGAGTTTCCGCCGAGGCCGGACCCGAGAACCGCCTTCACCAGCGGCTGGCCTGCGACCCAGTCCGCGCCGGCCATCAATCCCAGCGGGTTGATGCAGACCGTGACGTTGTTGCCGACGCCCAGCGTGAGGCTGTTGCCTGTGGTGGCGCTCAGGTTCTCCCCGTACACCATCTGGGCGTTCAGGCCGACGACACCCACCGGCACGGGATGCGTCATGGTGTCGCCCGCATCGAAACCGCCGCCGCTGCCGCCGCCGCCGGGCAGAGAGCCCACGGTGTACAACCCGGCGCCCCCCACCCGTTCGGCTTTGTGCCGGCCCGCGTGGAACATCTTATCGAACTCAGAATTCAGGCTCATATTGTGCTCCGAGTGAATCGAGAGGTGCTCATGGCCTTTGGTGTCGTTGAAGATGACCCCGTTATAGTTCTCGTGGGCCTTGCCGCGCACGCTGGCCGACCGCATGCCGCCGTACTGATCGTACTTGGGGAGCGTGTACGGCGGCATGTTCGCCGCGTTGTAGACGCTGCCGAGGATCAGCGGCTGGTCGGGATCGCCTTCCTCGAAGGCGACCACCACCTCGTGGCCGACGCGCGGCCAGAAGAACGCGCCCCAGCCCTTGCCGGCCCAAACCTGCGCCACCCGCAGCCAGCACGAGCTGCTGCCGTCATCCTTGCCCTCGCGGTCCCAATGGAACTGCACCTTGACGCGTCCGAACTTGTCGCAGAAGATCTCCTCGCCGGACGGACAGGTCACCGTCGCCGTCTGGATGCCGGCGATCGCAGGCTTGGCCGTTACACGCTGCGGCCGGTATCGCAACTCGGCGGGTACCGCGGAGAAGCGATTCTGGTAAGTGAAGCCCTTATCCTCGCCGCTCCCCTCGCTCCGGTATTCGAACAGGTGGGCCTCGTGCTCCACCCGCGTCAGCAGGTAGTCGCCATCCGCGTCGAAATGCCGCTGCAACGTGAACTGGTGCCCCGCCGTGAAGTTGCCGCAGTTGCTCCGGCCCGCAATATCGAGGGCCACGGATTCCTCCGCCTCCATGCGCACACGGACGGTCCGGCTGCGATCTTCGAACACGTGCCCCATGTCTTGCGAGCGCTCGCCACGGTTGCTATCGACGCTGTCGAAGCGCTTGGCGTACCCGCCGGGGTACTCGTAGATCTCCAGGTCGCCGGCAAGAAGATCGAGCTTGTGGGACACCTTGCCTGCCTTCACCTGGTCGATCGTCTGGACGGTCTCGTCGAGGTGTTGGCCCGGCAGCTCGAAGCAATGGTCCCAAACGGTGTACTTCGAGGAGCGCAGCTCCTGGGTCTTTTCCCACGCGATGATCCGCATGTCCGGCCGCATGCCGCCGGCGGTTTCCTCGAAGATGACGCTGGATTGCCCGGGAACGGCCGCATGCTTGTTCCCCAGGTCGGTCACGACCATCTGATGGCTGCCGTCGGAGTGGACGAAGAAGTAGTGGATGCCCTCCTCCTCCATGAGGCGGCTCGCGAAATCGAAGTCGGATTCGTGGTACTGCACGCAGTAATTGCGCTCGTAGTAGTGTCCCACCAGCTTGTACGTGGTATCGAAGCCGGAGAGCACCTGCTCGAGGATGTCGGGAACGGTCATGTGCTGAAAGATCCGGGACCGGACTTTCTTCGTGAGCAGCCACGGCTTGGGTACCACCTCGGCGCGGAAGGCCACGAAGGTCTCGTCCCGGGCGCCCTCGGCGAATCGATTGACCAGCCCGTTGAAATGGCGGACGTCGCCGTCCAACTGGCGGAGCGCGATGGTCACGCTCTGGCCGACGATGCGGTCGAAGCGAATGCTGGTGTCCCTTTCGGCCAGCAGATCGAGCTCGAAACTGAAGAGGTGCGAGATGGCTTCGAACCCTCGGAAGCCGGTGAGCAGCAGCAGGTCCGGGCCGAGCGGCGTGGTGATGCTCAAGGGCCGTCCCGCTTGCGTGTAGGTAGGCATGTCGTTCACCCTCGGGTCACGATCCCTCAATGTTACACCTGTTGGGGGTACTGGTATCT
>Ga0182017_10003702_pt1 | contig 11406 bp, 9 predicted proteins | sample 712E3DmetaG_FD_120492 | JGI IMG/M metagenome (GOLD analysis project Ga0182017, IMG submission 120492) | Permafrost microbial communities from Stordalen Mire, Sweden - 712E3D metaG | ecosystem: Environmental > Terrestrial > Soil > Wetlands > Permafrost | place: Sweden: Stordalen | collected... | reverse complement strand
GCAATGGAAGAAACAAACAGAATGAAGAATGTTATAATTGTAAACGGCATCAGCATGAGCTTCTGCGACCATGGCAACGGACCACCAAACACCACCCAATTACCAATGCCGCCATCCTGAAACTTCGTGACATCTTGAAGATTGAGCGAACCGGTGATCATCACTACGATGATGATTGCAAGTGCGGTCGGAATTTCGTAACTGATCATTTGCGCTGCTGACCGAACGCCTCCGAAGAGAGACCATTTGTTATTCGATGCCCATCCAGCCATCAGAATACCAACAACGACGAGTGAACCAACTGCAACCAAGAAGAATGCGCCAAGATTGATGTTGGACCCAATAAAGATGCTGCTGAATGGAAGGACAGCATACGCAGCATACGTTCCAACAAATGCAATAATCGGCGCCAAACGAAAAAGCAGCTTATCTGCTTTGTCAGGAATGATATCTTCTTTTTGCAAAAGCTTCAGCATGTCAGCGATGGGCTGCAACAAGCCATGCCAGCCGGTGCGCATATAGGCAACCCGATCTTGAATGTGTGCCGCGACCTTCATTTCAGTGTACAGTACCACGAGCGCATACACAATAATAAAGACGAGCGGAAGCAGGCTCAGAAGGATCGATACAACTAATTCATTCGCAAGTAATGTTTGAACAAATTCCATTTTCAAATCCAAAATTCTCATTTCTAAATCCTACTCAATGTTTAGGATTTAGCATTTCGTTTTTAGCGATCCACTTCACCGAGTACAATATCAATACTTCCAGCGATGAGCACGAGATCGGCAATCATACAGCCTCTGGCAATTTCAGGCAATACGCTCAAGTTCACAAAAGCAGGCCCGCGTGCTTTCACACGGAACGGGCTCGCTGTTCCATCGCTCACAATATAGAATCCAAGTTCTCCGCGCGATGATTCCGTGCGGACATAAATTTCTGCATCCTTTTCAGGGCGGATACGTCTCGGAATTGCTGCCTGCACATTGCCTTCCGGCAATCCGGCAAGCGCCTGCTCTATAATGTTGAGACATTGTTCCATTTCATGCATACGAACGATATGCCGGTCCCAGCAATCACCTACCGTTCCCATCTCACCTTTACCAACCTGCGGTTCCCACTCAAGTTTATGGTAGATGGAATAAGGATCGTCACGCCGTAAATCCCAATTGACGCCAGAGCCGCGAAGCTGCGGTCCGCTGACCGCATAATTGATGGCAACATCTTTTGGCAATACACCAACGTTCGCAGTCCGTTTCACAAAAATTTCATTATACGACAGCAGGTCGTTTAGCATCTTGAGACGCGGACGGAAATATTTTGCAAAATCTTTCGCTTGCTCGACAAATTTCAGCGGCAGATCATGCGAGAGCCCGCCGATCCAAATATAATTATACAGCAATCGTGCACCGCACGTCATCTCGAATAAGTCGAGAATTTTTTCACGGTCGATAAACGTATAGAGGAACGGCGTGAACGCGCCGGAGTCGATACCGTAGGTTCCGACAGCAATCAAGTGGCTGGCGATTCTTTGCAGCTCTGCCATGATTACGCGGATATATTCTACGCGCTCCGGAACTTCGATCTTCAGCATACGCTCGGTTGCCAGTGCAAATGCCCACTCGTTTGTCATTGCCGAGCAATAGTCCATCCGGTCTGCATACGGAATCACCTGCTGGTAATTTGTCATATGCTCACAGTGTTTCTCAAAACAACGATGCAGGTACCCAATGTGGGGAATGCAATCGACGATGATCTCACCATCGACAACAATTTCAAGCCGCAGTACACCATGAGTCGATGGATGCTGCGGACCCATATTGATAATCATCTCTTCCGTACGAATAGTCTTGCCGGTTGATGTCTTAATATGACCTTGTTTTACAGTATAATTCGTAGGTAGTGTTGGAGGCTGCAGCATAGTCTGATCAATCAATATTAATAAGGAACCTTCATCCCGTGGTAGAATTCCTGAACCTTATAATCTTTACGAAGCGGATGGCCTTCCCAATCGTCCGGCATAAGGAGTCGGCGCAGATCGGGATGCTCATCGAAAATGATACCATAGAGATCGAAAGCTTCACGCTCGTGCCAGTTGGCGGTTCCCCACACAGCACTGACAGACTGAATGTGCAGGTTGTCTTTTGTGCAAAAGGTTTTGAGAACAATCTTGTGTTTGTGAATGATGGAAGCAAGATGATACACGACGCCGAAGGTTCCGTTGTTGTAATCCATTCCACTTAAACACGAGAGATAATCGAATTGCAGTGCGCTCTCATCGCGGAGGAACAAGCAAATTTCTTTCGTCTTGTCCGGTGCGATGCCAATCCATAATTGTATTGCATATCCGACAGAAGCGTATCCGCCTGCTGCAGAAAGGTTCGTGTTGATGAGCGTATCTCCAAATTTCGCTTTGAGAGTGCTAAATATTTCTTGCGGTGTCATCTTCTTTATGCCCGTTTCTTCACTATACTTTCTCGTCGCACTTTTTCCTGTAGCTTCATAATTCCTTCCAGCAACGCTTCCGGCCGGGGCGGACAGCCGGGAATATACACATCCACTGGAATAACACGATCAACACCTTTGAGGACATGATATCCATGTTCCCAATATGGTCCACCGCAAGTTGCACAGCTCCCCATCGAAATCACATACCGCGGTTCAGACATTTGATCGTAGAGTCGTTTGATTCTGGAAGCCATTTTAATAGTAACAGTTCCGGCAACAAACATTACATCCACCTGCCGGGGAGTTGCACGCGGAATAACGCCAAAGCGCATAATATCGAAGTTGGATGCTGATGCCGCCATCATTTCAATTGCGCAACATGCGAGCCCAAATTGCATCTGCCAGAGCGATGAAAGACGTGCCCAATTCAGGAGGCCGTCAAGAGAAGTAATAAAGACATTACCGTTTTCAAATCGCTGATCAAGAAGTCCCACTAGCTCTTACTCCATCATATCTTCATCATCTGGAAAAACACCAACACTATCTATCTTCACCGTTGCAGCAACTGTGCGTTTGATAACAGGAATTTCAGGTTTCGGTTTATCCCAGTCGAGATCCCCCTTGAGCCATACGTATACATAGCCTACGAAGAGAATCACAAGGAAAACCGCCATCTCCAAAAATCCAAACAATCCAAACTGCCGATAGACGAGCGCCCATGGAAAGAGAACAGCCACCTCTACATCGAAAATCAGAAAGATAAGTGCAATAACATAGAAACGTACGTTGAGCCGGATCCACGCACTGCCCACAGGTTCTTCACCACATTCATACGTTGCATTTTTTTCGGGATAAGGGCGACGAGGTCGAAAAATCCATGCGCCAAAGAGACCAAGAATAACAAAGATGACGCCGAGGAGAAGAAAGATGAAGGCTTTGCCAAATTCCGTTAACATGAAGTGCTACAGTACATTCCGGTAATAAAAATAATTGCTCAATGTGTTAGTAATATACCGGAAACTTGCACGTGAGTCAAGAAAGCCAAAATATAATCTCGTTCATACGATTATTATGAATCGAAGTATCAACCAACTTATTCATTCACCGAATCAAGAATTTCGCGCACGCGGAGAAGGACTTCTCTTCCATTATATGGTTTCGGGAGAAAATCTCTGGCTCCTGCCCGCAGAATTTCAGATTTCCGATCAGGATCAATCAAGCCGCTCGTTATGATAACTTTCACCGCTGCCTTTATTTCTTTCATTTTCCGCAACAGGCTTAATCCGTCGAGTTTCGGCATGCCGAGATCAGAAATAACAAGTGCGATTTGTTCTTGATGCTTGCGGAACAATTCCAATCCTTCGCTCCCATCAGAAGCTTGCAGAACATTGTACCCTTTCTCTTCTAAAAGAACTTTGAGATATTCACAGAGGGTAGATTCATCTTCCACAACCAAAATAGTTTCATCTCCGCCGTTAATCTTGATAAATTCTTCCTTAACATGGGGAACTGGTTTTGTGAAGGTTGAAATCGGAAGAAATATGTGCATTGTTGTTCCGTGATCGACAGCAGAATCGACATCGACAAACCCATGATAACTTCCGAGAATTCCATAGACGACAGAAAGACCAAGTCCAGCTCCACTCCCCTTTTCTTTAGTCGTAAAGAACGGATCGAATACTCTGGTTTTCGTTTTTTCATCCATTCCTTTCCCAGTATCTGAAACAGCAATGTGTACATAATCACTGGCCTGTGCATTTGGATTTTGCTGCTGAAGCTTTTTACCACTCACACGTTTTGTTGTAAATCGCAATGTTCCGCCATCAGGCATCGCATCCCGCGCATTCATAGCAATGCTCAGGAGTGCTTGATGTAACTGACTGCGATTTGCGTTTGTTAAATAGATCGCGTTGCTAAAATCAGAAATAATTTCAATAGTTTTGGGGAATGTTGCGTGAAGAAGTGAAACAATTTCTTTCATAATGAGATTCACATCGACCTGTTCATCTTTTACTTCCGTTTTTCCGGAAAGTGTCACAAGCTGCCGAACGAGTACTACTCCGCGAGCAGAAGCATCGAGAATTGTTTTGATATCATGCTTCAGTTTATCAGGATCGCCTATATGACTTTCAGTCATGGAAGCATATCCTGAGATGATATTAAAGATGTTATTAAAATCATGTGCGACACCGCCGGCGAGAGTACTCACACTTTCCATTTTCTGTGATCGGCGAACTTGCTGTTCCAGCTTTTTCTGATTCGTCATATCCAACGCAATACCGAGAGAAGCAGGAGCACCTTCAAAATGAATTGAGCTTACAGTAAAATCCAACCATCGTTCTGTTCCATCTTTCGTGACAATCTTGAATTCATATCGAGACAGCACACTCTCACCCCTCTGTTGTGCTGATCTTCGCTGCTGGATCATGTCTAGATGGTCCGGGTGCGTCAACTCCCAAAATGTTTTATGCAACAGTTCATCGTTTGTATATCCTGTAAGCTGTTCTGCGGCAGAGTTGACATAAACAAATTTTTCACCATGATAAATAAAAATCGCAGCAGTACTGGTTTCCGCGAGTGAACGGAATCGTGCTTCACTTTGTTTCTGGGCTTCTTCTGCCTGCAAGCGCGCTTCACGCTCATGTTTTTGGTTTACAACAGAAAGAATTGCCGGAACTAATCGAATGCTATTTGACTTCAGGAGAAATTCCGACGCACCCTCCTTCATACACTCAACGGCTTTCTCTTCCCCTACTGACCCTGTGTAAATGATTGTCGGCGTATCGGGTGACATTTCTTTGGAGAGCCGAAGCGCTTCTATTCCCGTGATATCCGGGATCGTGTAATCAATCACGATACAATCGAATTTCGATAACTCAAGTTCGCGAATGTAAGTTTCTCTGTTGCGAGCTTCCTTCACGACGATCTCAATTGGAGCAGATTGCACTTTACGCGTGAAAAGCCGTATAGACGACGGGTCGTCTTCAAGCAAGAGAATAGATAGTACAGTAGACACAGCGATGGCCTTTATAATTATCTAATTTACTGCGCCATGGAATAATGCAAAATAATCGGAAAGACTTAGAAATAAGGTATGAGAAGTCAAATAGAAAAGCAACATTTAAACGACGCGTGATAAACTTTTCTTTCATCGTCCATCAAGATTCATTTGGGCACCCTCGTTCCATGTCGTCTCTTCTGTCCTCGCACGAATATTTGCATATCGGGCAAGGACAAATAACAGATCAGCAAACCGGTTCAGATATACCAGTGGGAATTTTCCTATGTTCTCTTTTCTACCTAATGCGTCTACCAGCCGTTCTGCACGTCGGCAGACCGTGCGAGCAACGTGCATCTGCGCACCTACAAGCTGTCCACCCGGAAGAATAAATGATTGCAATGGCTTCAGTTGTGCATCCATCTGATCAATGATTTTTTCCAGATTTTGGATGTGATCTTGCCGAATACGCTGTATTTTCGAAGACACAGTGTCAAGAGGAGTTGCAAGATCGGCACCAAGGACAAACAGCTGATTCTGAAGTTGTTCAAGAATGTTCTCAACTTCGGCGGGAGGTTTAAGAGCGCGGACAACGCCAAGCTGCGCATTCAATTCATCCACCGTACCATATGCATCGATACGGAGATTACTTTTCGGGAGGCGTTTACCACCAAAAAGCGATGTATCTCCATTGTCGCCGGTTTTAGTGTAAATTTTCATGAATGACCTTGGTTACTTTAGTGTCCTTTTTTCATAATACAAAATGTTGCTATAAGAAAAAAGGATCGCATACAGCCAAATGGCTAAAAAAAGAGAAACATATGTCATAATTCTGATCTACTGCTGTAATAATTTGAATCTATAAAATTCCCCTTTTGCCTTCATCAATTGGCTGTGTGTACCTGATTCCACACAAACGCCATGGTTCATCACCACAATCCGATCTGCATTTCGAATCGTCGATAAGCGGTGTGCAACGATAAATGTCGTTCGTCCTTTCACAAGCCGTTGTAGTGCTTGCTGAATGAGAGCTTCCGTCGCCACATCAAGTGCAGAAGTTGCTTCATCGAGCACTATTATCCTGGGATCCCTTATCAGCGCTCGAGCAATGGCAATACGTTGCCGCTGGCCGCCCGAAAGCCGAGCTCCTCGTTCGCCTAATTTCGTATCAAGTCCTTGAGGTAATTTTTTAACAAAGTCAACTGCATTGGCAATTTCCAAAATCTCCCAGATCTGATAATCATTTGCCTCTTTGAGACCGTATATGATGTTCTCACGAACAGATCCGCTAAATAATAGAGTCGTTTGTGGTACGACTGCTAAGAATCGTCGGTACTGGCGTAAATCCAATTCCTGCATATCTGTGTCGTCAAGAAGAATACGTCCTGCTGTCGGCCTTCGAAAACCAATAATGAGGTTCATCAAAGTCGATTTTCCCGAACCCGATTCGCCGACTATAGCAATAGTTTCTCCGGATTTCACTTTCAAAGAAAAATTGTTAATTGCCGGGTGTTGAGCTTTTTCATACATGTAACTTATATGTTCGAACACAAACTGTCCCTTGACCGATGAGACTGCCCGCTTTCCTTCATTCTGTTCTATGTCCGGGGATTCAAGGATTTCTCCGATTGATCGAATAGATTCAAATCCCCGCGCAAGCTCCGGATAGGAATTCAAAATCATGTTTACTGCGCCGACAATCATCGCAAAAAAACTTTGGTATAATACGACATCCCCTATACTGATCCTTTTATTATATGCCAGTATTGAAGTGAACATCAGGCATACGAGCATAACGATCTGGAACGATGTCCATGAACTTGCTCCAAACAAAGCCCCGATGACTTCAAGGCGAATTCCCTTTCGTTTCACATGTTCAAGTTGGGAGTCCATTTTAGAGACCTCAAGATCTTCAACACCATGAGCCCGTGTTATTGGAATCATTTGTATCATCTCTACCACACTCGCAGAAAGCGATTCAATCTCAGTACGATACTCTTTATTCCTCGCAGTCATTTTTTTTGAAAATATGAATACAAGACTTGATGATATCGGAACTGATATTAAATAAAAGAGCGCGACAACCGGTTGCTTCACTACGGTTAATGAAAATGCAACAAGAATTGTCAGAACAGCCGGAAAAGCGGAATTCATAAGATTGCGCGAAAGAATTTCAAGTGTTTCAACATCGCGGAGCACCTTCGTTTGAAGTTTTCCTGAAAGGTACGTGTCATGAAAAGAAATAGACAATTCCTGCAATCGCCTCACAATGGAAGATCTCAATTGCACTTGCATTGTGTTCAGCGCCTTGCTGAAGACTCGCACATACAGAGTATGCATGGGAACATTCTGAAGAATAACGATAAAAAATATAATACCAACCAACCAGAGATCGTTCATCGTGTACTGGCTAGTATTACCCACAATGGTAATCATTCGTGCAATAACGATTGGGAGAATCCAAACAGGAGAATGTTTTATTGCAAACAGGATAATAGAAAGTGTGATTTTTAGATACTGGCCGCGATAGAGGTACAACAATTTTTTGAGGGGATATACATTATGAAATTTTGAATCTAAGTGCAAATAAGATTGTTCTGCCATTTCAGCTTTCAAATATTGTAGGAAAGAAACAGATGCGTTTTTTATAATACGGAAAAACAATCAGAGCCTTGTAAAAATCGATAATAAATAAGAATGGAATACGATGCGAACCGAGTTGGTTCATGATATCGGCTGCTTTTTTTTGCCAGTTCACTCATGAGAACGGTCAAGAGAGGACGAGAAACCGGAGATTCTCTGGTGTATATTGCAAACGAATGATCACAAAGTACTCACTGAACGTTCATGATCATTTGCTTTCTGCGGTTTGTTATTCGCGTACTGTATGCTGCCCAACTCACTTCTTTTTCCCACTCTTCCAAAATCCCGGAAATTCATTATAATAGTGCGCCACTGTTTTGATACCGCCGAAGAAATTGTCAAGAATAATGTACTCATTCGGTGCGTGAGCATTTTCTTCAGGCACACCAAAGCCAAGGAGTACGGAATCTATAGAAAGCAATTTCTTGAAATCCACAACTATCGGGATAGAGGCACCATCCCTTTGATAGAGTGGTTTCTTGCCAAAACCTTTTTCTAGGGCTGCTACCGCTGCCTGAACACCAGGACTATCGACCGGAGTAATGGCGGGTTCTCCGCCATGCAAATTTCGCACTTTTACATCTACTGTCTTGGGGGCAATCGCTTTAAGATGTTTTTCGAACAACTTCGCGATCTTTGCTGAAGACTGGTCCGGAACAATCCGCATAGAAATTTTTGCGAATGCCTTTGATGGAATTACTGTCTTCGCCCCTTCACCTATGTAGCCGCCCCAGATGCCATTGCATTCAAGTGTCGGCCGCGCCCAGAGCCGTTCGAGCGTCGTAAACCCTTTCTCACCATAGAGTTGTTTCAACCCAAGCGATTTTGCATACCTCTTGTCATTCCAAGGGAGTTTTTTGAAGGCCACTCGTTCTGCTTTCGTCAGCGGGCGAACATCGTCATACATTCCCTTGACAGTAATGCGGCCGTTCTTATCGTGCAGAGATGCAATCATTTCTGTCAATGCCTGAATCGGATTATGCAATACACCGCCAAAAGAACCGGAGTGCAAGTCCGTATTGGGTCCAGTCACTTCCACTTCCATATATGATATTCCACGTAAGGCATATGTGATTGACGGAACGCCCTTGGCAAACATATCAGAATCAGAAATCACAATCACATCAGCTTTCAATAAATCTTTGTGTTCATTGATAAATTTGCCAAGATTATCACTTCCAATTTCTTCTTCCCCTTCAAAAATAATTTTGATATTGACCGGTAGTATACCGTCATTTTTCAGAAATGCCTCGATGGCTTTGAGATGAATAAAAATTTGTCCCTTATCATCAGCTGTACCGCGAGCATAAAGATAACCATCACGTTCGGTTGCTTCGAACGGCGGTGTCTTCCATAAATCTATAGGATCTTCCGGCTGCACATCGTAATGTCCATAAATAAGAATTGTCGGCAAGCCCGCCGCGTTGAGCCAATCAGCATAAACGACCGGATGGCCTTCCGTTTCCATAATCTGTATATTCTGCAGACCGATAGTTGCCATATGGTTTTTCAACCAATCGACTGTTCGGCGCATGTCCGGTTTGCGCTCACTCTGCGAACTGACACTTGGGATGGCAAGGAGTTCTTTTAATTCGGAAAGATACCGCTCATGGTTGGATTCGATAAAGGATAAAATATTTTCCATGATTCAGTCCTTTTGATAAGAAAAAGAAAACATACTGTGGATGAATGTACCTATCGGATAATGGAAAGGCAAGGTAGTGTAAAACTATGTATTTATTGGATTGGAAAACAAAACCATCCAAGAATAGTATCTATCAGGAAACGGATATAAAGAAGGATTTCATGCTGATTGACGAACCACAAGCTCAGGTTTGAATATGATCTTTTCAGGCTTGCGAAGAATTTCGTCTCTGTGGATTACGGACATCTTATACGCGGCCTCTGCTATCTCCTTCAAAGGCTGCCTGATCGTAGTAAGCTTGGGAGTCGAAATCTGAGCAATGAGCAAGTCGTCAAAACCCACAATTGCGATATCTTCCGGAATGCGTATTTTCCGCTCCTTTGCTACAGTGATCAATCCTAGTGCACAGTTGTCGCCTGCGGCACAAAAAATAGCATCAACACCGGCATTCAATAATTTCGGCATCACCTCGACACCGTCCTCGCGTGAGTAATGAAGCACCTCGATCATGCATCCTTGAGGTATGGAAAGTCCTTTAGCCCTGAGCGCTTGTTGGAATCCCTTGAGCCTTTGTTCCGCGTTATAACCACCTTTTACCTGGGTTCTGCCGGAAACAATGGCTATCTTCTTTTTGCCCTTGGTAATTAAGTACTCTCCGGCTATGCGACCGCCCATGTAATTGTCAGTGGCAATAGTAGACACACCGGCTGCCTCTTCGTCTAACAGTACGATGGGCACATCTGCAGATGTGTAGGCAGCAACAATGTCTGCATCTGGTCGTACATCCATAGAAATCAAGGTGGTGGGTTTTACCTGTGTGAGTATTCGTTTGAAGTGGTCCTTTTGCACTCCAGCTTCATCAGTTACAGCACGCAGAGCTATCTCCTCCAGTTTAAGTAATTTCTTGAGATGATCACATATTGCGATCAGAATCGCTGATTGGAATGTCGGTACCACAACGACGATTTTTGTTTTTCGGTCTGCCATCCTGGTAATCTCCTTTCACACCTATTGTACACAACATTTCTAAAAGAATACTATAAAAAAAAAACTCTGAAAGCAAACTATAATAAAAAATTAAGACATCGATTTAGTTTCAGCTTATTTCGCCTTCATACCCAACAATTTGTCGTATATCTTTTTATTATTGATGATGCCAACTGCTATTCGCAATTGTTCATCTCGTGAAAATGTCGATTCAAAACGGGCTTTATCGCCTTTTATCCGTGCAAGAATTTCTGTCTTGAGTATAGCCCGGATTTCCTCCTGATAGCGACAAATCTGCTTGTCCTTATCTCTCTTGAGAATAGTTTCTAACTTCTCAACACCATCCACGAACGATTTGTCATACCGGGCATCAGCAGCAAGCGCACGCAACTCTTGCAGCTTCACTTTTCCTTCTTCCTCGCATTCGAACCCTTTCTCCTTGAGGAAAGTCTCAAAGTTCTCGATCTGTTTGTTTGTTACCTCAAAGCTGTCGGGAAGTGTTTTATTCTCGGCAACATAGCGGTTTGCATACTTGAAGAACATCGCTTTTCTGTTGAGTTCATCTAGAAACGTGCTATGAAGAGAATCCGTAACAATCGTATCGGGAAGAATTCCACCACTTTCCCAAACACGCCGACCATGAGCAGTACGAAATTCATGTTTCAAGCTATCGGGCACAGTTGTT
>Ga0182017_10003701_pt1 | contig 11406 bp, 10 predicted proteins | sample 712E3DmetaG_FD_120492 | JGI IMG/M metagenome (GOLD analysis project Ga0182017, IMG submission 120492) | Permafrost microbial communities from Stordalen Mire, Sweden - 712E3D metaG | ecosystem: Environmental > Terrestrial > Soil > Wetlands > Permafrost | place: Sweden: Stordalen | collected... | reverse complement strand
GAGGCGGGACTAACACTTTTTTGCGTACTGGAGGTATTTATGGCTTCCCTCATACAACGTTCCAACGGCTACTACTATCTCGTAACTTTTCTCAAAGGTAAACGCATCTGGCAATCAACCGGATCAAAAACCAAACCTGGTGCTTTTCGCTTCATTAAAAACCACAAGAAAAAAGCAAAGGCAGATCAAAAGACGAATGTCTTTACTCTTCGTGAATTTGAAACTCAATACTTGAATTATGCTGCTACGAATTTAGCTCCGTCTACCGTAACACTTTATTCTGGGGCTATTAATAATTTCGTAAAATATTGCGGGGATCATAATCTACCAAAGTATACTCCACAAATGATCGAATATTTTAAGGTTTCTCATTTGAAAAAAGTATCGCCCACAAAGGTCAATATCGATTTTCGATCCATGAAGTCTGTTTTTGGAACTGCGGTAAATTGGGGGCTTCTCCGCGAAAATCCCTTTAAAAAATGCAAACAATTACGTATTCCGCAAAGGAATCCCATTTATCTCACGCCAGAAGATTTTCAGAAATTGATATCGGTCATTAGCTATGATTGGTTCAAGGATTTGGTAAGATTTGCTGTTTCCACTATGATGCGCGTAGGGGAAATAGTGAATCTTCAATGGTCATCAATCGATTTAGAACGACGACTTATCAATGTTGAAAATACTGATGAGTATCGCACTAAAACCAGAAAAAGCAGGGCAGTCCCGATGAATGAATGGGTTTATTATTTTCTTTTGAAGAAGGAGAGAAAAAGTAATAGAGTGTTTACATTCCCGGATGGTAAAGCGCTTAGAGTTGGATATGTATCAAGCAAGTTCTCGAAATACGTCAAAAAGGCTCCAATTGATCAAAAGATCCATTTTCACAGCCTCAGGCACACAGGTGCAACTTGGCTGGTCCAAAAGGATGTACCAATCTTCACTGTTCAACATATATTAGGCCATTCCTCAGTCGCTACGACGCAGATTTACTCCCACCTGGGAGTTGAGGATATGCGGAGATCCGTTAGCGCCTTAGATGTTTTGATATCATTTCCTAATAATTAATAAATTCATAGATTTGTGCATAGAATAAATGAGGTGTAAAATGAAAGCAAAAGATAGTATTATTGCAGATATTGCTGACAGAAGTTGTCATCGAATCGCACGAACCGCCATACGAAATCTTCAGAAAATGAAAGATTGTCTATCATCCGGCGATGATTCCTGTCTGAAAAATGTATGGGATGAAATATGTGTCCAAGAGCAAATGGAAGAATCCATTTTTTGGAATGCCTATGAAACGACAATAAAAAAAATGGTTACAAATATGATACAAGGATTAGATTATAACGTAAAAGCTGCAATATGGCTGCAAACAGAAGCTGGGATCAATTTTGAGTTTGACAATCCAGATTCAGCTCGGATTAACTACGCTGAAGATGATATAGCCTGTTATATTATTTCAAACTATATCATGCCGCGGGCTATGGATTGGAACAACTCTCGAATTGAAAAGTACAAAGAAATGTATTAAACAATTATTATGAGAGGTCGTGGCAATGGTATCTTTAAAAACAAAAGAAATAGTACATCTTATAACATCAACGGATGAAGAAGAATCCGTACGTTCAGACTGGGTAGTAAACAATCCAGATGTTGAATTAAAAATTGAATTAGTACCTGAAGAAGAAAGGCTTCGTCTCATAAATTACAATGAAGGAGAGTTGGATAAGATGTCTAATGAAGAGATCTTAAAGCGTATAGCGGCTTTGGAAGCGATCCAATATGCTCCACATTACATGTTTGCAGAACCGAAAGATGAAAAGTCAAAAAGGGTTATTGAAAACTGTTGGAATAGAACACTTAACGGTAATGGAGGGATCTTTGCACTTGAGCTGAGAGACTATCTTGTTAAGAGAGGGAAGGGTGGCTGAAAGACCAGCATTGTTTTAGAATTTATGCAGAAATAGACTTTACATTAACGCGTTATCTATAAAGCCATCTTTACGAGTTCAACTAGATTGGTAGACTCCAATCTATACACAAGAATTGATGTCCTTTAGTCCATTCTCTCCCAAGAGCAGGCTCAATATGAGGCGAATATTATTTCGTTTCAGAGAGAATTGTAACTAAATGAGTAAAGATACCGATTGCAATACAAACGAGGTTTTGTTACATTTTAGGCGAATGATAGGGCAGGCGGTACCAGGTCTCTACCATCCAACCAAAAGGGCTTTTATTGATTTGTGTCGAGAATAGACGAAAAAGAATATTTCTATGGCCAAAAACAAAACTACCGAAGTAGAAGAACCCCTCGAAAAACAACTCTGGAAAGCGGCCGATAAGCTCCGCAAGAACATGGACGCAGCCGAATATAAGCATATTGTGTTGGGCTTGATATTTCTAAAATATATCTCTGATGCGTTTGAGGAGTTGTTCCAAAAGCTAATTGCACAGAAAAACGAAGGCGCAGACCCGGAAGACAAGAACGAATACACAGCAGAGAAGGTCTTTTATGTGCCGCCATCTGCACGATGGAAATGGCTGCAAGGAAGGGCAAAGCTTCCCACTATCGGTAAAGATGTTGATGACGCGATGGAGGCGATAGAAAAGGATAATCCCGCAAGCTTGCGCGGAGTTCTTCCCAAAGTGTTTGCGCAGGAAAAATTAGACAAGCAAAGCTTAGGCGGCTTGATCGACCTTGTCGGCAGCGCAGCGCTGGGTACGAAAGAGGCACAGAGTAAAGACGTGCTCGGCAGAGTATTTGAATATTTTCTTGGTGAATTTGCGCTGGCTGAAGGAAAGAAAGGCGGACAGTTCTATACTCCTGGAAGTGTCGTCAGGCTGCTAGTAGAAATGCTTGAGCCATACGAAGGCAGAGTGCTTGATCCTTGTTGCGGCAGCGGCGGCATGTTTGTGCAGAGTGAAAAGTTTGTAGTATCGCACAGCGACTATTACAAGAAACACAATGGCAAGAAACTCACCCTCAATCCAAAAGACCGCATTTCTCTATACGGGCAGGAGAGCAATCAAACCACATGGCGATTGGCAAAGATGAATCTTGCCATACGCGGTATTGACAGCAGTAATGTGAAATGGAATAACGAAGGTTCGTTTCTTAATGATTTACATAAGGATTTGAAAGCCGACTACATTCTTGCCAACCCGCCTTTTAACGACAGCGATTGGAGCGGCGAACTGCTGCGAGATGATGCCCGATGGACCATTTTAGGTGAGAAATTTCCACCTCCAGCTGCCAATGCAAACTACGCATGGATACTTCATTTTTTATACCATCTTGCACCTAATGGTTTGGCAGGATTCGTGTTAGCGAAAGGTTCGCTTACAACCAAAACAAACACAGAAGGCGATATACGCAAAGCGCTGATTGAAAACGATTTGATAGACTGCATTGTAAACCTGCCGACAAAATTGTTTCTCAATACGCAGATACCGGCTTGCCTTTGGTTTATGCGGCGCAACAAAAAGAAGCGCGCACGGCAGATATTATTTATTGATGCACGCAATCACGGTTTTTTGATTAACCGAAAGAACAGGGATTTGGCACCGGAGGACATAACTCAGTTTGCAAGCACATATCATAGTTGGCGGACGGGTGAAGGTGAATACAACGACATTCCCGGCTTCTGTAAGAGCGCTACGATTGAAGAAGTCAAAGCAAAAGACTATGTGCTCACTCCGGGGCGATATATTGGACTGGCAGATGATGAAGATGATTTTAATTTTGCAGAACGGTTCACGCAGCTTAAAACCGAACTTGAACAGCAGATTGCAGAAGAAGCAGAACTCAATAATCGTATTAAAGAGAATCTTTCAAAAATCAACATCGATAATCCGAACAAGGCATAAGTATGTCAGGAAAAAGCAGCATAAAAGAATATCGGAGCATTGTTGCTGAGCTGAAAGAAAAAATCAGGTCAGCACGTTCTCAAGCGGTGTTCACGGTCAACAGACAACTGCTTACGCTCTACTGGGAAATAGGACATACAATTTCACAGCAGGAAAAATCGGAAGGATGGGGAGCAAAGGTTGTCGAGACGCTTTCAAAAGACCTCTCGACTGAATTTCCCGATCTGAAAGGGTTGTCTTCCCGCAATCTCCGGTATATGCGAGATTTTGCCGTTGCCTATCCGCAATTCGGAATCTTGCAAGCGCCTCTTGCAAAATTACCCGATGGCACCACTAAACCGGCTCAATCTCCAATTTTGCAACCATCCGTTGCAAAATTAAGCGATATACAATCGATTCTTGGACAAATCAGTTGGTATCATCATATAACGCTGCTGGAAAAAGTAAAATCACCGGACGAAAGATTATTTTATATTCGAAAAACTATAGAGAATGGATGGAGTAGAAATGTAATGCTTCATCATATCGGCAATAATCTCTACAAACGGCAGGGTAAGGCATTGACGAATTTTGAAACTACTCTTCCTCAACATCAATCTATTCTTGCCAAGGAGACTCTCAAAAATCCGTATATATTCGATTTTCTCAGCATCAGCGAGGAGATGCAGGAACGCGACGTTGAGCAATCCTTGATCCGCCATATACGAAAATTTTTACTCGAATTAGGAAAAGGGTTTGCGTATGTGGGCAACCAGTATAACCTGAATGTTGACGGGGATGATTACTTTTTGGACTTGTTGTTTTACAATTATCATTTGCACTGCTTTGTGATCTTTGAACTCAAAATTGGGGATTTTAAACCGGAGTATGCAGGCAAACTCAATTTTTATGTCAATACAGTGAACGAGCAGATAAAAGGAAAAAGCGATAACCCGACCATTGGCGTGCTGCTGTGTAAAACTCCCAATGATACCGTGATACGATTTACGCTCAGGGGTATCTCAACCCCGCTGGGCGTTGCGGATTATAAACTTGCACAATCGCTTCCACAGAAATTAAAAAGTCAAATGCCTACAGTGAAGGAATTGGAAGAAGCGTTGGAAGGTGAGTTGAAGAAATCACCTTCTGATGTATCGCCGGCATTGAGCCAAATGAAGGATGCGATTAAAAAGAAAGCGCAGAGCAGAGCCGCAAAAAAGGGCAAGGGCAAAAACAATAATGGCTGAGTGGAAAGAAATATCGGTTAAAGAGGCTCCTTTCGAAATAATCGATGGTGATAGAGGCATAAATTATCCATCGCAGGATGAATTCTATGATGAAGGTTATTGCTTGTTCCTAAGTACAAGGAATGTAAGGCAAACAGGATTTAATTTTTCAGACTGCCAATTTATTACACAAGAAAAGGATGAATTACTAAGAAAAGGGAAGTTAAGAAGGAACGATACTGTTTTAACAACCAGAGGAACGGTTGGAAACTTGGCTTTTTATGGTAATGATGTTCCTTTTGAAAATATACGTATCAATTCTGGGATGATAATTGTCAGACCTGATGTAACAAAGATGGAAGCCATATTCTGCTATTATATTTTTAGATACATGCAGAAAAGTTTTGAAACTTTCACTTCGGGGAGCGCTCAGCCTCAATTGCCAATCAGAGATTTGAACGAGATGGAAATATCGTTGCCTGATCTACGGGAGCAACGCTCCATTGCCTCAATACTCGGTAGCTTAGATGATAAAATAGATTTGCTGCATCGCCAAAATAAAACCTTGGAAGCATTAGCTGAAACGTTGTTCCGGCAGCGGTTTGTAGAAGAGGCGAATGATGGCTGGGAAGTTGGGAAACTTGGTGATGTAATTTCAATCTATGATAGCATGCGTAGACCTGTTTCGAGCATGGAAAGAGACAAAATGAAGACAGGTCAGTTGTATCCTTACTATGGTGCGGCGACTATTATGGATTACGTAAATGACTACATTTTCGATGGTGAGTACATCCTGATGGGTGAAGACGGAACAGTCCAGACGGAGGATGGGTATCCAATCCTACAATTGCCAACTGGAAAGTTTTGGGTTAACAATCACACCCATATTTTACAGGCCAAAGAGCCGTATTCAAACTTTTTCATGTATATTTTCTTGAAAAAAACTAACATTGCACACATCGTGACAGGTGCTGTACAACCAAAAATCAATCAGGAAAACTTGAAATCCATCGAGTTTCCCATTTCGCCGGTAGAAAAAGTTGAGACCTTCGTTTCCATAACAAATGACTTTTGGAATAAGATGAATTCAAACAACTCTCAAATCACTTCACTCACACAAATGCGAGATAAGCTCTTACCAAAGCTCATGAGTGGTGAGGTGAGGGTGAAAATTAATTAAAGGAGATTAGGGAAAATGGACGATAAAGAGAAAGAAATCCAAAACCGCTTTGATAAAATATTGCAGGAAGTCCAACAAGAGGTTCAGGATGCTCACACGCAAACTAAACGCCGTCAAAAATTAATTAAGAAAATCGAAGACAGATTTGGTACAAAAATTCTCCTTTATGTTGCTAAATTGAACTATCCTATTGACTACAACGATATTCACTTGGTTGGCAGTATGTTGGAGTCTGTCGGAGAAACGGACAATATTGACCTTATTATACAAAGTGGCGGAGGTATTGGTACTGTAGCAGAAAAGATTGTAGAGATGATACGTTCATATTGCAAAAAACGATTTCGTGTTATTGTTCCTAATGTTGCCAAAAGTGCCGCTACAATGCTGGCGCTTGGCGCAGACGAAATAATAATGGGAGTTACTTCGGAACTGGGTCCCATTGATGCTCAAATCCAAATTCTACAGGGTGGAGTACCTCAAATGATTTCAGCACAATCGTATATCCATGCACGAAAGCGTTTAGAAGATTTAACAAATCAAGCAATCGCTGAAGGGAAACCTTATCAAGCATATCTTGCACAACTTTCTGCACTTGACAGCGGTTTTATCGATCATTGTGATAAATCTATGGAATTTGCTAAAGATTGTGCAAGGAAGTTTCTTTGTAAATATATGCTCAAGGATAAAAAGGATGCGAAGACAAAAGCGGATTCTATTGCATTGGATCTCACATCAACAAGTAAGTACTTTACGCATGGCCGCACGATCAATGCGACTCACATTAAAGAAAATATTCCAGAAAATTTGCTTAAAGATTTAAGCATAAAAGAATTGCCGAAAGAGTCTGATGATTGGAAATTGTTGTTTGAATTATATTTAAGGGCTGAATTATTTCTTGATATGGATCCTCAGCCACAACAACGAAAAGGGAAATTATTTGAAACAGCAACATTTTCTATGATTAATTTCTTCCCCGCATAAAATAAAAAATCCGTTCTCACAAATTGTAAGAACGGATCAATATGGTTTGTTAGATTGGACTAATAGTTAAAATTCATGATTTTAACTTCTTGCCCATAATCTTTTGTGGAAATGATTGGACGAGTTTTATCATCGAAAGGGTGTGATGCTTCTTTGGATGCTTTGGAAAGACGGGCTATCTCTATAATTTCCTGAATTTCCTTATCGTTCCTGAGTTCTTCAATTTTTTTATTATCTTGGGCCATAGGTTCTATTGATATAATGGTAAATGATTTCATATAAAGTATATATCATTTTCCTGTATTATGCAACAGCAACGAATTAAGATACGTTCCTAATTATATTATCTGCAAAATAGCGAAAAACTTTAACCCATAAAATGCTCGAAAACACAATTGAAAATATTACAATCGAAGATTTGCAGAATATAGGATGGGAGTATGTTCATGGCCTTGCCATTGCTCCGGGTGCCGAACACGCAGAACGGGAAACATTTGAGCAAATCATACTGATCAATCGTCTGCGAAGGTGTGTTGCACGCCTCAATCCGGATATTCCAGAGAGTGCAAGAGAGCAAGCGATACAAAAAGTTTTGCGCATTTACTCTCCAGATCTGCTGCATAACAACGAAACATTCCATCAATACTTCATTGAGAAAGTGCGTGTCCCTTACCAGCAAGATGGTTACGAACGAAGCTATGAAGTGGCGCTTGTTGATTTTGCCAATCCTTTCAACAATGAATTCTTAGTTGTCAACCAATACATCATCGTTGAGAAAAACCAAAACAAACGACCGGATATTCTTCTTTTCGTCAATGGCATTCCGTTAGTGGTCATCGAATTAAAAAATGCTGCTGATGAAAATACCACGGTGCGAAAAGCGTACGAGCAAATCCAAACATATAAAGCAACCATACCGAACTTGTTCACCTATAATGCTGTTTGTGTTATTTCAGACGGAATGGAATGTAAGGCAGGAAGCGTCTCGGCAGGATTTAGCCGTTATATGACATGGAAAAGCGCTGACGGCAGAAAAGAAGCATCACGGTTCATCCCGCAATTGGAAATATTGCTCAAAGGCATGTTGAATCCGACAACCTTACTCGATCTTATCCGAAACTTCATTGTATTCGAGAAGTCGAAGAAAACAGACGCTAAGACAGGTCTCATGCAAGTTGTAACGGAAAAGAAATTGGCAGCTTATCATCAATACTATGCCGTCAACAATGCGATAGAGAGCAGTATCAAAGCGTCTGGTAATAATGGCAGCAAAAAAGGCGGTGTTGTCTGGCATACACAAGGATCGGGAAAGAGTCTGAGCATGGTGTTCTTTTCCGGCAAGCTGATCACCGCTCCTGAAATGCAAAACCCCACCATTGTCGTCATCACCGACCGTAACGATCTGGACGACCAGTTGTTTGATACATTTGCAGCATCAAAACAATTGCTGCGACAAGAACCTGTGCAAGCCAATAACAGATCGCATTTGAAACAATTACTCAATGTCGCTAGCGGAGGCATTGTATTCACGACAATACAAAAGTTTTTACCGGAAGAAGGCAAAGCAGAATACGATAAGCTATCGGAACGAACCAATATTGTTGTGATTGCTGATGAAGCTCACCGTACGCAATATGGCTTTGAGGCATCGCTTAAAGACGTCAAGGACAAAGTTACTAAAGAGATAATAGGTCAACGCATTGCATACGGTTTTGCCAAATATATGCGTGATGCTTTACCGAATGCAACATATATCGGATTTACTGGAACACCCATTGAGGGGACGGATGTCAACACTCCGCAGGTGTTCGGTCAGTACGTAGATATCTATGATATTTCTCAATCGGTAGCCGACGGTGCAACAGTAAGAATCTATTACGAAAGCCGTTTAGCAAAAGTATATTTGGATGACGAAGGAAGGCATTTGCTCGAGGAGTATGATGAGGAGTTAGAAGCAGATGAAGAGATAACCGAGAAACAGAAACTTAAAGCAAAATGGGCACGATTAGAAGCTATTATCGGTAATGAAAAGCGGCTTAAAAACCTTGCGCGAGATATTGTTTCGCATTATGAACAGCGGCAAACCGTGTTTGAAGGCAAAGCAATGATCGTTGCTATGAGCCGACGTGTGGCGGTTGATCTTTATAACGAAATTATTGCTATACGACCTGGATGGCACAATGACGATCTTACAAAAGGCACAATCAAAGTGGTGATGACTGCAACGAGCGATGATGGTCCGGTAATGCAAAAGCATCATACAACAAAGACGCAGCGACAGGGCTTAGCTGATAGGATGAAGGATCCTACTGACGATTTGAAATTAGTCATTGTCCGTGATATGTGGCTTACCGGCTTTGATGTGCCCTGTCTGCATACAATGTATATCGACAAGCCGATGCGCGGGCATACGTTAATGCAAGCCATTGCAAGAGTGAATCGGGTATTCAAGGATAAACCCGGAGGATTGGTTGTCGATTATCTTGGCATTGCGACGGATTTAAAAAATGCGCTCAGGTTTTATGGAGATGCAGGAGGAAAAGGAGATCCGACCGAAACGCAAGCCCGAGCCGTGGCGGCTATGCTTGAAAAGGCGGAGGTAGTCAGACAATTCTTTAAGGAAGCATGTCTATCAAGGGAATATCTTCTTGCCGCCGAGCCGCTGGCTTACTATCCGGGGAGTATAGGGTTTAATTATAAGAGATTCTTTGTCGCTGATTCAAGAAATAAATTGTCGATTATCCTGCAGGCAGAGGAACATATCCTGGGTTTAAAGGACGGGAAGAGCCGGTTTGTGAAAGAAGTGACATTACTTGGTCAGGCCTTCGCTTTGTCCATTCCGCACTTGTCTGCGCTGGCTATAAAGGAGGAGGTAGCGTTTTTCCAGGCTGTTAAGGCACGGTTAGTGAAATTTGAGGGAACGGGGACTGGAAAATCGTCTGTCGATACAGAAACCGCAATCAAGCAGATAATAGATGCGGCTCTTACTTCAGATAAAGTCATAGACATATTTGATGCAGCCGGAATTAAGAAGCCGGATATATCGATCCTATCGGATGAATTCCTGATGGAAGTGCAGGGAATGAAACATAAGAACCTTGCGCTTGAATTGTTGAAGAAAATTCTCAACGATGAGATTAAAGGTCGGATGCGAACGAATTTGGTCAAGAGCAGGAAGTTTCTCGAAATGCTCGAAGCATCGATTAAAAAATATCAGAATAATTTACTGACGACTGCTCAGATTATTGAAGAGCTCATTAGGATAGCTAAAGAGATAAAGGAAGCGGATAAAGAAGGAGAGAAACTTGGTCTGACAACAGAAGAAGTGGCTTTCTACAACGCTTTAGAAGTCAATGATAGCGCGGTTCAGGTTTTGGGTGATGAAAAGCTAAAAGAAATAGCAAAAGAAATTGCAGACAAAGTGAAAAAGAATGCCACTATCGATTGGACAATCCGTGAAAGTGCTCGGGCGAAGCTTATGGTGCTCGTAAAACGCACTTTGACAAAGTATGGTTATCCGCCGGATAAACAGCAGAAAGCAATTGATACTGTGTTGAAGCAAGCCGAGCTTATGGCAGATGTGCTTGTAGATGAAGCATAATGCAGAATATTGCCAATGGTTCGCAATGTTCAAGACCTGTCGACAGGTGTCAGAATTACGATGAATGGTTCAATAGAAGAAATTGCACAATTACAAATTGAGTTGAATCAGGCATTAAGCGATCTTGAACTTACAGGACAAATTGAAATCCAAAAAGGTTGATTTATTGATTAGCATCGTTTGCGTTATCTTGTCGTGAGCCATTCTTTTCCCATGTATTGATAAGGGTCTAAAATCTAGATGATAAGTAATAAAAACAGAGATTATTTTGCAGAATTCCAAGAGCTTTCACGTAAATATCGGAATCTAGAAAGTGTATGCTTCGGGAGAATGAAATACGAAGAATACATAGCGGCAAATGAAAGCACACAAAAGAAAGAATGCGATCAATATGACGTAGAATATGATGAAAGATATGATCAAGAATCTGAGGAGGAAATAGAGACTGTCGGGGGCCACATTATTCCCCACAGTCAGGGCCAGCACAATTCCCCACCTGACGTGAGTTATTTTGTATTGTAATTCAAGATGATTTCATAATCAAGATATATTTGATGATGGTTTCAAAG
>Ga0182017_10003700_pt1 | contig 11408 bp, 11 predicted proteins | sample 712E3DmetaG_FD_120492 | JGI IMG/M metagenome (GOLD analysis project Ga0182017, IMG submission 120492) | Permafrost microbial communities from Stordalen Mire, Sweden - 712E3D metaG | ecosystem: Environmental > Terrestrial > Soil > Wetlands > Permafrost | place: Sweden: Stordalen | collected... | reverse complement strand
TTGATCGGCGATCCGGTGGCGCACTCGCTCTCGCCGCGGATGCAGAACGCAGCCTTCGCCAAGTGCGGGCTCGACTGGGTCTACGTGCCGCTGCACGTGAAGCCGGGCGAGCTCGAGAACGCCCTTCGCGGTCTGGTTGCTCTCGGCTTCGCCGGCGCCAACGTGACCATCCCGCACAAGCTCGCGGCGGTCGGGCTCTGCGACGAGCTCTCGGAGGTGGCGCTGCGCGCTGGTTCGGTAAACACCGTCGTCGTGCGCGAGGACGGCTCGCTCTTCGGCACCAGCACCGACGGTTTCGCGGTTACCAGTGCGGTCGAATGCGAGGGCGCGGACGTGATCCTGCTCGGCGCCGGCGGTGCCGCCCAGGCGCTGGCGGCGGCGTTCGTCGACGCGGGGATCGCTTCGCTCTCGATCTCCAGCGCCGAGCGTACCGAGGAGCTGGCCGCATACGTGCGCGAGCTCGCCCCCGAGCTGGAAGTGCGCGAGCTGGGCTGGCCGCCGAGCGGCGGGGGGATGAAGATCATCGTCAACGCGACGCCGATCAAAGACGAGCTGCCGGTGCCGCCGCAGGCCGGCCAGCGGGTTGTCGATCTCGCCTACAAGCCCGACGGATCGCCGACGGCGCTGATCGCGGCCGCCCGCGAAGCGCGCTGTCCGGAGGTCGTCGACGGACTCGAAGTTCTCGTTCGCCAGGGCGCCGCGGCCTTCGAGCACTGGACCGGTATCGAAGCCCCGATCGAGGTCATGCGCTCCGCCATCCACCCCGATGACCGATCCCGTTAGGGAAGCGCAGTCCTAGCGAGATCGGCCCTCAGCCAATAGATTTGAGGGTATGACGCTTTCGCTCATCACCGCCGGAGAGTCCCACGGGCCCGCGCTCGTGGCGATATTGAGCGGTTTACCGGCGAGTTTGGAGCTCGACCAGGAGCAGATCCGGACCGACCTTCGCCGCCGCCAGCAGGGTTACGGCCGCTCTCCCAGACAGCAGATCGAGCAGGACGAGCTGGAGGTCTTGGCCGGTTTGCGCCAGGGAAAGACGCTCGGGACGCCGCTCGCGCTTGTCGTCCGCAACCGCGATCACAAGCACTGGACCTGGGGCATGAGCCCCTGGCTTCCGGAGGGGGAGCCCGAAGGGAAGGGCACCAAGCCCGTGACTCTACCGCGGCCCGGACACGCCGATCTCGCCGGGCTGCTCAAGCACGATTTCGATGACGTTCGCGACGTGCTCGAACGCGCCAGCGCCCGGCACACCGCCGTCTTCGTCGCCGCGGGCTCGGTGGCGAGGCAGCTCCTGGAGGAGATCGGGATCGAGGTCTCGGGCAGCGTGCTCGAGATCGGCGGCGCGACGGGAGAGGAAGCGATGCACGCGGCGGTCGACAAGGCGCGGGTCGAGCGAGACACCGTCGGCGGCATCGTCGAGGTGCGAGCGCAGGGAGTCCCACCCGGGCTCGGTTCCTACGCCGACAAGGCCGAGCGCCTGGACGGGCGACTGGCACAGGCGCTGGCCGGGATTCAGGCGGTCAAGGGCGTGGAGACCGGCGAGGGCTTCGCACTCGCGCGCCTGCCCGGCTCCGAGGCCCACGATGAGATCTTCAAGGACGAACGCGGCTACTACCGCGAGACCAATCGCGCCGGCGGTCTCGAGGGCGGCCTCACGAACGGCGAGGAGATCGTCCTGCGCGCCGCGATGAAGCCGATTCCGACCCTGATGAAGCCGCTCCGCTCGGTTGATATCTCCAGCGGCGAGCCGGCCGAGGCGCTGGTCGAGAGGTCCGACACGACCGCCGTCGAGGCGTTGGCTGTGATCGCCGAGGCCGCGGTCGCTTTCGAGCTGGCGAAGGCGGCCAGGGAGAAGTTCGGCGGCGACGCCCTCGCGGACTTCGTCGCTTCTCACCGCGCCTACGTCGAGCGGATCGACTGGTCGCCGAGGTAGGAAATGCCCGCTCTCGCGAACGGTTCGAGGGTCCGGTATGGAATCGGCACGAAGTCGGCACATTCGCGTGCACTTTTCTTCGATACCGTGCTACGCCCCGTGGGAGGGTGGGGGGAGGAGGGCGGATTAGCGAGGTGCCCGGGACTCAAGAAGTGTCGAGGCGCCCGGTCGAAGGGTCTTCGATCCGGCTTGCGCTCACTGGTGGGCGGAAGAACGTGATGCCCATGAGTCCGCGCCTGACCCACGCCCTCGAAAGCCACATCGCCCTCGTCGGCTTCATGGGCGCGGGCAAGACGATGCTCGGCTCCGATCTGGCGCTCGCGCTCGGGCGCACTTTCGTGGACGTGGACGCTGAGATCGAGCGCGAGGCTGGAACGTCGATCACGGACATATTCGGCTCTCGTGGTGAAAGCGAGTTCAGGGTGCTCGAAGAGCGACGGATCCGCGAGGCGCTGGCTACTTGCGAGCCCGCGGTGATCGCGCTAGGCGGCGGTGCGCTCGGCGCCGCGGCAACGAGGAAAGCACTCAGCGAGCGCGCCTTCACCATTCTGGTCGAGGTGGACGTCGAAAAGGCCTGGCGCCGCGTGGCCTCGGCTGGCGACCGTCCGCTCGCACGCGACGTGGCGGCTTTTCGCAGACTGTTCGAGGAGCGCCTGCCCGTTTACCGCGACTGCGCCGATGCCGCCTGCTCCGACCTGGAGAGCGCGATCCTGGCCGCCGGAGGGGTCGAGGTTGCGCCCGGCGCGCTCGCGCGGCTCAGCGAGCTGACGCCCGGAGAGGGCAAGGCCGGACTGGTCATGGACGAGAACGTCGCCCGTCTCTACGGCGCGGCCGCCGAGAAGGCGCTCGCCGGGCGGCTGATCTCGGCGCACGAGCTGGCGGCCGGCGAGGAAGCCAAGAGCTTCGCCAGCTTCCAGCGCCTGCTCGAGGAGCTGCCGCTCGAGCGCGGCGACCTGATCGTCGCCCTGGGAGGCGGTTGCACCACCGACGTCGGCGGGTTTGCCGCCGCCACCTACATGCGCGGCATCGGCTGGCTGAGCGCCCCGACCACGCTCGTCGGTCAAGTCGACGCCGGCATCGGCGGCAAGACGGCGATCAACACCCGCAGCGGCAAGAACCTGGTCGGTGCCTTTCACTGGCCGCTGCGCGTCGTCGCCGACCCTGACCTACTTGCGACTCTGCCCGAGAAGGAACGCCGCGAAGGCATGGCCGAGCTCGTAAAAACCGGGCTGCTGGCCGGAAAGAGTCTCTGGGAGCTTCCCGACGCCGAGATGGTGCGAGGCTGCGCCGTCCACAAGCTCACGATCTGCCTGCGAGATCCGAACGAGAAAAGCGAGCGGGCGACACTCAATCTCGGTCACACCTTCGCGCACGCGCTCGAGGTCGCCGGCGCCTACGGAAGCCCGACCCACGGCGAGGCGGTCGCGCTCGGCCTGGTAGCCGCGCTCCGGCTCTCGATCGAGCGCGGTCTCGATCCCGTCTGGCTGGACGAGGTCGAGAAGGTACTGGCGCCGCGGCCCGTCGCCGTCGACCGCGACCTGGCCTGGGCCGCCCTCTTCCGCGACAAGAAGGTCGTCGGCGGAACACCCAAGTTCGTGCTCCTCGAGGCGCCCGGAAAGCCCGTCTGGGGCGTCGAGCTGAGCGAGGACGAGGTTCGGCGAACGCTTGATGCTTTGATCGCGGATTCGTAGCTCCGACGACAGAATCGGGTGCGCCTCTTCCGTCGCGCATGCCTACACTCCCCACATGCGCGTCTACGTCCTGCACGGCGTCAATCTCGACATGCTCGGCCGGCGCGATCCCGCGCACTACGGATCGCTGACTCTGCCAGAGTTGGAAGGGAAGGTAAGGGAGTGGGCCGAGGCGCTCGGGCTCGAGGTCGACTGCCGGCAGACCAACGCCGAGAGTCAGTACGTCGAATGGCTGCACGAGGCGCTCGACAGCGCCGACGCGGTGATCGTCAATCCGGGCGCGTGGACGCACTACAGCTATGCGATCCGAGACGCGCTCGAGCTCTTGCAGGTACCGATCGTCGAGGTGCACCTCTCGAATATTGAGGCGCGGGAAGAGTTTCGGCGCATCTCGGTAGTGCGCGAGCTGGCGGCTCTGACGATCTCGGGCAAGGGCGCCGACGGCTACCGCGAGGCGCTCGAGTTCTTAAGCGAACAATGACGCGGCTGGAGCGCCTGCAGGCCGCGCTGGAGCGGCCGCTTCTCGTGACGGATCCGGCCAACGTGCGCTACCTGAGCGGCTTTCGTAGCTCGAACGCGGCGCTTCTGGTCGAACCACAGACAGTACGTCTCTATACCGACTCCCGCTATACGGCGGCGGCGCGGCTGCTGCCCGAGGTCGAGGTGGTCGACATCGGCCGCGATCTCTACGGAGGACTGTCCGGGCTGCTCGAAGGGGAGGTCGGCTTCGAGCCGGACGCCGTCACGGTTGCGAGTTTCGAGAAGCTGCGCTCCGGCGGCGCCTCGCTCGTTGCGGCCACCGGTCTCGTGGAGCGGCTCCGCGCGGTCAAGGACGAGGGCGAGCTGGAAGCGATCCGCCGCGCCGCGGAAGTGACGAACAGGGCCTATGAGCGGCTCGCCTCGGAGTCCTTCGCCGGGCGCCGCGAGGTCGATCTGGCTTGGCGCATGCGCGAGCTCTTCCACGAGCTGGGATCGGGAAAAGAGGCCTTCCCGACCATCGTCGCCTCGGGACCGAACGGCGCCTTTCCCCATGCCGAGCCGGGCGAACGGATTGTCCAGGCGGGCGACTTCGTACTCGTCGATGCGGGCGCGTCGGTTGACGGCTACTGCGCCGACTGCACCCGCACCTTTACCTGTGGCGAGCCGCCGGCAGAGCTTCGCCGCGCCTACGAGGTCTGCCTGGCCGCGCAGGAGGTTGGAGTCGCCGCGGTCAGAGCCGGTGCGCTCGCTTGCGAGGTCGACGCGGCCGCCCGCGATCTGATCGAGGCGAGTGAGTTTGCGGGCCGATTCGGGCACGGGCTCGGGCACGGAGTCGGCGTCGAGGTGCACGAGGCGCCGTCGCTCAGGGCCGAGGCTGGGGCGGTACGGCTTGAGGCCGGCAACGTGGTAACCGTCGAGCCGGGCATCTACCTGGAGGGACTCGGCGGCGTTCGCATCGAGGATCTGCTCGTAGTCGGCGAAGACGGGGCCGAAGTGCTGACGAGCACCTCGAAGCAGCTGACCATAGTCGGGTGAACCCGTCTCGGAATGAAGACCCGCCGAGCGCGGTCAGGCGGCGGAGTGCTTCGTTTTGAGACGGGTTCGGTACACTCGGCGCCGATGGCCGACGTCATTACCACCAGCCAGTTCAAGAACGGCATGCACATCGAGCTCGACGGCGTCGTCTGGCGCATCGTCGAGTTCCAGCACGTGAAGCCGGGCAAGGGTGGCGCCTTCGTACGCACCAAGATCAAGAGCCTCGACTCGGGCGCGGTCGTCGAGCGTACCTTCCGGGCCGGCGAGAAGATGGCGCGCATCTACACCGAGACCAAGAACGTCCAGTACCTCTACGACAGCGGCGACGAGGTCGTGTTCATGGACGAGGAGAACTACGAGCAGATCCACCTGGCGCACGCCGTCGTCGAGGACTCGATCGATTTCCTGCTTCCCTCGAGCTCGGCGCAAATGATGATGGTGGACGGCAAGCCGGCCGGGATTCAACTTCCGGCGTCGGTCGAGCTGACGATCACCGAGACCGAGCCCGGCGTCCGCGGCGACACCGTCTCCAACGTCACCAAGCCCGCCACACTCGAGACCGGCGCGGTCGTCCAGGTTCCGCTCTTCGTCAACAAGGGCGAGCGCATCAAGGTCGACACGCGCGAGCGCCGCTATATCTCGCGGGCGTAGTACCCACCTTGCTCGTGTCGATCTGGTGTCGGACGATCGACGAGCAGCGCAGCTGATCGACTAGGCTCTCGCTCGCACGATGCCCGCGCTCGTAGACACCTCTATCCGCCTGCTCGGCCAGGAGCCACTGGCCGGGCGCGTCCCGGCCGGCGACCTCTACAAGCTCGCCGAGCTCCTCGACGGCGCCGGTTTCGCTTATCTCGACGTATCCGGTGGCGGCTGCTTCGAGGCTGCGGTCAGGCGCGGCGTGGAGAGCCCCTGGGAACGCATCCGCGCGATCAAGATGCGCACCAAGACGCCGCTGGCGCTAGCCTTGCGCGGCCGCTTCCTCGTCGGCACCCATCCGGTCGAGGACGATGTGATCAGGCGCTTCATCGCTTGCGCAGCAGCCAATGGCATCGATGTCTTCCGTCTCGACGATCCGCTGAACGACGTCGACAACCTGCGCGAAGCGGCCGAGGCCGTGCTCGCGGCGGGCAAGGAGTTCGAGGGTGGGCTCGTCTACAGCCCGGGCCGAGGTGGCGACAACGAGCTCCTGATCGAGCAGGCGAGCAAGTTGCCCAAGATCGGCGCCGCGCGCGTCGTCCTGCACGACCCGACCGGCTCTCTGCCGCCGTACCGCGCACACGAGTTGGTCGAGCGGCTCAGGGCCGAGAGCGGACTTCCCGTCGCCGTTTACTGTCAGGGCGCCGGCGGCAATGCGCTCGCCTCTAGCATCGAGGCGGCAAGAGCCGGAGCGGAGCTGATCGCCTGCTCGATCTACCCGATTGCCCTAACCCTGCACCGTCCGCCCGGCGAGGTCCTGGCTCAGACGCTCGCTGGCCTCGGTTTCGACTGCAACGTGGACGTAGAAGCGCTCTGGCAGGCCTCCGATCTCGTGGACGAGCACATCGGCGACGAGCTGATCGCGCCACTCGTGCCGCGGATCGCTGCGCGTGCGGCCGAGTACGGCTTCCCGCCCGGGATCGTCGCCGCCCTCGATACTCATCTGCAGACTTACTCCGCATCTGACCTGCTCGACGATGTGCTCGACGAGCTGGCCCGCGTTCGCCAGGAGCTCGGCTCGCCGCCGCTCGCCTCTCCGATCGCCCAGATCCTAGGTTGGCAGGCGCTCCTGCACGTTCTCTCGGCGAGCCGCTACCAGACCGTGGTGGACGAGCTGCCGCCGCTGGTGCGCGGCGAGTACGGCCGCACTCCCGACGAGGTCGATCCGACGGTGAAACGGGCGATCGAGCTGCGCTCGCCGAAGCCGTCCGAGCCCAAGCCGGCGCCGACGTTGGAAGAGCTGCGCGAGCGCGTTTCGGGGCTGGCGGCAAGCGACGAAGAGCTGCTGCTGCTTCGCTTCTTCGACCAGGAAGCCGAGCCGCTTCTGCGCGCGATTCGGAGCCGCACCTCGCCCGACATCGATTTCTTCGCCGGCGCCGTCGAGCGCGACCGGGCCGACAGGATCCGAGACATCGTCCAGATCGTGCAAGAGACGGGCGTCTCCGAGGTCACAATTGAGGACGAGGACATGCGTGTGACCGTTCGCTCCGCCGCCGAGCGGGCGGCCGGCTCCACGGCGCCGCTCGCCTCGGCCGAGTTCGGGCAGGTGCCGGAGATTCGCCCGACCGAGGGGATGATCGCAGTCGAGTCGCCGATGGTCGGTACCTTCTACCGCGCGCCCAGTCCCGTAACGCCGCCGTTCGTCCAGCTCGGCGACACGATCGAGTCCGGCCAGAGCCTCTGCATCCTCGAGGCGATGAAGCTGATGAACGAGGTCAAGGCCGAGCAGGGTGGAATCGTACGCCGGATCTGCAAGGAGGACGGCGACCCGGTGCAGTTCGGCGACCTGCTGGTCGAGCTCGAGCCGATCAGCGGCAAGCCGCTCGACAATTACTAATCCTTTCTGGTTTGCCGCCCGGAGGAGTAAAGTGGCAGACCGGATTAACTCCGGCGCAGCCTTTCGGCGCGCCCAACCGTCTTTTCTCAGAGGCTGATCGAAGAATGTTCTCACGTGTCCTAGTCGCCAACCGTGGTGAGATTGCAGTTCGCGTCATTCGCGCGCTGCACGAGCTCGGGGTCGAAGCTGTCGCCGTTTACTCGACCGCCGATGCCGAGTCGCTGCACGTCCGTCTGGCCGACGAGGCGGTCTGCATCGGTCCTCCGTCCGCCAGCGAGAGCTACTTGCGCATCGCCAATGTGATCGGAGCCGCCGAGACGACGCGCTGCCAGGCCGTCCACCCCGGTTACGGCTTCCTCTCCGAGAATCCCACCTTCGTCGAAGCATGCGAGGAGACCGGCTTCGTCTTCATCGGTCCTAGCGCGGATTTGATGCGGCGCATGGGCGACAAGGCCGAGGCGAAGCGCGAGCTGATGGCGGCGAACGTTCCACTTGTGCCCGGCACCGATGCGGTGAACTCGTTTGCGGGCGTGCAGGCGGGCGCGAAGGAGCTCGGCTATCCGCTCCTGCTCAAGGCGGCCGCCGGTGGCGGCGGCAAAGGCATGCGCTTCGTCGACGATCCCGCCGAGCTCGAGAACGCTTACTCGACCGCCTCCACCGAGGCCGAGGCCGCCTTCGGCGACGGTGCTCTCTACGTCGAGCGGGCTGTCGTACCGGCCCGCCACGTCGAGGTGCAGGTTCTTTGCGACTCCTTCGGCGGCGTGCTCACGCTGGGCGAGAGAGAGTGCTCGATCCAGCGCCGGCACCAGAAGCTGATCGAGGAGTCGCCCTCGCCCGCCACGACGCCGGAACTGCGCCTGGAGATGGAGAGCGCGGCCGAGCGCGCCTGCGGCGTGATCGGCTACACCAACGCCGGCACCTTCGAGTTCCTGCTCTCCTCCGACGGTGGCTTCTACTTCATGGAGCTGAACGCCCGCCTCCAGGTCGAGCACCCGGTCTCCGAGCTCGTCACTGGCATCGACATCGTTCGCGAGCAGATCCGCATCGCCGCCGGCGAGCCGCTGGGGTTGACAGGGCGCGCGCCGCGCTCGGGCCATGCGATCGAAATGCGCCTGAACGCCGAGGATCCCGCCCGCGATTTCGTGCCCACTCCGGGCCGGCTCGTGCGCTTCCGTCCGCCGCTCGGCCCGGGCATACGCGTCGACACCTTCGCCGAGGAGGGGATGGAAATCCAGCCCCACTACGACTCCTTACTCGCGAAGATCGTCGTTCACGCTTCGGATCGCCCGTCCGCGATCGCTCGCGCGCTGCGAGCGCTCGGCGAGCTGGAGATCGAGGGCGTCACGACCACCGTTCCGGTCATTCGCGAAATTCTCGACTCCGAGGAGTTCCGCAGCGGCGACTACTCGACGAGCTTCATCGCCGAGGCGGCCGGCCGACTCCCGGCTCTGGCTGGAGGATGAAGGAAGCCCTCGTCTTCGAGGAGCAGGCGGGGCGGATAGTCGTTCCCTCCCAGACTCTGGCAATGATCGTCGCGGTGGCTGTCGAGCGCGGCGGTGCACGCGTGCGCCGGTACCCTCGTCGCAGCGTCGCCTTCGAGCTCGGCGCCGAACCCTCGCGCGTGGAGGTGGGCATCGTCGCTCCGGCCGGCACCGTGCTGCCGGAGTTGGCGGCGCGCGTGCAGAGTTCCGTGCACGAGGCGCTCGAGTTCATGTGCGAGCTGCGCGAGCTGACGGTCGATGTGACGGTCGAGGAGATCACTTGAAGGCCGTCCTGGAGAGACGCTGATGGCCGGTCGCAGAGCCGCCCGGCGAACCGCTCTCTTTCTCCTCTACCAGTGGGATCTGACCGGAAAGCCGCTCGCCTCCCTTTATGAGGGGGAGGTCGATCCCTTCGCTCTCGAGACCGCCACGGCTGTTTCCGAGCGCGCCGCCGATCTCGACGAACGGATCAACGAAATCCTGCAGGACTGGACGGCCGATCGCCTCGGGGCGCTGGAACGAAACATCCTTCGCATCGCCGTCTACGAGATCGAGGGAGCACGGGTGCCCTACGAGGTGGCCGTCAACGAGGCGGTCGAGCTGGCGAAGCGCTATACAACCGACGAGGCGGCGCGCCTGGTCAACGGCGCGCTCGGCAAGATCGCGAGAGAAGGAGGCAGCGAGTGAGCGCGGAGGAAGCTTTGGCCAGAGCGGAGAAGCTGCTCGAACGGGTCGAGGAGGCCCGCAAGCGGCTCGAGCAAACCGACGACCCGGCGCAGTCGATCGAGATCCTGAGCGAGCTTGCCGAGCTGGCCAAGGAGGTAGAGGCAGAGCTGGGCCGCGCCCGCCGCGAGGCGGAGACGGAAGCGGATGCAGACGCCTGACCAGCTACTCGGATTGATCGAGGACTACCTGCTCGGGCTCGAGCTCTCGGGCGAGCTCGGCGACCTGGGCGACTCGATGCGCTACGCGCTCGCCGGCGGCGGTAAGCGCATCCGGCCCGTGCTTTGTCTGGCAACCGCAGAAGCGATCGGCTGCGAGCCGGAGCGGGCGCTCGCCGCCGCCGCCGCGCTCGAGCTGGTACACAGCTTCTCGCTCGTCCACGACGACCTACCCGCCCTCGACGACGACGCCGAGCGGCGCGGGCGCCCGAGCACGCACATCCAGTGGGGAGAGGCGGTCGCCATTCTCGCCGGCGACGCACTTCTGGGCGAGGCGGTTCGCCTGGCTCTCACCTACCCGAGCCCGGCGGTCGCCCGCGAGCTGATCGAGGCGACGCAGGGAATGATCGGCGGCCAGTACCTGGACATCACCCACAGTGGCGACCTGGTCGAGCTACACCGGCTCAAGACCGGACGACTATTCGCCGCCGCGATCGGGCTGGCGCTCGAAGTCGCCGAGTTGCCCGGGCCCGAGCAGGCGCCCTGGCGCGCCTTCGCCGAGGAGTTAGGCCTGCTCTTCCAGCTCGTAGACGACCTGCTCGACCGTGACGGCCACGTGCTCGTCCACGGCGTCGAGACGACGCGGCGCCTGGCCGACGAGGCGGCCGAGCGAGCCCGGTTGTGCCTCGCTGGGATCGATGCCGATACCTCGGTGCTCGAGGGCATCGTCGAGAGCCTCGCTGCGCGTACGAACTAGACGCTTAGCTGGAATAGCAGCCGAGTTCATCCTGGGATCGCTGTGGAGCGATCGTTACGGATTCGCGACGATCCCGTTTCCCATTCGCGACGATTTCGTTGATACCGTGCTACGCCCCGTGGGAGGGTGGGGGGAGGCGGGTGGATTAGCGAGGTGCCCCGGAACGCCGAGAAGCGCCCACGATGTCACGAACATGAGCAGCCGATCGATCAAGAAACGCCTCGACATCCTGCTCGTGGAGCGCGGCCTCGCTGAGACCCGAGCTCAAGCCCAGGCGCTCGTGATGGCGGGTCGAGTGCGCGGTTACTCGAAGGCCGGGCAGCAGGTGGCCGAGGACGCCGAGATCGAGCTCACGGCGAAGGCCCCCTACGTCTCGCGCGGCGGCGAGAAGCTTGCCCATGCGCTTGACGAGCTCGGGATGGATCCAGCCGGGAAGGACTGTCTCGACGTCGGCGCTTCGACCGGCGGCTTCACGGATTGCCTGCTCCAACGTGGCGCCCGGCGGGTGATCGCGCTGGATGTCGGCTACGGGCAGCTCGCGCAGAAGCTGCGGGACGACTCTCGCGTGACCGTGCTCGAGCGGGTGAATGCGCGCGAGCTGAGCGAGCTTCCCTTCT
>Ga0182017_10003698_pt1 | contig 11409 bp, 8 predicted proteins | sample 712E3DmetaG_FD_120492 | JGI IMG/M metagenome (GOLD analysis project Ga0182017, IMG submission 120492) | Permafrost microbial communities from Stordalen Mire, Sweden - 712E3D metaG | ecosystem: Environmental > Terrestrial > Soil > Wetlands > Permafrost | place: Sweden: Stordalen | collected... | reverse complement strand
TGGCATTTACGGTCAGGCCCGTCAGACCCAGTGTGGGTCGAACAGAGCCTTTCCCAGCACTGCCGTTGCCTGTTGCCGATGTTGGTTCCATGTTCTGTTCCTCTTTCGCTGTTGTGAACTAGTAACGATGTACTTCTGATTCGGAATCATCTGAGATCGTCACAAAACAAGTATACTCACAGTCGGTTAACAACGTATTTCCCGACGGCCAATTTGCCGTAACACTGTGGGCTGCAGCCGAGATCTCCGCGAACGTGCTATCTGGCCGAAATCAGGCGGGATGAAACGGTTGGGCCTTGGGTTGGTCATCGGCTAGAAACAATCCAGACGCACGAAGGAAGGATGGGCTGGCTTGAAGGGCGGGGCGTGGCGGAAGATTATGAGGACGGAACGCAGTGTGGTTGACACTGGCGTTTGCGAAGCGTCCGGACGTGCGCAACGATGAGCAGTTGATGAAAGTGCGAACGGGTACGCGGCGCTGGCGTGGCCTGGGCTGGAGCTCAAGCTGTCGCACCGCCGAGTGACTGGATCCGGTTCGCGATCGCCTGTGCATCGAGCTCGCCCGCGAGTATCCCCGGGTGGTCCCTTTTTGCGGGCAGGCTGATTTGGAGGCGTGGGACTTGGATGCAGCGAATCCTGCACAATGAAACCGCCTACCAGTACGCGGGCGCAGGAGTGCAGACATCTACGGTGTGGGCGCCATGCTCTACCAGATGCTGACCGGACAGCCGCCGTTCCCTGGGGATGATCCGTTCGCGCTAGCCAGTGCACGGCTGCTTGGCGATCCGCCAGCGTTACGCAGCCTGAACCCAGAGGTTCACCGACAAGTTTCGTGGTTGTCACGAGGCCGTCACAGGGTCCGGGCATCGTGCAGGCAAGGAGATCACAATGCAGAAAGTTCAAATCGAAGGCGTTGCAAAGAAGATGTGTAGCCGAAGCGTTGGGAAGACAATCACCCAGGTATTGGCGATCGCAACTGCCCTGCTGGCGCCGCTGGCGGCTGCGGCCAGCGAGGTCACGGTGAAGGGTTCGGACACCATGGTGATTCTTGGCCAACGCTGGGCCGAGGAATACATGCGTGCCCACCCGAGCGCTACCATCCAGGTGACCGGCGGTGGCTCGGGCACGGGGATCAGCGCGCTGATCAACGGAACCACCGACATCTGCCAGGCTTCTCGAACCATGAGCGCGGCTGAGAAGGAGAAGCTGCGGGATCGCTACGCCACGGTTGGGGTCGAGATTCCGGTGGCGCGCGACGGCCTGTCGGTCTACGTGAACGCGAGCAACCCGCTGGCCGAGATCACGATGGATCAGCTGAAGCTGATCTTCACCGGCAAGGTCACCAACTGGAAGGAACTGGGCGGGCCAGACGCGAAGATCGTGGTGTACTCACGCGAAAACAGCTCGGGCACCTACGTATTCTTCAAGGAGCATGTGCTCAAGAACGCTGACTACACGGTGCGCGCGCAGAGCATGCCGGGCACTGCCGCCGTGGTCAATGCGGTGGCCAAGGAGAGATTCGGCATCGGCTACGGGGGCGCGGCCTACGCCAAGGGCATCAAGGTGCTCAGGGTAAAGAAGGACAGCGAGAGCGCGGCGATCGCGCCGGAAGAGGCGCATGTGAAGGACGGGAGCTACCCGCTGAGCCGCCCGCTCTTCTTCTATCTGCGCAACAAGCCGACCGGGGACGTGGGCGCCTTCGTGGACTGGGTGCTGTCGGGCCAGGGCCAAGCCATCGTGACCAAGGTGGGCTACTACCCGCTGAAGTAGCCTCTTGTCACACGACTGTCACCTTCCGGTCACGCCAGCGTCGCCGGAGGTTGCTCCAATCTCATTAGACATGACGACCCGGAGCGAGCAGCCGACAACACGCCGTCCCGACATGCTGGTCGGGTTGGCGCCCCCAACGCGCTCGGCTCTGGTCCGCCCCGAACCGCGGCCGGTCGAGGCCAGCGACCCGAAGAACCATCGACACGCAGAGCGTCCTCGGCTGGCGAGCCGGCGTCCGAAGTTTCACGCGCTGGCCGAGGTCGCGATTCGGGTCCTCGCCTTCAGTTCCATCGCCGCGATCATCCTCATCTTCGTCTTCATCGGCAAGGAGGCGTGGCCGCTCCTGCATGACTCTGTGATTGGAAAAGAGGTCACGCTGGCGAAGATGTGGTTCGCGCAGCAGTGGCCCGGGTACGATGCGCCCGAGCATGTGTGGCAGCCGGTTTCCGAGATCCCGAAGTACGCGGCATGGCCCTTGGTGGTCGGGACCCTGAAGGTGACGTTGATCGCCATGCTGGTGGCGGTGCCGTTGGGCGTGGGCTCGGCCCTCTTCGTCTCGCAGTATGCGGGCCGCCGGCTGCGCGAGATCATCAAGCCGACGGTCGAGTTGTTGGCCGGCGTTCCTTCAGTGGTGCTGGGCTTCTTTGCCCTCATGGTTATGGCCAGTTGGATTCAGCAGGTGCTTGGCCTCGATTCCCGTCTCAACGCGCTGGTGGCTGGCGTGGCCCTGTCGTTCGCCATCATCCCGGTCATCTTCACCGTGAGCGAGGAGGCATTCGGCGCTGTCCCCCACAGCTACGTCGAGGCATCCACCGCACTCGGCGCAGCCCGCTGGCAAACCATTGTTCGTGTGATCGTTCCGGCAGCAGGGCCGGGCGTGGCGGCAGGCATCGCACTGGGTCTCGGGCGCGCGGTTGGGGAGACCATGATCGTGCTCATGGCTTCGGGCAACGCTGCCATCCTGTCGGCCAGCCCGGCGGATTCGGTGCGCACGGTGTCCGCGACCATCGCGGCCGAGCTGGCCGAGGTGGTTTTCGGCGGCCCGCACTATACGGTGCTGTTCTTCCTCGGCGTGCTGCTCTTCGCTTTCACCCTGGCCACCAACCTGCTTGGTGAATTCGCCATCGGCCGTATGCGGCGGCGTCTGGGAGGCATGGCGTGAAGGGGCCCGCCAGAACCAAGATTCCACGACTCGGCGATGTCGCTTTGTCGCTGGGCACTGGCCTGGCCGCGGCCTTGGTGTTGCTGATCGTCGCCGTGATTCTGGGCGACGTCATCTACAACGGCGCCCCCCGCATGACGCTGGCTTTTCTCACCCAGGCGCCGCGCGAGGGCATGACGGCCGGTGGGATCTTTCCCGCCATCTTCGGCACCGTTGCGCTTGTGGTGCTGATGACCCTTGCGGTCTTGCCCGCTGGTGTGGCCACCGCGATCTATCTCTCGGAATATGCCAACCCCAGCGCGCGTGTGACTCGCCTGGTGCGCGTCGCGGTCAACAACCTGGCTGGCGTGCCCTCGATTGTGTTCGGGCTTTTCGGGTTGGGGTTCTTCGTGCAGTTCGTCGGCGCTGGGATCGACCGTGCCCTGTACGGCGGCCAAAGGGTTTTCGGGCAGCCGGCCCTGGTCTGGGCTGCGCTGACCATGGCAGTGCTGACCCTGCCGGTGGTCATCGTGGCCACCGAGGAAGCCCTGGCCGCTGTCCCGCGCGAGCTGCGCCTTGCCTCCGCGGCCCTCGGCGCTAGTCGCCTGCAGACCATTTTCCGGGTGGTGCTGCCGCAGGCTCTGCCGGGCATTCTCACTGGGGCCATCCTGGCCATCAGCCGCGGTGCCGGCGAGGTCGCGCCCATCCTATTCACCGGTGTGGCGTATTTCCTGCCGAAATTGCCCGGCAGCCTGCACGACCAATTCATGCAGCTTGGCTATCACGTCTACGTTCTGTCAACGCAGTCGCCGGATGTGGACGCCACACGGCCCATCCTCTACGCCACCGTGCTGGTCTTGCTGCTGCTGACCTTCGCACTCAATGCGACGGCTGTGGTGGTGCGGTCGAAGATGCGTCGCCGATTTGCAGGAGCCACCGCATGAATGGCGATCCCAACCCCGGCGCGGCCCTTGCGAAGGTCAGTCTGTCGGTTCGCGATCTGGTGGTGTCCTACGGGGACAAGCGCGCCCTGGGACCGGCCACGATGGACGTCGCCGAGAAGCATGTCACCGCGCTGATCGGCCCATCGGGCTGCGGCAAGTCCACTTTTCTGCGCTCACTCAACCGGATGAACGACCTGATCCTGGGTTGCCGGGTGGAGGGCGACGTGCGACTGGATGGCCAGGCCATCTACGGCCCGGGGGTGGACCCGGTTGAGGTGCGGCGGCGAGTGGGTATGGTCTTCCAGAAATCGAATCCCTTTCCCAAAACCATCTTCGACAATGTCGCGTACGGCCTGCGTATCGGCGGCATGCGGGACCGCGCCGAGATCGCCGGCCGAGTGGAACGTGCGCTCGGGCGGGCCGCCCTGTGGGACGAGGTCAAGGATCGGCTGGGGGAAAGCGCCCTGGGGCTGTCAGGCGGCCAACAGCAGCGCCTGTGCATCGCCCGCGCCTTGGCGGTGGAGCCGGAGGTCCTGCTCATGGATGAGCCCGCCTCGGCCTTGGACCCCATTGCCACGGCTCACATCGAGGAGCTGATCCACGAGCTGGCACGCGACTACACCGTGGTCATTGTCACCCACAACATGCAGCAGGCCGCCCGCGTGTCCGACTACACGGCTTTCTTTTACATGGGCGATCTGGTGGAGTTTGCCAGTACCGACACGATCTTCACCCACCCTAGCCAAACTCGCACCGAGGACTATGTCACCGGCCGCTTCGGGTAGGAGAGGGACATGCGCGCACACGAACACACCGACCAGGAATTCGAGCAGGAACTGCGCCATCTACGCGAGCAGCTCTTGCTCATGGGCAGTCACGTGGAGGGGGCCATCGGTTCTAGTCTGCACGCCCTGGTGGAACGCGATTCCGCTCTTGCCCAGCGGACCATTGCAGCCGACCGCGTGGTCGATCGGCTGGAGATCGAAATCGACGGCTTGTGCCTGCAGATCCTGGCGCGCCGCCAGCCGGTCGCCTCGGACCTGCGCTTTGTCACCATGGTGCTGAAAGCCGTCACCGACCTAGAACGCATGGGCGATCTGGCGGTGAACATCTCCGAGCGGGTGGTGGAACTGAACCGCGAGCCGCCCCTCAAACCCTACGTCGATTTGCCCCGCATGGCGGACGAAGCCCAGATGATGTTGCGCGAGGCCCTGGATGCGTTCGTTGGCAAAGATGCTGATCGCGCCCGCCGGGTCATCACCCGGGATCAGATGGTCGATGACTTGTACGCCCAGATCTTCCGCGAGCTTCTCACCTACATGATGGAAGAGGCGAAGAACGTGTATCGCGCCACCCGGCTGCAGTCGATCGCCAAGTACCTGGAACGCATCGCCGATCACGCGACCAACCTGGCCGAGCTGGTGGTGTTCATGGTCAAGGGCAGTGACATCCGCCATCCTGACAGTCGCGACGAGGGCGACAAGAACTGATGCCGCCTGTCGGTGCCGGTGGCCGGTGGCCGGTGGCCGGCACCGGATCCGGCAGCCGGCCCCGGCGAGGGCGCGCGCGAAGTGCGCGGGGTGGGCGGGCTGGGTGGTAGGTCCCGAAGTCCCCGAAGCGGGGCTGCCGGTCCCGGCCCCGGAACCGGCAACCCGAACCACGGTACTAGAATCGCGCCTGCAATTGCGCCGTGACGATGTCGTTGGACAGCTTGGCGCCTTCCTGTTCCCAGGGGTGCTCGTAGGAAAGGGTGAACTTGATGTTCGACGAGGCGTACAGGAGCGCGGCCACGCCCAGTCTAGTCAGCTTGTCCTTGTCGCGAGCCGCAACGGCTGAGGTCGGCGTCGGGGTCACGGCCGGGTCATAGCACTTGGAATCGACGGTGCTGGAAAGGAGCGGATCGAACTGATCCAGGCGAAGCGCAACGCCCAGGTACGGGCCGATGTTCTGCACGACCGTGACCATCCAGCCCAGGCTCTGGCTGTTGAGGCAGCTATTGGCGGGTGTGCCCGCGTATACCAGATTGGTCTTGCGCGCATAGATCACTTCGCCCTTCACCGCCAGGCCACCCACCTCGGGTACGTCGATGTAGCCCTGCACATCCGCCCCCAGACGCGTCTGGGCGTAGTATGTATAGGTATCCGGCAAGAGCTTGCCCTTCGTGCTGCTGGTGTCCACCACGTCGAGCGCGCCGAACTTGGTATCCAGGGTGCGCCCCCACATCCAGGAGAAACCACCCACCAGGCTGCCCAGGTCTACGCCCACGCGGCCCACCACGGTCTTGAACCCGTTGGGGTCGTAGCCGTTTTGGACCACGCCGAAGTAATTCGACGGATCCTTCTGGCCGAAGCTGGCGCCATTCACCAGGGCGACGCTCAGACGAAGCATTTCGTAGCTGCCCTGCAGCCGCAGACCGCGATCGCGGTCGCCCGGGAAGAGCCCGGTTATGACCGACGAGCGCTCCGGCATCTCGCGGTCCGCGTCCGACTGAAGGATCTCGTAGCCGAACGGGACCTTGAACTGGCCGAGGGTCAGCTTCAGGTGCAACGGCGTCCAAGTGTCGACCAGGGAGGCCTCGGCGTCCTTGAGTGCAAAGCCGTCGTTGTTGTTGGCGTCGATCTGCAGGAAGTACTCGGCATTCTTGCCCTCGTACTTGGCCCCGAGATAGGCGTGGCGCACGTAGAATCGGTTTTCGTTCTTGGGTCTTAGCGTGCCGTCCACCGCATCCTGGTGGTACTCATAGCGACCCTGGATAAAGCCGCCGATCTTGAGCTTCTTGAAACCGTCCACGCTCGCCTGCATGGCTCCCACCGTCTCTTCGGTTCCCGCCAGCTTGCTCTCGACCGCGCCCAAGCGCTGGTCGAGCGCAGGGGTGGCTGGTGCGGGGGCCTCGGGCGCTGGCGTGGGAGCAGTCGACGGAGGGGACTCGAGAGACGTTGCCGCCGGTGGGGACGCCTCGCTGGCCGCAGGGGCCTGGCTACCGGCTCCGGTCGCTTCTTGTGCGAGAACCACCGGCGCTGCAAACATCGAAACTGCCAATAGAGTGACGTGGACCTGCCTTTTCTTCATGGTTCTTCAATCTCCTTGCGCGCAGCCTAGGCGCCGGTTGTGACGACTCCGTGACAGGCCGGAAACTTTTTGGCAAACCGGCGCTGACCGGCATGCTCTCGGGTGAGAAGAGCCTATCCAGACCGCCGGGAGATGGATGAGTACTTGGCGATGAACAGCCGCCGGCTCTGCCCGCCGTACGCGGCGATGCCACCGCACTGGAACGTGGACGTGGCGAATTTACTTAACTTTACTTTCGCGCAATACGCGAGCACAACGAAGGCGCCATCTTGAGCACAGACGGGACGCAAACAAGCCCGTCGCAACGCAAGGAGGACACCATGACTGAAAGACAATCTGCGAATCTGCATCAACCGAGGAGTCGCCGTTGGTGGCTGCTGTTGGCGCTTCCCGTGGCTCTTGCCGGAACCTACGGCGCGCGGGCGTGGGCCTTTGGCGGGCCCGGCATGGGGATGGGCTTCGGCCCAGAGGCTTTTGGCGGAGATGGCTCACCTGGGGAGCATGAGGGCTTCATGCAGCGCCGGCTGGAGCGGATGCTCGATCTGGTCAAGGCCACTGATAGCCAGCGCGCTGCGATCAAGCCCATCGCTGCACAACTGGCCACTGATTTGAGGTCCATCCACCGGCAGCATGCTCAATTGCACCGGTCGATGCTCGATGCCTTTGCGGCGACCACCCTTGATCCGGCTGGCATCGAGAATCTGCGTGTTCAGGCTTCTGCGCTGATGGACCAGGCATCCAAGACCATCACCACGGCGCTAGTCCAGGCCGGCAATATCCTGACCGTGGATCAACGCCAGACCTTGATCCAGCAGATGCGCAACCATGGCGGTCACCATCGTCACGGCTTCTAGTATCCGGCGCCGGATCCGGATCCGCTTCCGGCTCCGGCCACCGGCCACCGGCTCCGGCCTTCACCTAGCTACGGACTAGGCCCCCCAAGCCAGGCTGAGCTACCATGAGGGCCGCTGCTTGCTGACTCTGTCCCTGCCATGCCAACCCGCGTTCTTCTGATCGACGACGATGCCCGCCTGGTCGAAATGCTGGGCGGGTATTTGCGCACGCATGGGTACCTGGTGGATTGCTGCGGCGATGGGGAAAGCGGGCTGCAGGCGCAGCGTCGGACTGGGTACGACGCCGTTGTCCTCGACGTGATGCTGCCCGGGATCGACGGGCTGGAGGTGTGCCGCCGCATGCGCGCCTTTTCCCAGGTTCCCATTGTGATGCTCACGGCACGGGGTGATGACATGGACCGCATCGTGGGGATTGAGATCGGCGCGGATGACTACTTGCCCAAGCCGTTCAACCCACGCGAGCTGCTCGCGCGCCTGGCCGCGGTTCTGCGCCGCACGCGCGTGGGCGAGCGCCAGGCGGCCGACCGGGTGCGGGTCGGGCCATTGGAAATCGACCGCGCGGCCCGCGAGGTTCGGGTGCGCGGCCAGCGGCGCGAGTTGACCGGCCGGCAGTTCGACCTGTTGCTATTGCTAGCGGAGCGGGCAGGTCGGGTGCAGACGCGCGACCAACTCATGGAGGCGCTCAAGGGCGAGGAATGGGACAACGTGGATCGGAGCATCGACGTGCACATCTCGCGCATTCGTCAGGCGATCGAAGACGATCCGCGACATCCTCGCCTGGTGCAGACGGTGAGAGGCGCGGGCTACGTTCTGGCGCTGCCGCCTGGAGGAGCCGAGGCGGGCGAGCCATGAACCAGCGCCTCTATCATCGGCTGTACCTGACATTCCTGGGCATCACTGTGCTGTCCTTGCTGGTGACCGCCTTGTTGGCGCGTGCCTTCCACGAGCCGCGCATCCCTGCCGCTCATGCCTTGGTGCCCATTGCGCGATCACTGGTCTGCGAGACGCCCGGCGCATGTCAGGGTGCAGAGGCGCAGCTACTTGAGGTGAAGGCGCGTGAGCTGGATGCGGATGTCGTGATCTGGGATGGGGATGGGCGACTTCTCTTTCATGCCGGCCATGCGCCCGCAGGGCCGTTCTCTCGTGGCGCTGATGGCTGGCAGCATGGGCCGCGCGGTCCGGTCTGGCTCACCCCCCTCGGGGACGGACGCACCCTCGGCTTGCGCGAACGCGGGCACGTCGGGCCGCGCCGGCCGCTGTTTCTCCCGCTTCTGGCCGCGCTGGCCATTCTGATGGCGATCGGGCTTGCTCCCCTTTCCCGAAGCATCACCCGCCGCCTCGAACAACTCGCCGAGGGCGCGCGGCGCTGGGGCGCCGGCGATCTTGGACACCGTGTGCCGGTGGTCGGCCACGACGAGATCGCGACGCTGGCCGAGCGGTTCAACCAGACCGCCGCTGCCATCCAAGCCTTGCTGGCGCAGGAACGGCAAATGCTGGCCGGTGCCTCGCACGAACTGCGCTCGCCCCTGGCCCGCATCCGCATGGCCCTGGAGTTACTGGCCGACGAATCGGATCCCATCAGGCGGGGCGAGCTCGCCCGCCGTGCGGCCGAAGACATCATCGAACTCGACGCCCTGGTGGAGGAGCTGCTGCTTTCGGCGCGCGCGCAGCCCGGGGTGCCTCGGCGTCCGTCGGCGGAGATCGATTTGTTCGCGTTGGTGCGCGAGGAGGCCCAAGCCGTGTCTGCCGAGGTCACGGGAGAGCCCCTGCTGTTTGCCTGTGAAGGCGCCATGGTGAGGCACATGGTGCGCAACCTCTTCGTCAACGCGCGTCTGCACGGCGGCAATGGCGCGATTCGCGCGGAGGTGCGGCGGCTGGACGCACAAGCCATCATCGCTGTGGAAGACGACGGCCCCGGCGTGCCAGAGAGCGAGCGGGAGCGCATCTTCGCGCCTTTCTACCGCTCGCCCGGGCTACGAATTTCTGGCGACACCGGCCTGGGGCTCGGTCTGGCGCTGGTCCGCCAGGTGGCCCGCTACCACGGGGGCGACGTGGTGTACATCGCCCGCCAGCCCACGGGCAGTCGGTTCGAGGTGAGGCTGCCGGTGGGTCCGAGCACACCCCTATCGACTTAGGCCAACACCGAACCGGCCGTGCCGCCGCCGCCGGGCATGACGGGCCCGCTGCCGGCGCCGGGCCTTACCCGACTCAACCCGTACGGGATTCGTCCTGCTTTCCCGCCCCAAGGGGCAGACTCCGTCTTGCCTTGGCCTCGGGAACGGAACGCCGCCAGGGCCGCGTCGTCGGGATTGAAAATCCCTTGCATGAACGCCTTCATCTCTTCCGGCGCGGAGGTCTTCTTGCCGGCCTGTTTCTGGGCCTTGAAGAAGAGCAGGGGCAACTGGGTCCACACGGCCCCGGGGCGAGGATATCCTTTTACGATGAACTTGTTCTCGTCCGGCCGGACGCTTTCGGGAGAGGTCGAGGTGTTGTCGTGCTGCAGGAGGATCTCGTCCATCACCTTGTAGACTTCCTTGCTTTCCTCAGTCAGGCCGCAATAGTCCAGCATATGGGCCAGGACGTAGTTGGAGGCGATCCAGACATCCTTTCCCTGGTCGGACTTCACTTCCTTTCCGTCCGCGGTTCTCTGGGTGGCCCAGCCGTTTGTCACGCGATTGTTCTCGAAGATGGTCTTTAGGATCATCTGGACTCGCGCGGGCTTCACCAGCTCTTCCGGGTTTTCGCCCATGGCAATCCACGCCCACAAACCATCGAGCTGGTTGGTGAACACGTCGAAGCTCTTGTGAACCCTCAGGGCGTTGAAAGCGGCCAGGCGATCAGGATAGCGCCCCTGCAAGCGTTCGGCTGAGGATACCTCCCAGAACTTGTCCTGGATCTTCCCGTCGACGATGTAGCCATTTCTCTCAAGCTCGGGGTAGACCAAGGCCGTCTCTGCAAGGACTTTCCCCATTTCTCCGTAGACGTACGCCTTGTCGATGAAGGGGCTCAGCTTCATGGCGCCGGCGTTCGGCAGGGCTGCAAACTTCGCCCGGTCGATAGCGCCATTGTCCTCATCGGTGTGACGGTACTTCTTTAGCTGGTCAAAGACCGAGCCGACTTTGTCGAGAGTATCCGTCAGATTCGCGACCTGGTTCGGATCGGCTTTTCCCGCGCAGGATCTAAGCAGGCCGAGAACCGCCTTTTTGTCGAAGCCCGGGGACAATTGCAACGCGGACGGATCGAGGATCGTCTTGACTCTTTCCACGTCGACGCTGCCATCGTCGCGGAAATACCCGCCGCGCTGCAATTCCGCCCGCAAGGTGCCGCCCTGGGGATAGACGGCGAAGTCCCCTGACTCTACCTTGGGATCGTAGCAGGTGGCGAAATACCCGCCTTCTGTTCCGTCCGGGTTGCGCGTCCTGACCCACAAGGTCTCGATAGTTCTCTTGGCTTTCTCGAAGCGCGCCCGACAGTCCGCGATCGTGGCGCGCAGGGAGCTGCGCTCCGCCTCCGTCGCCGCCCTGTTGAGCATCATCTCCGCCGTCCGGACGATGGACTCGTATCCGGCCAAGGCCAGGCTGGCGCTGTAGGAGTCGTAGCCGAACAGCTTGATGTTATCGAAGGTGTTCTT
>Ga0182017_10003696_pt1 | contig 11412 bp, 9 predicted proteins | sample 712E3DmetaG_FD_120492 | JGI IMG/M metagenome (GOLD analysis project Ga0182017, IMG submission 120492) | Permafrost microbial communities from Stordalen Mire, Sweden - 712E3D metaG | ecosystem: Environmental > Terrestrial > Soil > Wetlands > Permafrost | place: Sweden: Stordalen | collected... | reverse complement strand
GGGTCTCCTTTTGTAAATGTATTGCCATGATCAATTACATAGAATTCCCCATGAACTGAATTAATTACGATTAAGTCCAGGTCCTGGTTATAGTCAAGTGAATTGCAATGCAGCCAGTCGCTTTTAACGGGATTACCCCTTAAATTGAGATTAATTCTTCCCGGAGTATCTTTTATGACGCCATAAGTCGATTTGGTTGCATCAATATCCTGAACAACATGATCAAAAAAACACCACTCCCATATAACTGTGCCCTTCATATTCACTTCAACTATTGCATCCAACTGTGCCCCTGTATAACTATTAACAGGATCACATCCTGCGCTAAGACATTGTTGTGAGGTTAAATCCTTGTTAGCAATATAAATGAAAGAGGAATCACCGAGCTTAGGATTATATATTTTCTCAAAATCATGATGTGCGTGATAAGTTGAACGTGCCTCGGTATATTGCCATACTGTATTTCCACTCCAGTCAAGCTCTTTCCATGTATTGGAATTACTCGGATTACCTCCGGTAGCATCAAGGATTGTACCCCCTTCCGTGAAACGCGGGTTTGTACCGATCTTCCAGGAATGTATTACATGTCCCTCCATGTCAATTAAATATGAAGTACCCCCCGATCCAAACAAAGTATAGCCACTATATGCTCTTGAGGCATCCCAATAGCGTGTTTCTGTTGGAATCATAAAATTTTCCTGAGCAAATGCCGTAATAGTACAAATCAAAAAGCATGTCAGAAAGAAGATTTTCTTCATGAATAATAATATTTGATTATTAAAGCGATACTTATAATCTTCTGGTTAGTAATGTATTCATTTGGCTATTTTGCAGGTATCTCTACAAAGTCTCCGGGTGTCAGTGTTTTCCCTGTAAATGCGGCATAAGTGAGAGGATATTTATAAATACGGAACACAGAATTCATTTTTTCACCCGGATGACTTACATCGTCCTGAATTGAATCACCCTGGGTAATCGGTCCCGTTAAATCAACCGGGCATATATATTTCCAGACAATTTCGCCTGAAGAGGTTACTTCTATAAATGTTCCAAGAGGGCCAACATTAATTAAGGTATTCCCATTTGGCAAACGGAATGCACCGGAAATATCCTCGGCATACATAGATGTCGGCGGATTTGCCATGTAAGTCCAGGAAAGACTCGTTGGACCAAACATTGATCCTGACATAAAAGTATAATTTCCATTTGCATCAACCGGAGTTGTTATCTGATCTATTGTTGAATAATTCCGTCCAATACCATTATTGAATATTGTAATATCACCGGCTCCTGGGCATCCAGTTAGGATCCATTCAGCATCGTGTTGCTGAAACAGTTTCTGATCGCTGGAACTTCCTGTTCCATAGGCGACTGGATTTCCCCAGCGATAAAGAAGATCGCCTCCTTTTCCCCGTTTCCCTCCTGTATGCCCTTTTGCTTCTATAGTTGTAGTACTATGATCAATTATCCAGATTTCACTGTTTCCTCTAACACTTAGCACGATTTCATCCAGCGTAGGATTATAATCGAGAGAGTTCATGTGGTTCCAGAAAAGAGGAAGCGCTCTGTGATCACCAGCAGCATCAATCAATTCAGGATGAGACTTAGCCACACCATAATTTGATTTTGTCGCATCATAACTCTGAATCAGATGGTCCCAGACATGCCATTCCCACATAACATTTCCTCCGACTGGTTTTGTAGGCTGTATTTCAACAACATAGTCAGGAAGCATCATTCCTTTTTGTGTAATGTCGGACTGGAAACTACTCGGGTTGAAACCTGCTGCAATGCACTCAGCATAAGTTTTTTTCTCAATAACGAGCATTATGATATTTCCGTTTGGCAGGCGTCGTATGTCATGATGTTGCATATATGTGCTTGTTGAATAATCGAGCTGCCAGACCAGGTTATCATTCCAATCATATTCTTCAACTCTGCCTCCCTCTCCTCCACCGGTACTAAGGGTGCCTTTGGTCATACATGAACGGAGCAAATCTCCATTCTCGATGAGATAGACCGATTGCCCCGGAGGATATTTGCTTGCGGTCCATTTATGAACTAACCTGCCCTCGTTATTGATCAGATATGTAGCTGTATATTGCTTGGGCGCAAAAAGGACATATCCGCTTGAAACTTTGGATGTATTGTTCAGAAACAGACCTACAGTATTTGTGACAGTAGTTTGATCTGTTATATTGTCTTTCTTTTTACATGAAAGAAAAAAAATAGCAATAATGATCAGTAATTCACCATACATCTTGATTGAATCAATTGATTTTATTGTAATCATATATTGTTGGATTTTACTTGATTAGCTATTTTTTGACAAGTTGAAATAGGTTGAAATAGATTGAAATTTAATTAGTTATGAACTACTCTGAAGCCAAGATGATAATAAGGATGATTCGGATCCTGAGGACCACGATAATACGAAGGATTACGGTTTGATACTCTCGAATGTCCATCATTTACTCCGTTCGTAACAAGCCCGTTGTACCAGTTTCCTCCACGCATGCCCCTGTATGGTTTTCCATCAGGCATAATGAATCCCGTGTCGGGGCCTTTAGGGTTATCATAGGGACTTATACTGTAGTAGTCCTGTCCATACCAGTCATTTACAAATTCCCAGGCGTTCCCTTCCATGTCATAAAGGCCAAAACCATTAGCTCCGTTTGAAGTCTGGTAGCTTATGGCGCTTCCCGGCCAGTTATAATCATCTTTTAGTTTCAGTTTGCCATCATAGAATCCAACAGGAGTTGTATTTGGATAATCACCAGTTTCATACGGATCTTTAGAATTTGGCAGATTTACGCTCGTAATATCGATAGTATTTCCATTTGGATAATTGTAATAAGGATTTGTATGTCCTCCTCTCGCAGCATATTCCCATTCCGCCTCAGTCGGAAGGCGATAACCATTTTTTGTAAAATCACATACCCATGTTGAGAGATTGTAGCATTGGCTAAGTCCTTTTTGTGTGCTTAACCAATTACAATAGGCAGCAGCTCCGCACCACATTACGCCTACAACAGGATGGTTCGCCCTGAAATCTTTTATTGAAAAAGTACTCCCGTCAAAACCAATACTATAATAAGATGAATACTGGTATGTCAGGTAATAAATATCATTGCCACCAACTGCATAAACCATATTATTCCTGACTTCAATTGAACCATTCTTAAATGAACCATTGAGATATTCGAGGAATTGCTTATTGGTAGTTTCAGTAGTAGCAATATAGAACGAATTTACTTTTACTTTGTGTATGGGAGTCTCATCGCTTGGATGACCAGGGTCAACAAATCCAAAATGATCCCCCATATCATACTCGCCAGCAGGCAGTTGCACTTCTAAAACATTATTGTCCAGGTTAGTTACATCAGTATGCTTCTTGCAAGATGTAATAAGGATGGTCAGAAATACTGCCTGAACTATAAAATAATTTAACATCCTCATTTTCCTTAATGTCTTATTTCTAATTTCTAATTCCTTAATCAGCTTCATTTTACGCATAAAACGTTTTCCTTCAATGTTTTATCACTGTATGAAACGATGCCGTAATCAACATTTATATCCCATGCTTTTGTGGGAGTCTGGACCAATGTAGTTGAGGACCAGTAGTTTCCGGAGGATATGCCTGTGAAATAGCTCTTATTGAAAGAAGGTTTAATTAATTTTGTGTCATTCAACGACTGAAGTTCTTTAACATTTGGAAGCCTCCATCCAGACTTTCCAGCGAGGGTTAAGTTCGTCGCATAACTTAGCGCATCTTCCCATGACATAGTTTTCGCGGATTGATTTTTCTGCCACATCAGTCCTGTAAGTCTGTCTGAGATTGTACCGTCGCCATTATCTTTATAACGTTCAGTTATGCCAGTATTTGTTTTAGGATTTCTCACAACCCTGGTATTAAAGTGTTTAACTCCTCCTGCACTTATTGTTTCTGATTTAGGGTGAGCTCCGACACCGCCGCCAGCATTTACCACCCATACCATTGAAGCATCATCAGCACGGGTCTCACTTGTCCACCAGTATTCTGCAGTAGTTATTGTAAAGTAATTTATATTCAATGCCGGATTTACTCTGTCGTAACTATTAATACTGAATAATTCAAAGCTGGTGGGCAATCTCCAATCAGAATATCCGCCAAGATTTACACTTTTGACATACAAAAAAGCATTCTCAAATGTCATTTCACCACCATCTGCTTTCTGCCACATTAATTCGGTAACATTATCAGTGATTGTTTCATCACCGTTATCTTTATATGAAGGAGGATTTATTGTGAAGTCGGCATCTTCACCTTTTGTTGAGGTATAGCTTATTGTCTGTCCGGTATCGGGTAAAAGATTCTTGATATCAATGCCTGAATCTGAATTCTCCTGATCTTTTCTACAGGCGATATGAAGGAGGAGCGACAATAGTAAAATGGCATATATCTTTTTTAGAAAATTCCGTGTTCCTCCTGAATTCATAATTCATCTATTTTTAATATTTAGAATATGTTTTTCCAAGCTCCGCCGTCAGAATCGAATTATTTCCTTTTTGGTTTTTCGTCCTGTTTGAAAAAATCGCGTATTTCAATAATCAGTCCCTCAAATTTTTCCAGCTGCTTAGGTGTGCAGATTAATTTTAACGATTGCGCCTGATCAAAACGTAACAGTTCCATTTTGTATTCATTATCAGCTACTCTGCGAGCTAATGATCTTATCAAATCTTCATTGGTATTATAATTAAACATAGTTGCATTAATAGAATCTCTTTCAGAGCGAATCGTTTCTTCCAACTCTTTTTCTTTTTGAAAAAAATCGTTCCGGATATTCTTTATCTGTTCAACCTGTTTTTCTGTCAGATTCAAATCCCTTTGCAATATTGCTGACACATCGCGGGGATTATTCTGATTTTCTGGTCGTGGTGGTCTGTGGAAAAAATCCTTCCACAACAAAGCACCTATTATTATTATATTCAGCACAGTAAGTAAAACCACAATGCGTATTAATAATTTTTTCTGTGTGAAAATATCCATTTTTCAGTTTTTATAAGAGATTGGATTGATCAACAATTCTTCTGAAATTACCTGGAACTCTTTGTCCTTATAAAGCGACTTATTGGAAGTGTGAATAATTGAATTCAAAATAAATCCAAGATTAATCAGAACAGCCAGGATAACTGCAATTGTCAACCCTGAGAATGAATGAGATGATATTGAATGAGCCCTTGCAGAGTCCAGCTTTTTCATCAGCGATTCGTTCCAGCCAGCCGATGGCTTAATACTTTCCAGTGATTCATATTCTTTTAATTTTTGAAGTACTAAATCGTTCATTGCCAGCTCTTTCATTATTTGTTATTTATTTAGACGATTTTTATTTTGCGTTCCGGCATTTTTATTAATTATTTTTTAGTATCGACTGAAGTTCAGCACTAACCTTCTTCTTTGCACGCGACAACAATGATTCAACTGCTTCAACAGTATTATTCATCATATCAGCGATTTCAGCATTGGTATATCCTTCTAACTTACTTAGTGTGAAAGCCACTCTCTGATTATCAGGTAAAGTGTTCAACGCTTTCATTATTTCATCCATTTTTTCTTTTTCCTGAATAGGTTTGTCAGGCATTGGTCCACCAGCAATCCAATCAGCTATATCGTCGAGGTGCAGCATCTTTCCAAGAGATATGATCCGTTTTTTACGATTTCGTTTTTTTATTTCATCCAGACTTTTAGTTACTGCAATTCTATAAATCCAGGTTGATAGTTTTGAATCGCTACGGAATGTTTTTATTGATTGAAATACTTCAATAAAGACTTCCTGGGAAATATCCTCAGCATCCTCTTTATCAAGCAGAAATCGATAGCATGTATTTAATACTTTGTTCCCATAAAGTATCACTAACTCATTGAAAGCAGATTTATCACCAGACTTTAATTTTCTAAGCAGATCTTCATGTTCCATTGGTCAGGTGATAAATAGCTTCATTTATACGATGGTTATTCAGGATAGCTAAACTAACAAGATAAATCTATTAATTACACCTTTCCTGATGCCTTTATTGATTTCTCTTTTCAGATACCGGGGTTAATTTAAAATGATTGACAATATAATTCTAATAGATTGAAAAAAATGGAAAGGGTTTAATGCTGCACCTGACAAAAATATAATTAAGCTGTCAAGCGATTTTTAAAAAAGGTGAAGAAGGAGACCAGTGATGAAGATATAAGATTGAATATAAACTTGTTATTGAAACTGAGTTTACAAATAAAAAAATCAAATTTTAACTTTGAAAAACAATCAGAATAATAAATGTAAAAATTACACTTATTCCTTAAGTCAGGATATTTATGTCTTCTTGAAGCAGGATAGGCGACTACAAAATGTTCAAATAACCGTTTGTGGCTTAGGTTTTTTAAAAGCCCTGATAATTAGTAAGACTATAGTTGTCAGCCATGCAAGGGGATAAGGAAGTATAAGTGTACCCCACCACCAGGAAAGAGTCGACCTGCCACCAAACCCGCCGAGCCAGGAGAAAAAGAATAGAAAGAAAACTCCTATGACAATCATTATAGATAAGATTAGGAATGGTTTCCAATGCCTATCATGTGTAAGGTATGTCGAAAATGCAACCGCGATGCTTCCGCCAGCTATTACTACAGATCCTTCAAGTGGATCAATTGCACCAATTATAAGGGCAACTACACCCAGGATGTAAACGATGCGTATCCAATTTATTTTCTTTTTCATCTTTTCGATTTTAAGATTATTCAATATAATACAATTTAGACATCAGGCAACCGGCTCCCGATAGCTATCGGGAAGGTATCGGGACTCGCCTTATTTGTTAATCTGAGGAACTGGCACCTTATAAACTGCCCGTTTACCATCCATATCTGAAGTGAAATAAATGAAGGTAGAAGAATGATTAAAGACCGGATGGGGATGCTCATCCTGTGAAAGCCATGAAGAACCATTCCGGCACAATGGAATCCATTCAATATGTTTCTGTTCCCAGTTAACATTAAGGAAACATATCCAAAGGCCGCTGCCAGGAGCTTTAGGGATTGTTTTGTCATTGGGTTGGGTATAATATCCATCTGTAATAATCATATTTTGAGCTCCCTCTGTAAAATGGCCATATCTCTTCCAACCTTGAGGAAGCGGAATCTCAATGCGACCACTCCCGTCCGGATTAATCCTTCCTATGTAAGCCGGCCCATTTTTATATTCACCATGATAGATAATAGCTTTGCCATCGCGCTGCCACATCTCGTGACAGGTCCAGTCATCCTTGCTCCTTCCTTCACCCTCATCCCGCATGCGAAGATGTGTTTTTCCGTTCCAAAGCCATACTCTTCGTATTCCGCAATCCGATGGCCATTCATTATTATAGAGAATGAGACGATTATCAACAGGTGAAAACTGAACATGTGTGATCCATTCTTTCGGAACCTGTTCACACAAAATCTCCTTACCTGTTTTTGTATCAAAAACTCTTAAATATGATGATAGATTTTCTTCTCGAACCCGCTGATCTATATCATACTTTGGTTTGCCGGGAAGAATATTATCTCCATCCAAAGCACGGGCATCAGTGGTAGGAACGCAGAGTCGTGATCCATCAGCAGATACATGCGTAAATGCTGTCATTTGCCCGGCGGGGTACTGTGCAAGTATCCGTTGGTGGCCTGCTGTATCAACCACCATAATATTCCGTCCCTGGATATAATATACCAACCCATTTGACGGATCAACAGTTACACTTGCTTTTCCGAAACCTTTATATGGATTGCCATCGAAATAGACATAAGATTTAAGAAAACCTTCATTATTAAAAGATAGCTGTCGCTCCCTCCCTGTCTTCATATCTCGCATGAAAATATTCGGATTACCCATGCGATCAGTTATGAAGATAAGATGCCGATCGTCATTTAGAAGGGATGTCGAAGTAAAATAGAGCAATTGTTCGTTAGCGTTTTTTAGAGTTGTTGCCCTTACCGGAACTACCTTATGAGTCGAATCAATATCCGGCAGATTTTTGTTTATATTTTGAGCCAGAATTAATTGTGAATTGGGAAAGTACAAATTCACAATTATTAACAATACGGTTGAAATTCGCTTGGCCATATTTTTTTCTATGATTACTTTAAATAATTTTAATAGCCAAGATAGGAAATTTTATATTGTAGCAGGTGTTCCAGGAAAATATTCAATGCAGAAAAAATTTCTGTTTCCCGGGTTATTTTAAACCTTCAATCCACTCTTTTATAAATGAGGCTACTTCTTCCCAGTTCTGTTGCCCGCAGATATAATGAGTTCTGCCAGCAAATTCCCTGAAATCAGTTCTGCTATTTTTATCCTTGTAAGCTTCAAAGTTTTTTTTATTGAGTGATGATGGAATAATATTATCTTGCTCTCCAGCAATAATCAGGATCGGATTATGAGGTTTCTTGAAGTCAACAATGCCATCATTCTTTGTGCTGCTTCTCGGTATATTTCTGCTTTCAGGAACTACGAATCTGGTATATTCAATTTCAGTCTGCTCAAGAGTCATTGTATTGCAAAATGCATATTGAAACCATTTTATATCCGGCAGGAAAACCGAATTTCCCTTTAAAGGGTTTATGGTCGGAAGATTTGCTTTCAGAAAACTCCATTTTGCAGAAAATAATCCCTTTGGGGGTGCCGGATCGATACAGATACCTGCAACTCCTTTATTCAATCCGATTAGTTTCTGGACTGCAAGACCACCGATTGAGTGTCCAATGAGAATGGGTTCTTCAGCCAGCTTATCTATGAATTGTACCAAACTGTTGATTACTTGTCCAAAGGTCAGGTTTCCAAGGTCTTGATTAATATTCCTGCGCAGATCAGATGGTTCTCCTTCATGAAATGGATACGCAGGTGCGAAACAGCTGTAACCTTTTGTTTCGTAATATTTTATCCAGGAATCCCAGCTTTTTGGATTCATAAAAAGACCATGAATGAAAACGATCGATTTGCTTGATATTTTTTTATTCATCCTGCTATTTATTGAGTATTAGATTTTGACCAGCATTTTCCCCTGATTCTTACCGGCAAAAAGCCCTAAAAATGCATCAGGTAAATTATCGAAACCGTCAATAATGGTTTCAGTATATTTAAGAGTTCCATCTTTCACCCATAATGTAAGCTGGGCAAAAGCTTCACCAAAACGATCAGCGTAATTACTGACTATGAATCCCTGCAGCTTAACGCTCCTTGTCAATAACATTGGAAGAATTGCAGGGCCCATCGGAACTCTTGTACTGTTATAAAGAGAGATCTGTCCGCATAAAGCTATTCTGGCATGAAAATTCAGATTAGCTATAACTGTATCAGTGATTTCACCACCTACATTATCATAATATACATCCACTCCTTTTGGACAAACTTCAGAGATAGCTTTTCTTAAATTCTTTGAGTCTTTATAATTTAAAGCTTCATCAAACCCGAATTTCTCTTTCAGGAGTTTGCACTTATCATCAGAACCAGTTATTCCAACAACGCGTGCTCCCTGGGTCTTGGCAATTTGCCCGGCAACAATTCCAACGGCTCCGGCGGCACCTGATATTACAACAGTTTCTCCTGATTTAGGTTTTCCTATATCCATAATCCCGAAATAGGCAGTAAGTCCTGGCATCCCAAGAATGCCGAGGTAGTATCCTGGCGAAACAATATTTGTATCAACTTTCCTTAGATTCTCTGCTTTTTCGATACTGTATTCTGCCCATGGTAACATTCCAAATACAGAATCGCCGGCCTGAAAGGATTTATCTTTACTTTCCACAACTTTGGCAACCACACCTCCTTTTATGGGCTGATCAACCTCGAAAGAAGCTGCATAAGATTTTACATCATTCATTCTGCCTCGCATATAGGGATCTACCGAGATAAAACACGACTTAAGCAATATTTCATTGTTCTTAAGTTCATTTAGAACAATATCTTCTATTCTGAAATTATCCCTGGAAGGAAAACCGCTGGGTCGTGATGCGAGTACAAATTGACGTGTTTTCATAAGACTGTATTAAATTGTTTATAGAATAAAACAATAGATTTAACAAATTGTTTTACTCTGGATATTTCCAGTCTAATGTCAGATATGAAATTATAGCGTGAAGTATGCACATAAAAAAATGAGCATAATCAAGGCCGTTTGATGGTGAGCTATTTTTTAGGCAGGAAGGATTTTGCCAGAGCGTCGGAATCCTTATATTTTACCATAAGGTTCTCCAGTCTTTTATGAAGATCAGCTTTGACAGTAGCATAAGCCGGATCTTTGTAGACATTTTTCATCTCAAGCGGATCACTCTGTAAATCATAAAGCTCCCATTCGTCTATATCATAATAATAATGAATAAGTTTATATCGTTCCGTGCTGATCCCGTAATGGCGTTTAACCAAGTGAGAACCGGGATATTCGTAATAATGGTAGTAATGCTCCTTTCTCCAGTCAGCTGGTGTATTGCCTTTTAAGATATCAACCATGCTCCTCCCCTGCATATCTTCAGGAACATTAACTCCTGCAATATCGAGAAAAGTTTCTGCCAGGTCGAGGTTTGAGACCATGTCGTTGTTTACACTGCCAGGCCTGGTGACTCCCGGCCACTCTACAATCAATGGTGTCCGGTAAGATTGTTCGAACATCCACCGTTTATCAAACCACCCATGTTCTCCTAGATAAAATCCCTGGTCAGATGCATAAATAACAACAGTGTTCTTATCAAGTCCGTTTTCTTTCAGAAATTCGAGAATCTCACCCACACTTTTATCAATCCCGGCAATACATGCCAGGTAATCCTGCAGATAACGCTGATATTTATATCTGGTGAGGTAATCACCCTGGGGATTGGATTTATAGAATTGTCTGATAATAGGATTATAAACAGAATCCCATTCTGCAAGTTGCACAGGAGAAAGACGGTTCAGCCCAGTGTTTTTCATTTTTGATCTGTCTTTGTACAGCTTAAGGTCCTCCTCAATTCTCATTGTTTTGGCAATTGTCATATCCTGCGTTTTTTCTGCAGTTCCTCGGTTTGCGTAATCATCAAAGAGTGTAGGTGGTTCAGGGAAAATTGTTTTTTTATAAAGTTCCAGTTCATCCGGGCCGGGTTGCCATTCGCGATGCGGCGCCTTATGGTGCATCATCAGCATAAAAGGTTTTCCTGAATCCTTTGCCTCTTTCAGCCATTTTAGGCATTTTTCTGTGATTATATCTGTGACATAGCCCTGTTCAGTATATTTTCCATTTTGATTTATAAAATCCGGGTTGTAATAAAATCCCTGTCCGGGAAGGATATCCCAATGATCAAACCCGGTCGGATTGGACCCGAGGTGCCATTTGCCAATAATGGCCGTATTATAACCTGCTTTCTGAAGAAGCTTGGGGAATGTC
>Ga0182017_10003693_pt1 | contig 11415 bp, 10 predicted proteins | sample 712E3DmetaG_FD_120492 | JGI IMG/M metagenome (GOLD analysis project Ga0182017, IMG submission 120492) | Permafrost microbial communities from Stordalen Mire, Sweden - 712E3D metaG | ecosystem: Environmental > Terrestrial > Soil > Wetlands > Permafrost | place: Sweden: Stordalen | collected... | reverse complement strand
TTCGGCGGTGATCCAGCCGCCCGCGATTTTTTGTTCCTTCATCCAGCGCGGCACGGTTTCCTCGATGGTCACGCCGCAGATGACGCGCGTGTTGCCCCATTCGACGAGCGTCGAACCGGCGGCGTACGGCGCGATGTGATTTTGAAAGCGCAACGTACGGAGTTGATTGGGAGCACGACCGTCGGCGCGCAGGGTTGAATCAGCCATAAACGCCACGATATTAAACGTGAATCGTTTCAAGGAAAAGCAAAACCACTGCGAATTGACGCCCAGGGACACCCGACACGGCCAAACTCCGCCAGGCTGCGCTTGCCCTGGTTCTTTTCGATTATCTTGACAGCTTTTGTTTTTTGTGCCTGCTTCATGCCCAGGGGAGAAAGAAACCAGCAAGCGTTCGTTCGAGCTGGCTCTCTTTCGGGGCCTTTTTCCCATTGCTATGGCTGACGTGACCCGCATGTTGCAGGCAATCGAGCGCGGCGAAGCGCAATCGAGCGCGGAACTGCTGCCGCTGGTTTATGAGGAATTGCGCCGCCTGGCCGCGCACAAACTCTCCCAGGAACGCCCCGGCCAAACCCTCCAGGCCACATCCCTGGTCCACGAGGCCTGGCTGCGCCTGGTGGGCGCGGAAAGCCGGAAGTGGGAGGGGCAGAGGCATTTTTTTGCGGCCGCGGCGGAGGCGATGCGGCGCATCCTGATTGAGAATGCCCGGCGCAAGCAGCGGCAAAAACGCGGCGGCGGATGGGAACGGGTTGACGTCGAGCAGATCCAACTGGCCGAACCGCTGCCCTCGAACGACCTCATGGCGCTGGATGGAGCCCTGACCGAACTCGCCCAGCGCGATCCCCAGGCGGCCGAACTTGTCCAGATTCGCTTCTTCGCCGGCCTGACTCAACAACAGGCGGCCAATCTCCTGGGCATCTCGCGGCGCACCGCGGATCGCACGTGGGCCTATGCCCGGGCCTGGCTTTTTCAGCAGGTCGCGGACGGCGGAAAATCCCGCGCCTGAATTATTTCAGTCAAGCGTGGCGCAACCCGGCTCAAAATGGCGCATTACTGACTGAAGGAAAGAAGCAGAGGTCGGCCGGGTCTTGAAAGTTGTGGTGACTCCGGGCAACCTCGATAGAACATCATTCGCCTATGAACACAGACCGCGACAAACTGGTTAAGGAAATTTTCGCCGATGCCCTCGAAAAGGCAAATGCGGCTGAACGTGCCGCCTATCTCGCCCAGGCCTGTGCCAATGACGCCCAACTGCGCCAACAAGTTGAAGCCCTCCTCCAGGCGCACGAAAAGGCCGGCGGTTTTCTTGAGGAACCCGCCATAGCGCCGCCCGGTAAAACCGTCGTCCTTTCCACGCCGCTGACCGAAAAGCCCGGCGACCGCATTGGACGTTACAAACTGCGCGAGAAAATCGGCGAAGGCGGCTGCGGCGTTGTCTATGTCGCCGAACAGGAGGAACCCGTCCGCCGCCGCGTCGCCCTCAAAGTCATCAAGCTGGGGATGGACACCAAAGCGGTCATCGCCCGGTTTGAAGCCGAGCGGCAGGCGCTGGCCATGATGGATCATCCCAACATCGCCAAGGTGCTGGACGCCGGCACCACCGAAACGGGCCGGCCCTACTTCGTCATGGAACTGGTGCGGGGCATCCGGATCACCGACTATTGCGACCAGAACAAACTTTCCACGCCCGAACGGCTCGGCCTGTTCATGCAAGTTTGCCACGCGGTCCAACATGCCCATCAGAAGGGCATCATCCATCGCGACATCAAGCCGTCGAACATTCTGGTCACCCTGCACGACGGGGTTCCCGTGCCCAAGGTGATTGACTTCGGCATCGCCAAAGCGACCGAAGGCCGCCTGACCGACCTGACGGTTTATACCGAACTGCATCAGTTCATCGGCACCCCGGCTTACATGAGCCCCGAACAGGCGGAAATGAGCGGGCTGGACATTGACACGCGCAGCGACATTTACAGTCTGGGTGTGCTGCTTTACGAACTGCTCACGGGCAAAACGCCTTTTGATCCCCAGGAACTCCTCCAATCGGGCCTCGACGCCATGCGGCGCACGATTCGCGAGCAGGAACCGCCGCGTCCTTCGACGCGGTTGAGCACCATGGTCGTCGCCGATCTGACCGCGCTTGCCCAACGGCACGGCGCCGAACCTCCCCGGCTCATTCATCTCATCCGGGGCGACCTGGACTGGATCACGATGAAGGCGCTGGAGAAAGACCGCACGCGCCGCTACGAAACGGCCAACGGTCTGGCCCAGGACCTCGAACGGCATCTGAAAAACGAAACCATCATCGCCCGTCCGCCGAGTTCGGCCTACCGGTTCCAGAAACTCGTCCAGCGGAACAAGCTCGCCTTCGCCGCTGCGGGCGCCGTGTTGGCGGCGCTGGTCATCGGGCTGGGTGTCTCGATCTTTTTGTACCTCAAAGCTGACAAAGCGCGGGAAGCCGAGCGCAAACAGCATCAACTCGCCGACACCGCCCGCGGCCAGATGGAAGGCATCATCAGTTTCATAATGAAAGACCTGCAACCGGCTTTGGAACAGAGTGGCCGCCTGCCGCTCCTGAAGCAGATTGCCGAGAAAGTCGTGCGCCAATTCGATGCGCTGCCGCCCGAGCTTCGGGACTCGAAAATGGAGTCAGCCCAAGCCAGCGCCCTCGAGGCGATGGCCCGGTTCCACGAGGGGTCCGGCGATCGGCCGGCGGCGGAGGTTGCGTTACGAAAATCCATCAAGCTGGCTCGGCGCGTCGCGGCGGAGAATCCGAATGATGGGGATGCCGCCGCCTTTTTGTTGGAGGTGAACTGGTGGTGGCAGAGTGACTTTACGGGAAAACGAACCCTGGCCGAGGAAGATCGCGCCCGCCAACAGAACCTTCAACAATGGCGCCAGCTCCGCACCTGTTATCCCGACAGCATTTCAGTGAAGAAAGGCCTGGCTGCTGCGCTGGTCAACTACGGCCTGTACTCCTCTGTATTTTACAACAAGCCCACCGAAGCCATTGCCGCCATCACTGAGGCCCGAGTTCTGCTGCCGGAACTGCTGGCGGCTGAACCGGACGACCGTTTGACGCGCTCTCTTGACGCATTCACTTATCTGCCACTGGCCACAGCTTACGAGGAGATGAACGAGCGCGAGAAATCGGTGCAACTCAGTGAGGAGGCTCTGGCCCGTTTCGAGAAGGAATTGAAGTCCGATCCGGGTAACCAAGACCTCATGGGCAATGCCGCTAATGCGGCGCAACAACTCAGCTACCGGGTGGCGGCCACGTCAATGAAACGGTCGCGCGACGCGGAACTTGTCGCGCGTGAGCACTACCGGTTGTTATCCGAGCTCGACCCCGCTGACGTGTTGCGGTGCCACGAGTATGCGATGAGCCACATGATGGAGTGTTACTATCTCCAGGGCGATGGCCAGATTGACGCAGCCCGGCAGGCGTTCAAGAAGTTTGACTCCCTGCTCCAGCCTGCGGCCTACGCTGGGGACGACGTCTGGGCCCGGGGGGATCGGGAAAAACTCATGGCTATCAGCTTCTCACAGGCAAGTCTGGCTGCCGCGGCAGGGGATTTCGCGGAAGCTCGCGCCCAACTGGCGACAGGAAAAGTGCGATTTCAAGCGTACTACGACATTCTGCCTGCCAATTCGTTCGACCAACTCCAGGCCCGGGTCCGCTGGCTGGTCTGGCAATCGGAGGTGCTGCTGGCTATGGAAGATTGGCTGGAACTTGCCGGCGTGGCGCGCGAGACGCTCGCCACGATTGAAGACGGACTGCGCCAGCAGCCGGTTGACGCCGAGTTGCTTTTGCGCCGGGCCGTTGCGCAAGGTTTTCTCGGCGCCGCCCTGTTGGGCCAAGGAAACGCTCAGCAAGCCGTTGCCGTGCTTGAGAAATCGGTGGCGGGTTATCGCGAGGCCCCGATCGCGCCCGCGTTCACGGAAGACCGGGAGGCTTTCGCGATGACCGCCACGGAGTCGCTGGCCGAGGTGCTGTCGAAAACCGGCGACCTACCGCGCGCCAGGAGCCTGCTCGAATCCTCTCTCGCCGTTCGCGAATCCAGGCTCGCAAAAGAACCCGATCTTTGGGGATTGAAAGAAGCCGTGGCCCGGACATCGTTCCTCCTCGCCACCGTGCTCGATCCGTCGAATCCCCAGGACGCCGCGCGCCGAAAATCGCTCCTCGACCGGTCAACCGAAATCCTGAACGGCCCCGACGCCGAAGGCCGTCTCAGCGTGGCCGACAAGGAACTGAAGGCGAAAATTGAAGCCCTCCGCCCAAGCCAACCGGCAAAAGCCGGCGGGTGAGAACGTGTTGAACAAGCAGAAGAAACCATTTGCAAATTATGAACCAATTCAAATTCTCCTGTCCCCACTGCGAGCAACACCTGCAATGCGACGAGCAGGCATCGGGCCGCGAAATTCAATGCCCCAACTGTCATCACCTCATCCGCGTTCCGCCGATTCCCGGCCAAACGGCCGATTACAGCCCCGAATCCGGCAAGACCTGGGCCACCTTTGTCGCTCCCGGGAACGCGCCGCCGCCAAAGGGAATCTCGCTCCGTCGCAAGCCGGATCGGTCGGGACCGCCGCGAAAGGAGCCAACCTGATGAGGCGCCACTGAAGAAATTTCGGTTTTTCCTGGCGCAATCCCGGCAGAAAAGGCGCTTACACCTTTAGGACAGAAGAAATCGTTAAGACCAGCAAATAATATGAAAATAACAGCATTCAAACCAGGCGCCGTCGCAACGGCGGGATGGATAACATTTGGTGTTGGCAAGACAAACACTCAAAACAATCCACCCGAAAAGACAACACTGCTGAAATTTGTTGTTCTGCTTTTTTTATGCCCACTCCTCAGTGGGTGCGGTTTACTAAGTCCAATAATTCCAGGCGTGGATACAACGCCGAAGATGGCCCAAGAAGTCCGGCAGTATTACAGTACAAATCAGGCGCCGTTGTCACAAACACCTCTCAAAGCACAGGAAGTTGACATCGTGCAATGGGTTTCACCGACAGAATGCCTGGTCGGAACAATGGAGTTGGGGGGTCTTGGCGCACTTTGGTTCTATGATTACTCTGAATTTATTCTGGTCGATGCCGCGACAGGAAAAGCAAAATGGGCTTTCCCTCGAAAATCATTGAAAGGGGCCACACAATTCGTAGTAGCCGTCGATCCGGTGATTATCATCAAGGACAGTGACTCGAAGAATGCCCGATACCATGCTTTTGATAAAACAAATGGAAATGAACAATGGTCCCATGAAGCGCGATCACCGGAGGAGAGCTTCCTGATTTGGGGAAAAGGGCTGTTTCTGCTTGTCTCGTCTGGCGAAAAAACAATCAATGTTACCGCGCTGGACGTCAAATCGGGCAAGACAGTATGGGCAAAGACAATCGAAGATGTTGTGCTTCCGCAAAGTGTGGCGCCAGGGGTAACAGTCGATGGCGATGAACTGATCCTGGCTTCTTCCAAAGTAATAAAACTTGCTTTAGATGACGGGCGGATTGTCTGGAACACACCTTTATCAGAAGATAAAGCGGCTTCTTTTCTGGTTTCATTGAATGATTCTGTTTTTGTCGCAAAGGGGAATACCGTTTCCAAGATTGATGCCAGGACCGGTGCCGTGGAATGGATGACAAAAATCAATGCTGGTAATGTCAAAAATGTAATTGCGCAAACGGCAGGCGTCTATGTTGTTGCCGGAAATACCGACAATGGAGTAACGAAAGATTCGATTTGCGCTTTGAAAAACACGACCGGGAAACAATTATGGAGCGTGGAATTCGAGGGGCCTGTTTGGAGCAATCTCATCCTGGATGACAATACCGTGTATGCCACCGGGTTGACGAACATCTATGCGATAAAGTCATCAACCGGGGCCGTAAAGTTCAAGTCTCCTCTCCCGGACGAACTGAACATGGGCACCGGCCTGCCGGACATCCTGCAATTCGTCGGGCCGAATATCGTCATAGCCAGGGAATCGGGTGTCGCCGCTGTCAGCAAAGACGGCAAATTGATATACAAACAAGCCCTGCCGGAAGGCCATGCTTTTACGTGTGACTATCTTGCCAACAGATATTTCGAAGGTCTGTCCAGCGTTAGCCGCAATCCGGCAACGACAATTGCGTCGGCCGAGAATAGGGCAAAGTTTAATGCTGCAGTGTTCAGAGCTTCAAGCCCGCTCGCGGGTCTCAATTCCTACCAGAAGAGCCAGGCGTCCTACGGAGACCAAAAATTGGACGCCCGAATTCAGCTTGGAGCAGCCGGCATAGAGCTTGCAGGGGCCGTCGGTGGGATGATGGACGCATGGGCTGTCAATAGACAGGTTGAAATGCTCAAATGGACCATGATTCACAGCATAGGAACACATTTATCCTCAATCCAGGCAGGATATTATACGCGTCCCTTCTACCGGAACGGTTGGTATCTGGCAGTTGTCAACTTGAAGACCGGGAAAAGGGCGGATCTTCTGATGTATCCCGCTCACGAAGGTCTTCAATATAGCGCCATGAACCTTCTTTCCTATTCCGTAGAACCTTCGGGTATGCGTGTTTTGACAAAGGGTATCGGGTCTGATCCGTCTCAATGGACAACATATAAAAAATACGGCGGACAAAAAATCCTGAGTTCAAAGTTCGCTAATAGGCTGTGGATCATCCCTTACCCGTCTCTACTGACATACAACATCTCGCAACTCAAATACAACACCTCTGAAAACATCTCTTCGCCATCCATTAAGAAACTTACGCGCGATGAGAAGATGATGATTCAGGCCGCATTCACAGGAGACTATGCGCACGTAAAATCCTTGTTGGATGCGGGAGTGAATGTGAATGCTGCCGATGAATGTGGACATACCGCACTGATGCACGCTGCCATCATGCTGCACTATAAGATTGTGAAACTGTTGCTTGATCGGGGAGCCGATGTTGCCCAAATGGATGACGGTGGATACACAGCAGTGCACTTATTGTGTTTTCCCTTTAAACCTGAATGTGTTGACCGTGATCGGACCTCTGATCTGCTTATGAAATCGCTCCAAAAGGCTCGAGCGGTTATCCAACAGTAAATCGGATGGGAAGTTGGAAAACCAGACCAGACGGCAACCGTGATCGGCACAAGGTGACCGGCCAGGGCAGAGCCGGACCTGGGGGCAGCTAAATCGTTCGGGTCAAGGAACAGTGGGGTGAATTGGTCTCAGATGACCGCGTTCCGCCGATCCCCGGCCGAACCGCCGAGTATAACCCCGAATCCGGCAAGACCTGGGCCACGTTTGTCGCTCCCGGGAACGCGCCGCCGCCGAAGGACCTTTCCATCCGTCCAAAACCGGACCCGAAGCAGCCGCCTCCGCGGAGGCCGGCTTCATCCTGATTTCCAGTTCAGATTGCCGCAAAGAGGCGCAAAAGGTGCAAAACCCCAGCGCGGCGAAGCCGCAACCATACGGAAACACCTTCAACGCAGAGACGCCGAGGACGCAGAAGGCCGCAGAATTTTTTCTTTAACCACGGATGGACGCGGATAAACACGGACAAGGGCGAGACGCGAATTTCGCGAATTGACACGAATTCAGTTAGGTATGAATACATGAAGACTGGTTCCAGGCTTCTTGGGTCCACATTTTTTGGTTTGTGCGCAAGCATTGGGTGCGCTGGGTTGGTTCACGCTCAAGGCTTGGTGCCGGTGATGTGGGAGGGGACGGTCAGCTTGTTTACGACCGGCAATGTTACCTATGTCGTATACGCGTGGGTACTGGAGGGCTACAAGTGCGAGGAAGTGGTTAACACGGGGCCCGTGATTCGCAACGGCAGCAACTTCTGGTCCCCCTGTCTTGCCCGGTCCTTGCTATTACCGCGTGCAAATTCTCGATACAACGACTGTAGTCGGTTCCGAGTAGTTTCTCTTGGGAAGTGACTGGGGCGGGGGTTTTTCTGAAGCATTGTTTTCCAGTCAATTCCCCAAGCAGGAGCGGCACATGAATCCTTTGCCCTCGCCCCGCCCTGCCAAATGGGAAGCTGATGAAGTTGATTAATTGACTTCATAATGCTCGTTGGGATGTGAATAAGTCTGAATGGACAAGAATGGAGATCAGCGTATGATCGCAATCAATCAGTCGGAAAAACTTGAAGCTATGAAACCCTATGAAAACGAGGTGTCAATCTATCTTTCGTGCTGCATATCATTCATTTGACAGAGCGGTCTTTGCGGGAGCGGTCCTGCTGATTGTAACCAGCGCGCCGGCGCAAAATTTGTTTGTGTCGGATTACATCAGTAGCGGCACCATTTATGAATTTACGCCGGGTGGAGCGCAAAGCACCTATGTCTCCGGGTTGCCTTATACTGAAGGACTGGCCTTTGACAGCGCGGGCAATCTGTTTGTGGGGATTCAAAACTTGGGCGAAATTTATAAATACACGCCGGGGGGAGTGCAAAGCATCTTTGCCTCCGGGTTGAATGGTTCTTGGGGACTGGCCTTTGACAGCGCGGGCGATCTGTTTGAGGCAGATGCCTTAAGTGGCCACATCTATAAATTCACGCCGGGCGGAACTCGAAGCGCCTTTGCCTCTGGTTTGTCATTTCCTGCTGCACTGGCTTTTAACAGCGCGGGCAATCTGTTTGAGGCGGATCAAAATAGCGGCAACATCTATGAATTCACGCCGCGCGGAAGGCAAAGCACCTTTGCCTCCGGGTTGAATGAACCTAGTGGACTGGCCTTTGACAGCGCGGGCGATCTGTTTGAAACAGATTTAGGCAGCGGCAACATCTATGAATTCACGCCGGGCGGAACTCGAAGCACCTTCGCCTCCGGGTTGTCTTGTCCTAATGCACTGGCCTTTAACAGCGCGGGCAATCTGTTTGAGGCGGATTTTGCCAGTGGCAACATCCATGAATTTACGCCGGCCGGGGTGCAAAGCACCTTTGCCTCCGGGTTGCCCGCTCCTGCTGAACTGGCCTTTCAGGGCGAACCCTTGCCCATGCCTGAACCCTCGGCTTTGGGGTTGCTGGCTGTCGGCGTTACCGCACTGCTCGTCCGCCGCCGCAACTTGGCCGTCTAGTTTAGCCAAGTATGGAGGTTGGCGTATTGTCGCAATCAATCAGTCGGAAAAAAGTTGAACCTATGGAACCCTATGAAAACACGCATAAACATTCTGTTCTTTCTACCCACGCTAACCGCTGCTTTGCTCACACTCCTCATGCCACGAACTGCCTCGGCCCAAACCACAATCTTCGACTACACTGGAACTGAGACGACTTTCACACTGGGGCCGGGCATCTACGACATCACCGCCTACGGCGCTCAGGGAGCCAACCACGACGTCGGCAATTTTCATTCCGGCGGCCTCGGAGCAGAAATCGAAGGCCAATTTAACTTCTCAGCCTCCACGACGCTCACCCTGCTGGTCGGCGGCAGCGGCGGCAGCGGCGGCGGTAACCTCAGCGGCGGAGGGGGCGGCGGTAGCTTTGTCGTCAACGGCATCACACCGCTGGTCATCGCAGGCGGCGGGGGTGGCGGGGGTGCCTGGGGCGGTGGCGGCAGTGGCTTGTTGGGCGGCGGCAGTGGTGCTGGCGGCAACGGGAGCACATTTGTATATGGCGCAGGAGGGGGCGGTGGCTACTTCTCCGACGGCGGCGCCGGTGCCGGTGCCGGCGGCGGTGCCTACTCCGGCGCTGGCGGCGGGAGCAGCTTCTTGAATGGCGGCGACGGTGGCCAAGGCTGCTGGGGCGGTGGCTGGGGCGGCGAGGGCGGCTACGGCGGCGGTGGCGGTGCCAGCCAGACCGGCGGCGGCGGTGGTGGCGGCTACACTGGCGGCAACGGCGGCGACATTAGCGGCGGCGGTGGTGGCGGATCCTATGTTGACTCCTCGGGAATATTTCAGAATGGAATCTCCGGCGTCCAATCCGGCAACGGCGAAGTGGTGATCGAAGCCGTCCCCGAACCATCTAGTTGGGTGTTGTCCGCCATGGGCATGGGGTTGGTGCTACTAAAGTTCCGCCGACGGAAATAAACCCCGCTCCGCTTTCACCAGCCCCGCATTGCAAGGTGCGGTAGGCTGACGCCGCTGGGCGATCCCGCCCCGAATGCGCCCAAGTGGTTTGCGGCAGTCGAGATGATCCGTCTGGCTGCTGACCAAGACTGGCTACACAAGGCTACCAAGGAGATTTCCAAATACTGGCGAAACAAGCGCGAGCGGCACATGAATCCTCTGCCCTCGCCACGCCTTGGCAAATCGGAAACTGATGGAGTTAATTAATTGGCTTCATCATGCTCATTGGGATGTGAGTAACTTTGAATGGACAAGAATGGAGATCGGCGTATAGTCGCAATCAATCAGCCGGGAAAAACTTGAGTTGATGAAGTCCTGTGAAAACGAGACTCAAATCCTCCATTCGTGGCGCAGGCTATTCATTCGCCGTAGCGGTCCTATTGATTGCCTCTAGTGCGGCGGCGCAAAATCTGTTTACGGCGGACGCCGCTATCGGCTACATCTATGAATACACGCCGGGGGCATTGCAAAGCACGTTTGCCTCTGGGTTGGATGAGCCTGAAGGGCTGGCTTTTAACAGCGCAGGCGATCTATTTGTGTCGGTTTACGGAAGCGGCAACATCACTGAAATCACGCCGGGAGGAGTGCAAAGCACCTTTGCCTCTGGGTGGAAGGAACCTTCAGGACTGGCCTTTAACAGCGCGGGCGACCTGTTTGTGGCAGATTATCCCATAGGCATCGGAACCAGAGCCAACATCACCGAAATCACACCGGGTGGATCGCAAAGCACCTTCGCCTCCGGGTTGGAATCTCCTGGTCCATTGGCCTTTAATAGCGCGGGTGACCTGTTTGTGACTTCCACTGGTGCGATCATCAAAATCACGCCGGGCGGATCGCAAAGCATCTTCGCCTCCGGGTTGGGTCTCCCTGCAGGGCTGGCCTTTAACAGCGCAGGCAATCTGTTTGTGGCGAATCAGACCGGCAACAGCATCATTGAAATCACGCCGGGTGGCGTGAAAAGCCCCTTCGCCTCTGGGTTAAATGATCCTGAAGGACTGGCCTTTGACACTGCGGGCGATCTGTTTGTGGCGAATAATGGCGGCGAGGACATTATTAAAATCACACCAGGCGGAATGCAAAGCACCTTTGCCTCCGGTTTTTCTAGTTCGATTGGACTGGCCTTCCAAGGTGAAAACTTGCCAGTGCCTGAACCCTCGGCTTTGGGGTTGCTGGCTATTGGCGCTGCCGCCTTCCTCGTCCGCCGCATACGGAATGGCGGCACAAAAGTTTCACCTAATTCTTCACCTAGAGCGTTTTAAATAAAACTGTAGCCACAGGAGGCAAACCAGTTCATGGCGTCCTGAGCAGTGACGGTTTGGAGGGCCATGCCGATTGCCTCAATCAAAGCGGTCTGGGTTCTGGCTTCGA
>Ga0182017_10003692_pt1 | contig 11415 bp, 9 predicted proteins | sample 712E3DmetaG_FD_120492 | JGI IMG/M metagenome (GOLD analysis project Ga0182017, IMG submission 120492) | Permafrost microbial communities from Stordalen Mire, Sweden - 712E3D metaG | ecosystem: Environmental > Terrestrial > Soil > Wetlands > Permafrost | place: Sweden: Stordalen | collected... | reverse complement strand
GATACTCAACAAGCCGCTTCATCTGCTCGGCATTCCAGCAGAATCCAATACTGTCCCGCACAGACCGAATTTCCTGAGCTGTCAAAAAAGATATTGAACACAAACCTGCTAAAATAACCGAGAGAGTTTTTTTCATTTGGACACTTTCCGAAACAAGGCATGCAGCACATTATTTTAATTGTAATTTTGAAAGCAGGAAAGTTCAATGAACCTTATCAATAAATGCAACACTTAACATTATACTGATATACACAAACCCTGCGAAAAATACGAGAAGATTCCACTTATTCGCATGAGAAACTTTTCCGGCTCTCAAAAGAACATATCCGACAACCATATTTCCTAACGCCCATACAACGTTCGTCGTCGGCGATGACAAACCTTTGCCCAGCGGATAAGCAAATGGAGTTGGAAAACTGTCGCCTGAAATTCCGTGAACAAAGTGAGGAACGGTATTAGCTAAAAAAGCACCCGCGAAAAAGCAAGCAATATAATGATACCATTTCATGAGGTTCTCCTGTGCAGGTAATTATTGAGTCCTTTTTTGAGTAACGGAGCTGTGCCAAATATTGTCTTCTCGAAAAACTTCAATAAAGAATCTCCGCAGTCCTGCACAGTGGGACGGAGTATAGGCTACGTCACCCTGAACTAGTTTCAGGGTCTAAACTTTAGATACCGATCCCGACAAGTCGGGACGGTATGACAGTTTCATATCCTGGAGCAACTGTTTACTGTACTCGTTGTTATTTAAGATCTGGAATTTTATAGACTCTTACGGCTGATTCCGGAGTATTAACCCAGTTGATTCGCAATTCAGTTTTATTCAATATCGCCGATCGAAGTGACAAAACGAGATCTTTAGAACCTTTGGGAAGACGAATGTTTAAAGAAGATGATTTCCCGGTTGTAAGTTCAATAAATTTTATCGTATGCGGACCCTGAGCACATGCTAGCAGATTTGTTTTCTGATTAAAGACAATCGGATCATTGAATATTCTGACTTGCGATGAATCGGTGAGAGGAAGCACCCTGAGTAAAGAACGGCTTTGCTTACAATTAACCTTGAGCAATATATAGTAGTAATTTTCATACCAGAAATAAGGATTGTTTAATCCATTAACAGTGAACGTATCTGGTAATGCATGCATGAATTGCTTATTCCCCCATTGGAGCGTATAATCATAATACCCATGAAAGTTGCGTTCGATAATGTTTCCTGCAGGTGTATATTCTCTTCTTACGTTACTTTGTTGAGGTAATAAGAACAGGAGCATGAATACGATATGTTGTATCTGCATATAATTTTCCTAAATGTTTTTGATAACGTTTGTTTGCCGTTACACTAATACTTCTCACCCTGGCGGCCTTCTTCACCCATATTGTAGATTGTTGTTTGATCCTTTGATTGACGGTGACTAATGTACAATTAAGCGGAATGACTATCAATAATTGAAGGTTATGCAAGGTTAAAAAAAGCCGAGTTCTAAATCACCTCGGCTTATTATCAAACATATTCATCTCGTACTATTTTTTAGCTTCTGCGGTTTTAACAACAGCATAAAATGCCGGTTTAGGTTGATATTGACGATCAAACAACAGAGGATAACTTGTTCGTCCTCTGACAGGCCAGTTGTTCAACCAGGAATTTTTATCAGTGATACCCCAAAAAGTAACTCGGCTTACTTTGTCTTTATGAGCAAGCAGTTGAGCAAAAAGTTCTGAATAACGATCGGCTAGTTTTTTCTGAACTTCATCAGGCAGCCCGTCGACATATGGATTAAGCTCTTTCTGCAAATCCACTCTGACATTAATATCAGCACCCATATATTCAAATGATTTAGGAAGAATGTCAATGTCCAATTCAGTTACCATCACTTTAACACCGAGAGTTCCAATTGAATCGATGAACGCATCAAGATCTTCTCGAGTCGGGTAATCCATACCCCAATGTCCCTGAATACCGACACCATCAATGCGCAAGCCCTTGGATTGGAGATCTTTTACGATTCGGCACGCTGCATCGCGTTTAGCAGGCTTGTCGAGAGAATAATCGTTGTAATACAATTCTGCGTCAGGATCAGCTTCGTGGGCATATTCAAATGCTTTAGCTATAAAATCTGGGCCGATCGTTACTAACCATTTAGTTTTTCCCAACGCCCCTTCATCGGTGAGTGCCTCGTTTACAACATCCCAGCCTTTCACTTTGCCTTTATAACGCCCGACTACTGTAGAGATATAATCGTGCATACGCGCAAGCATGGCATCACGGCTTAATAACTTTTTCGTATTATCGACAAATGCCCAATCGGGTATTTGATTCTGCCAGATAAGTGTATGCCCGATAATGAACATTTTATTTTTTAAGCCATACTCTACAAAACGGTCTGCCGCATCAAAGATATATTTATTCGGTTCAGGGTGAATGCGCTCCCACTTCATAGCATTCTCAGCGGTGATAGTATTGAAATGTTTCTCAACGATTCGCGCGGCTTGCGGATCTTTTCCATCAACCAAATTACTATTAAGTGCAACGCCGATTAAAAAATGCTTCTGAAATACATTTTTAAGTGCCGGCTGATCGGTGCTGGTTGCATAGAACGTTGCACCTATGAAAACGAACGTTCCGCATAATGCAATCACTATTTTCGCATTTGTCATCGTATGTTCCCTTTATTCTTGATTTTTCTTTTTTCGTTGGAGGTCTTTGGAGGATTGATTCTCTATCGGTTTTTTGCTGAACTTCTGGAAATATTCAAGACACGTATCCCGCCAGATGGCAGCATCTGTTTTTTGCTTCTCTAGTTTTGCTTTTACATGCAAATAGATTTCGGGATCAAGAGTTTTCTCAAGAGACGACCATGACTCAATCATTTGATTGACAAAATTGGTCCCAGAATAATATTTTGAACAGAGCTCTTCCCATAAAGTTTTACCGGATATCATTTTATAATCCCACCCGATATGATGGAACCAGAGCAAGTACTTTTCGGGACATGTGTTGATGTGGTCAAACTTTTCCCGCCAAGGAGAGAAATATTGATCTACCGCATTACTTCCTGCTGAACTTCGATCAAAACCCAAACCAATGCCATCCGCTCTGTGATAGTACGTTGATCTCCAATCCTCTCTTCCCGTGTTGTGCTGTGGACCCGGACCATAATGGAAATCCACTTGCATAATGTGATGCAAACCTAACGGCGTCATATAATTGACGCATGCCTCGCGTGAGCCCATCATCATCGATTGAATAACAGCAACAACGGATGAATCGTTGCTGATTGTCATTTTAATCCACTCATCTGCAATTTCTTTTGAGGAAAGTGAGTGATCCCATGCAAGCCGGCCATACGCAAACCAATTCGCTTGAGCGAAAAAATGTCCGCACCAATTCCGGTCATCTCCGATATTGGTCACACCTGCAATTCCGGTCATGTGATAATGCTCCAGACTGCCATCGACGATTGAACCGAGCGTTGATCCCCGACCTTTTGCATATGTGTCGAACTGAAGATATTCTTTCCACATAGGCGCAAGATAGACGAGATGTGTCGAATGGCCAAGATATTCTTGTGTGCATTGCAGTTCGAGCATCAATGGTGTTTTGGGCATCGCGCCAAATAACGGCTGGACAGGTTCACGGGGCTGAAAATCGAGCGGTCCATTTTTAGCCTGCACAAAAACATTGGGATGGAATTTTCCATCAAGCGGAACAAATTCTTTATATGCGCGCTTCACACGATCGGGATCGACATCGGCATCATAAACAAATGCCCGCCACATGACAATGCCATGGTACGGCTCAAGTGCTTCAGCGAGCATATTTGCGCCGTCGGCGTGAGTTCTCTTGTAGTCTTGCGGACCGGGCATTCCTTCTGAATTTGCTTTTACTAAAAAGCCACCGAAATCTGGTACGAGATTATAAATTTCCTTCACCTTATTTTTCCACCAGAGTTTTACTTCGGGATCGAGCGGATCAGCAGTTTTCAGATTGCCAATCCCGCCTTTTCGATTGTCATCCAATACGAATTGACCAGAAATTGGCGATGAAAAATTAGCAGAAAGGAATACGCGAATGCCGTACGGACGGAAGATATCTGCCAGCTTTGCAATTTTTTTAAGATAGTCGGGTTTGAGTATGTTCGGGTTCGCATTGACATTATTGAGTACGGTACCATTAATACCGATAGAAGCATTCGCGCGGGCATAATCAAAATATCGGTGATCGATTTTTCCCGGCAAATCATCCCACTTCCATAAAGATTTACCGGCGTAACCGCGCTCAACGGAACCGTCAAGATTGTCCCAATGATTGAGAATACGATTTTGAATTTTTGGCCTTGAGATTATATCGAGATTCTTAATAGATCTATGAGTTTGAATGAGCCGTAACAAATGAAATGTACCGTATAAAAGTCCGATATCATCGCTCGCAATGATGACCAATGACCTTTTGCCTTTTATCGTTATTGACTTGATGAGGTACCCTTCCTTCCCCAGCTTGTCAAGTACTACAGTGACATTCAGTTTATTTATAATTTCGGATGTACGGGGTGTCCCGATAATGAGAGAACCAGATTTATTCGAATTCGCAAATGGAATATCACTGCCGAGCAATCCGTATAAACCGTTCTTCAATTCATCATGGATAATTCGGCATGTAGCTGAATTGCCTGATGAAATGATTGAGGAAATTGTCTGCCGATACTCTTTTAACCTCTCTGGTTCATTCACTTTCGGATATTTCAGCCACAGGTTGTAACCATCATCAGCCGACGCGGTACGGCAGAGTAATAACAGTGCGGCAAACAGAAAAAGGGGCAAAATACTATGTAAGGAGTTATATCTCATGAGGTTTCACCATAATGATAATAGGAAAAGGAAATGCAAACTTCCACATGGATAAAGAGTTTTATGCTACGGGCAGGCAAAGCGGGATTCCTGCTAAACAATTCGTCGATATGAGAACAGAGAGTAAGATGTTAAAAGCCTTTAACCTTTTGAATTCTATTATTCAATCCTTAATAACCATTTATGTGCTTCTTCTTCATTAGAAAATATTTTTATTTTCATCTGCGGATGCGCGAGGATTGATTGAAACATCCGTGCAATACCATATTGAAGCGGATTCCCTGTTAAGATTGCCGTTTTCACACTTTGCGATAATTGAATAGTACTCATGTTGTCTGTTAAACCCATGAGATCTTCAAATCCTATTTTGATGCCCTTAAGTTTTCTCATATCTTCTAGACGATTGACCTTTTTTAATTCTTGACCATCAGTTTTGAGTCCATCTCTCAATACTCCCTGAATATCTTTATTGTCTAATGTTCCGATATATGTCACTTTAGTGAACTCAGCGGTCGTGTCAATAGAATAAGGCATCGGATTACTCCTATGGTTTATGACCTGATATCATGAACCGGCTCGTTAAAACTCAGTATGGAATTTTGTAAAAAATGCCAGTGTCCTTTAAGAGACGATAGGATTGGATAAATTCGAATAATTCTGTCCAAGTGAAAATCGAAAAATCGTCGGTCATTTCGTCCACGTCGCGCCGTTATATATGGTTGTACCTAATACTAAATAACCAGTCCCCGATAAATGTACCCAATCACCATTGTACTCTGGTAAAAGTTGGTCTGGATTATTAGGGTCTTCTAATACTGTGTACACGTTAACCCGATAATCAACATGGTTCGCTGTGTTCAATATCCATGTATTAACAGAATCAAGAGAAGCTTGTGCCGCAACATTCCATTGAGTACGACCTTTAAATGGAGTAATCGTAACTGCTACAACTTTCACCGATACGTTATGAATTGCTGTATAGATAGATTGTAAATTTGTTTCTATCTGATCGGCATGAATATTTTGTGCAACGTCATTAACACCCCCCATGACAACAACATACTCCGCATCTCCTAAATCAAGAATATCTTTATTGAGCCGTGCATACATTTGCGCCGTATTATTTCCATTAACGCCCTCATTATTGACATACCACTCCGTACCGAGCAGTGTATTGAGTTGATATTCATATGTTCCATTATTTGTAATGCTATTTCCGAGACAATACACCTGATGTATTTTCTCTCTTGTAGATGAAATATGCCCTGATGCCACAGTTGAGTAATAAGACTTATTTATATTTGATTTCGCCTGTAATCGGAAGTAATAGGTCGTATCTTTGCTAAAGTTCCCGCCTATTGTACGTGATGTAATACTTGTACTTGCATCTACACTATCCAGCACTGCAAACTTCGACGTCGAATAAGGGCTTTGCTCAATCACAATCCGTGTCGCCATTGAGTTGATATTCTGCCATCGAAATGTCACTGCAGTTTCAGTTATTGCTGTTACCTGCAAATTCAATGGTGTTGCAAACGATAATTTCTGTGAACTAGGCACTGTGTATGCACTCTGGTTTATACTTGATTTATACTTGATCCGAAACGAATAAGACGTATCACTCGAATAGACTCCGGCAACATCTTTTATTGTTGTTGTGGCTGCCGTGCTATCAACAATAGTATAGTTCGTCCCATCATTACTTTTCTCGATGATAACGGCTGTAGCCAGCGTATTTGTGTTCGTCCAGGTTAATTTTGCATTTACATCAGAAGTGAAGGTAAAAGTAAAATTACTGGGTGCGGCAAATCCTAATTTCCGCGATACAGGCGATGTATAGGCGCTTTGATTTGCAATTGACCGGGATTTGATCCGGAAATAATATGTAGTGTCGTTCTTATAGACACCGGTGAGGTCTTTCGATGTTGCAAACGCCGCAACGCTGTCAACCACTACATAATTCGTTCCATTGGTACTCTTCTCGATGATTTCTGTTTTAGCAAGACTGCTCGTGTTCGTCCAGGTCAATTTTGCATTTACATCAGAAGTGAATGTAACCGCGAGGTTGCTGGGTGCCGGGAATCCTAACTTTTGCGAAGCAGGCCCTGTATATGCGCTCTGGTTCAAGGTTGATTTATATACTATTCTAAAATAATATGCTGTATCGCACGAATAAACTCCAGCAACATCTTTCGTCTTTGCCGTGGCGGCGATGCTGTCGACTGCGAAATAATTTACACCGTTGTTGCTCTTCTCAATGACAATAGTAGTTGCCAGACTGTTCGTATTCGTCCAGCTTAGAGTTGCCTTTGTCTCATTTGAAATATCTACAGCAAGATTGCTTGGTGCCGGGAACGACAGGTTTGCGATGACGACATTAGAATAATCGCTTATCGTATTTGCATCCTTTGCGCGGATACGATAATAATATGTCTTTGTTGAAAGAAAAGTGCCGGAGATAGTGACATGTGTGCCATGAAATTGAGCGTTGCTCATTTTTATGTAATTGCTGCCATCAGAGCTTTGCTCTATTTCATATTCCAAAATTAACCACGGGGGTTCAGTGACGGTGTTTGTATCTTCGAATCTTAAACCGACAACCGTCTCGGTTATGGAATCAGCCTGCAGGTTCTTTGGTGCCTGCAGTTTTATACTCGATTGAGAATCAAGCGGGTTGCTGCTGTCGAACGGATCGTTGCAGAAGAGGTTGAGCAAGACAAAACAGATGAAAGTAGAAAGTAACAGTTTGTTCATATCAATTTCCTTCTTTGTCAGATGGAGTCCACTTTTCTGAGATTCAACTCTTGTACGTGAGCTCTATCTCCATGTTTGGAAAACTCTAACATCGTTACACCTGCACACGTTTCTCTTGGCGTACTATTCATAGGCAAACGAAATAATAATTTACAAATTCATGAGGTAAGAAATGCAAACTGCAACATTAACGGGCTAAAGCAATCCTTCTCGTGTAACCTTCCGAAGGTTTTCCAGGCTTATGCAGAGGAACCCTTCGGAAGTTTTCTATGCGGCTGCTTCTACTTTATCTACCTTGAGTATCTCATAGAGCGTGGTTCGCTGCGCTGGGATATATCCGGCTTCCCGAATCAGGTTTTTGCACTCCTCGATGCTGGTTGTGTTTACAAAGTTTGCAGCAGCGTGAACGTTTTCTTCTAATAATATCCCGCCGAAGTCATCGCCGCCAAAGTGGAGTGCAATCTGCCCGATTTTTTTCCCTTCCGAGAACCAGGAGGCCTGAATGTGCTGGAAATTATCCAGATAGATTCGCGAAAAGGCAATCATCTGCAGGTAACGCGTAGATGTGGCATAATGAGGAATGATTTTTTCTAACGGTGTATTCCCCGGCTTAAACGACCATGGTACGAATGCAGTGAATCCGCCTGTCTCTTCCTGTAATTGGCGAATGGCTTCGAGGTGTTCAACAATATCCTCTTCCGTTTCAAGGTGGCCGTACATCATCGTTGCTGTCGACTTGTAACCAATCTTATGTGCAATGCGCATCACATTCAGCCAGTCAGCTGACGATCCTTTTCGACTGCTTATTTTTTTCTTCACACGATCGGAGAGAATTTCTGCACCGCCGCCGGGAAGCGAGCGCAATCCCTTCTCCCATAATTTTTCCAACACGAGCTGGATGGACAACCCGGAGACATGTGACATTCCAATAATTTCAGAAGTTGAAAAGAAATGAGGATAAATCTCCGGAACTTCCTTCACCGTGCGCTCAACAAGCTCACAATAATAATCGAATGGAATGGTGGGATCAACACCTCCTTGTAAAAGCACAGTCGTAATTCCGTTTGCCGCTGCTTCTTTAAATTTCTGTATCAACTGATCAACCGAATATCGATACGCCCCTTTTTCACCGACGTGCCGGTAGAATGCGCAGAATATGCAATCGATATCACACACATTTGAATAATTCGGATTCGTATCTAAAAGAAATGTCACCCATTGATTCGGATTTTTACGAAATCGAATTTCATTTGCCAGGTCGCCTACATCCAGCAATTCTGCATTCCGCAGAAGGAACAATCCTTCATCCGGAGAAATGCGATTGCCGTCCCGAACTTTGCGAACTATGTGTTCTAACGTCATTGACACTCATCCTAAATATTTATTTGATATCCGGCTAATTTAAGATCTTTCAGCAATCCGAAACTTGCTTCTTCCAACTTCACAGTAATTAATTTTACCAGTACACCCGGCATCATGTTATTCGGAAAATTGATGTCTGAGGTGTGAAGCACGCAGACCCTGTTTTTGCCAAGCTTGCCGACAAAATGTCCAATCTCGAACATTGCATATGCGGCATCTGCAGTGTTGATAATAAAAAATGCAAATTTTACGTGTGCATCCACTTGAAGTGAATCCAGTGGAAGCATTTGCCCGTGTTGACGTTCTATCGTAATTTCTTCCAGACCAATTTCATGAAGGAACTGCATGAGCTGAACGCGCAGCGGCTCATCGAGTTCTCCAATGACATATACTTTTTTATCTTGTGCATCAGACGGTGCCTGCGCAATTGTTTGCACAGGTGGTTCGCCGGGTTTTTTTGGTGGCGGCTTTAGAATACGTTTTCCCCCGGTTTCTGTTGATGTCACTGTTTGGGATTCGGCGGCAGCAACGGGCACAGGTGTAGAAATAAGATTTGGTGCTGCTTTGAGTTTTTCGTACAATTCATTCAGACAGGTAAGAATCAACAGCACAGATGATTGATAATAAAATCCGCCGTTCGTATCGCCAAGAATTTTCTGCTTGTACGGAAATCCAATTGGACCGGACATTTCAAGAATTTCCAAACAAGACTTTCGCCATTCAAGAAATTTATTTTGAAGGCGCGCATTGTATCCGGAATAATCAAAACCGCCGATCGGTGCCAGGCGTATACCAGTTTCGATTAACTCTTTATATTGTTTCACAATCTGTTCTGACATGTTCCGCCTAGTACCTATTCCCCGGTATTATAATTCTTTGCGTGTTCAATACTTTCGACCTTATATACACCATGGGTGTCACGGTCCGTACCGTGACATGAATAATTAATTGTTTTCAATGACTTAGCCTCACGAAATCCTGCTCGACTGCTGACGCAGTCACGCAGGCGGGGTTTTGTGACGCCCCAATGCAATTCTAAACGTGTTCAATACTTTCGAGTTCTTGGAGAAGTCCCTGGAATAATTCGATCGAAATCCGTTCCCTCTCACCAACTCGAAAGTTAAATCCTTCAAGATACTCTACCGATTCATCAATCGTGAGATTAATGCGTTTTGCATGCGCTTGTCCTACGGCCGCATAATCTTCCTCTGCACTTGCCAGTGATTGCTGAATAATCCCGAGCAGCTCATCTCTCTGTTGTGCGGGCATGGATTTTTGTACTGCCCAGAGTGCAAAGACAAACGGCAACTTCTTCCATTCATACCATTCTGTTGCAAGATCATAGACAATTTCGAATCCTGCAAGTCCTGTCTTTCGCGAGCGTAATGCTTCATCGCCAATAAGAAGAATGGCATCGAATTTCGTATAATTATTCACTCCGGAATGCATCCGCTTGAAAACAGCTTTTACTCCGTACCGTTTCTCCAGCAGCACTTTCAGCAGCATAACAGACGTGGCTGTATCATCGGTGATACCGATAGTTTTTCCCTTCAAATCCTGCCAGCCATGATTTGAAAAGAGCAGTACGCTTTTAACCTGATCGCGTGTGGCAATACAAAAATCAAGTGGATCGAGGCGATCTTTTTGTTGGATGAAATTTACCGCAGAAAACAATCCTGCATCGAGCATTCCTTTGGCGGAAAGCACCCCCATTCTTCTTGGTGTCACGGGAAGAATTTTGAATTGGCGTCTCTCAATGTTCTCATAGAACGGCACCGAATTGAGATATGGTATCTTTCCAATGACATGATCTGCATACAGTTTTATCGGATTATAATAGATATCGCGTTCAACAGGAATTTTTCCTGCATCGCGAATAATTTTAATAAGTTGATCTTTTGCCATCGATGATGGGCTGATGGCACCGGCATCATGGGCGATGCGTTCTCCGCCGACAGTTCCATCCATATCGTCTGCACCGAAGTTGAGCGCGACAGAAGCTACTTCTTCCGTGAGCATGATCCAGTATGCTTTAATATGGGGAAAGTTATCCAGCATCAAACGTGATACTGCAATCATTTTCAAATCATCAATCGCTGAGGTAAATTGATCGCGCGGCTTGATTCCCGTATCGCCCGGCTGGAAGGCAAGCGGAATAAATGAAAGAAATCCGCCCGTTTCATCCTGCAGCTCTCGCAGCTTCATCAGGTGCTCTAACCGTTCTTCGATCGTTTCAATGTGACCATAAAGAATAGTAGCATTGGATGCAATTCCTAACTTGTGTGCAATGCGATGTATGTCCAGCCAGCGTTGTGCACCAATCTTCTGATGAAACAGTTCTTGCCGAACTCTTTCTGAAAACACTTCCGCACCGCCGCCCGGCAACGTACGCATGCCGGCTTCTTTTAATTGACGGAGCACTTCCTCGATAGGCAGTTTAAATTTCTTGTG
>Ga0182017_10003690_pt1 | contig 11415 bp, 5 predicted proteins | sample 712E3DmetaG_FD_120492 | JGI IMG/M metagenome (GOLD analysis project Ga0182017, IMG submission 120492) | Permafrost microbial communities from Stordalen Mire, Sweden - 712E3D metaG | ecosystem: Environmental > Terrestrial > Soil > Wetlands > Permafrost | place: Sweden: Stordalen | collected... | reverse complement strand
TTTGATATTCTGCAATTCGACGTCCCTGATATCGTGTCCAGGAATCCCGGCAATGATGATACCCTGCTCAGGATCGACATTATAGGCAACAATGTTGCTTATCATGATTCTGCGCAACTCGCCAACCGGTACACCCTCAGGCCCGCGCATGCGAGCTCCCAATCTCAAAAAAATTGGTGAATTTACAATATCTCTCATTGTAATATTCGTAATTGTCACATCTTCGAGGAATCCCCCGTCTACTGTCTCAAGAGCGAATCCACGGCAATAACTGAAAACACAGTTGCTGATCGAAATATTCTGGAAACCGCCGTTGGATTCTGTGCCGAATTTGATTCGCCCGGTTGGGTGTTTTTCCCCATCTGTCCCAGTTTCGTGACGTCTGAACGTTCCGTCCAAGAGGGACCCTTCAACATATCCGCTTAGCGAACAATTGTTGATAGTGACATTCTCAGTAGGCCTCGCAAATCCTAAAGCAAAACTACTCTTAAGACAAATGCCGTCATCAAAAGGTGAATTGACACTGCAATTCGTGACATGGACATCTCGACAGCAATCAATGTCTATGCCGTCGCGATTGGTATCTATTTTTAAATTGTCGATAGTCAAATTATCTACTCCGGTAGCCAATATGGCAAACCAACCACCGTGTGAGATAGACACGTCCCTTATGGTAACATTTCGGCAGCGCAGCAAGGCTATCGCCTTGTTGGCAGTTTGAGTTCCTTTTACCCAGTCTCTGTAGAGTCCTTTGCCGAAGATCACTCCGCTGCCTATGATTGAGATGTCGTGCAGATCCGAACCCCAGATCAGACTATTGTGCCAGTGACTATGACCCGAGTCCTGATATTTAACGCTGATGCTGGGTTCTTCTTCATCATATTCAGATTCTTCGCTTGCGGGGGCGGCAACGATAGTGGCTCCTTGATCGATAAAGAGGGCAACATTGCTTCTGAGGTGAATCGAGCCACAGAGATAGTTACCAGCCGGAAGATAGACAGTCCCGCCGCCAGCGCTCACGGCGGAATCAATAGCCTTGTTAATAGCTCTATGATCGAGCGTTTTTCCATCGCCGACGGCGCCAAATAGTTTGACGTTGACAGAAGTCGAATTGAATTGATTTTCGGGGTCTGCACGGCACTCATTCGCAATCGACACAACCCAAAACGTCAGCGCGATTGTCTGAAGTAATTTTTCCATTCGAAATATTTGATTATGAACGATATCAAGGTTATTATTTATTGCCTTTCCCAATGAGGCACTTATTTCGGTATGGTTGACAAAAGCGCTCCTGAACTCTTGCCGCAGGAAAGAGACAGTTCAATTGTCTCTCACAGGACGTAGAATTCTGAATAGCTGTCGCGCAATGTCGCCAAGACAATATACTCGGCTCCTTGCATATTTGCTATACCATGTCTGGAACGGTCCATCGGCGAGTACGCCATCGAGCGCCAGGCTGGCGGCTCTCCATCCCAAGCGCTCATAGACTTTCTCACAGACCCTCGGACAATAAGAGCTTGCGCCCCTTAAACTATTCTGTTGTCCTCGGCTTGAGATATGACGTAGTGAGAAGTCGGTAGGAATTCGTCGTTTTATTTCTCATTTTAGACATTCATTACACGCTTCTCCTTAGGGAGAGGGGTTCAGTTACCTCACACATTAAGTAAACAACAAATACTCTATGATCCCTTATCGTGCCTCGGAAAATCGTTACGACTCCATGCGGTACAATCGTTGCGGCCGGAGCGGAATACTATTGCCCGCGGTTTCGCTGGGACTGTGGCATAATTTCGGCGGAGTGGATAGTCTGGACACCGCCCGGTCGATCGTGCGAAATGCTTTTGACTGCGGCATCACTCACTTTGATCTCGCAAACAATTATGGTCCGCCTCCCGGATCCGCCGAAGAAAATTTCGGAACAATAATGACCGATGATCTTTCCACTCACCGCGATGAGCTCATCATTTCAACAAAGGCGGGTTACTTGATGTGGCCCGGACCGTATGGAGATTGGGGATCGCGCAAGTACCTCATCGCGAGTGTCGATCAGACCCTGCGACGAACGCATTTGGAGTACGTCGACATCTTTTATCACCATCGCCCGGATCCAAATACTCCATTGGACGAAACAATGGGAGCTCTCGACCAAATCGTTCGAAGCGGCAAGGCATTGTACGCGGGCATCTCTTCATATCCGGCAGACCTGACCCGTCAGGCGGTGCAAATGCTCCGCTCTCTTGGAACACCCTGCCTCATTCATCAACCCAAGTACAGCATGTTTGAACGATGGGTTGAAACGGGATTGTTGCGCGTGCTCGGAGATGAAGGTGTTGGGTGCATCGCATTTTCGCCGTTAGCTCAGGGGCTCTTGACCGATAAATATCTCAACGGCATTCCTCCCGATTCCCGGGCTTCAAAGCCGCACGGTTTCTTACGGCCTGAGCAGATTACAGAAGAGATATTAAAAAAAGTTCGCCGGCTGAATGAAATGGCCCATCATCGCGGCCAGACATTGGCTCAAATGTCGTTGGCGTGGGTTTTGCGAAATCCCGAAGTGACATCCGTTGTGATAGGCGCAAGCCGGGTGTCTCAAGTTCAGGATGCAGTCGGGATGCTGAAGCACACTGCTTTTGAACAAGCAGAATTGCAGCAAATCGAGAGCATTTTGGCGAGCTGAACCGAGCGCACTTGAAGCAAAGCCGGCAAAGAAGATAAGTTTGGACGCTTCACCCAGATCTTTTGGCGTCAGCCAGTTCGGCGACTGCAATTTGGCATGGCGAGAGATGCCGTTAAGACTGTATATCGCCAGAGCGTTTTGGACAAAAAGTGCTTAGTGGCTTCCATTTTTTTCCGATTCCTCGACAGCTCACTTCAACCATATCGCCTTCTTCAACGGCAAATCGCGCGACGATGTACCGACAAGAATTTCGTAAGTCCCTTTCGTCGTCGCCCATTCGTGTTTGATGTCGTCATAATACGCAAATGAATCGGTATTGAGATGCAGGTCGATTTCCTTTTTTTCTTTAGGACGCAAAAAGACTTTTGCAAATGCTTTCAGTTCCTTTGCCGGGCGTAGGACTCTTGCGCTGTCATCGTGAACATAGACCTGAACGACTTCCGCTCCGGCAACCTCCCCCGTATTCTCCACCCTGACGCTCACGGTGTACTCATTGTTCGAGCTCTTCGGGAGCGGCACCACGCTCAAATCGCTCACCGAGAACTTCGCATACGATAATCCAAAGCCGAACGGATACCGGACGTCGACGTTCTTTGTATCGAAATGACGATAGCCGACCAGCAGGCCGTCGGCGTATTCCGTTTCGTCGTGCGCACCGGGATATGAACCGTATGCAGAACAATCTTCCCATCTCTTCGGAATTGTCACCGGCAGTTTACCCGAAGGATTCGTCGTCCCCGAAAGAACTTCAGCGATAGCCTGGGCACCTTCTTGTCCGGGATACCATGCGTCCATCACTGCGTTAACATTATCGATCCAATTCTCCATGACCACCTGCGCTCCGGCTTCAAGAACGACGATGGTATGTGGGTTCGCTTTGGCCACTGCGTTGATCAGAGTCACTTGTGAGGCCGGCAAATCTATTGAGGGACGGTCAAACCCTTCCGATTCCTGCAGCGGCGAATCGCCGACAAATAAAAGAACTGCATCGCTTCTTTTAGCCAGAGCGACCACACCCGGCAGTTTACTCTCGCCCGGTCTCACCAGCCCCAGACGCGCAGCGGCTCCTCCCTGGTTTTCATAGTACTCCATTTTTATATCGTATGATTTTCCCGCCTCCATCGTGTAGTTTACGCTTCGCGCTTCTTCCCCGTGGTCGGTCCAATTGTCGATCAACAATTGATTGTCAACATAGAATCGAACACCGTCGTCCGTTGCCACGGCAATCTCAAATGTACCAGACTCCGTCGCCCGGATGCTTCCCGTCCACCGAACGGAGAAGCTGTCGACACCGATACCCGGAGCAGGGCTCCCCGCTCCCCAGTTAAAATTCACCGTCGAATCTATACGGCGAACCGCAGGTTCACCTCGTAATTCTATATTGGCAAAATACTCGCCAAGAAGGCCTTTTTTTTCGGGATCGTTCGGCGGAGAAAGTAAGTCCGCGCTTATCGGTGTGATTGCTCCGGGCAGTTCGGCGCCGATCGCATAATTGAACGTAACAGACTTTCCATACATCCTCTTTAGGGCATCGAGCGGCGATTCAGCGGAGGCAGGATTCACCATCGAACTTCCGCCGCCACCGGTACGCGCGACGGTCGCGTTCGGGCCGATCACAGCGATCGAATTCATCGACGACATTTGCAGCGGAAGAGTATTATTTTCGTTTTTCAGCAAGACAATTCCTGCGCGGGCGACATCCAGTGCGACCGAACGCTGGGGTAAACCATTCGCCTGCGGTTTATCGGGCGAACTTTCGTCAAATAGCCCGAGCCGAAATAGTACCCTGAGAATGCGCCGGACTTTTTCGTCGAGCGTCGATTCACTCACCCTCCCCTCCTTGATTAACGGAAGCAATTCTTTTTTATTGAGATACTCGCCGGTAGGCATCTCAAGGTCGAGGCCGTTGTTGGCGGTTGCGAGAGTGCTGTGCACAGCGCCCCAATCCGACATCACAAGTCCCTGGAATTGCCATTCCTTTTTCAACACATCTTGGAGAAGAAATGTATTTTCACTGCAGAAGGAGCCGTTCAGCTTGTTGTACGCTGACATGATCGCCAAGGCTCCTCCTTCTTGAACAGCGGCTTTGAACGCGGGAAGATATACTTCGTACAGGGCGCGCACTCCAACTTTGTTATTAATCCTATCGCGCTCCCATTCCTGATTGTTCGTCGCGAAATGTTTTACTGTAGCTGCGACATGCCCGTCTTGCACGCCCCGGACGTACGAGACGGCAATTCGTGATGTCAGGAACGGATCTTCGCCGTAGCTTTCGAAATTTCTTCCCCCTTGCGGTACACGATTGATATTGATGCACGGACCAAGAATCACATTCCGATCCTTCGCTCTCACTTCTTGCGCGATCGCCCACCCGTAACGTCCCGCCAGCGTTGTATCCCATGTCGACGCAAGCATAATACCCGCAGGAAACGCCGTCGATGTTCCCCACCGGACTCCCACCGGACCGTCCGTCATTTTTAGTTCCGGAATGCCGAGCCGGGCATTGGGTTTAGTTCCAAACCCGGTTCCACCCACCATATCAATCTTTTCTTCAAGAGTCATTCTTCTAATCAGCTCATCGATCCGTTTTTCTACCGGCGTCTGCGGATCTTTGTATCCGCCCACACCGGGGACGGACACCTGAAACCCGAAAAAGACTGCCGTGCAAAGCAAGAGAGAACGTTTCATACATTTGATCCTTTATTTTAAACAAAGAAAAATTTACTCTATACCAAAATTCCCAGACTGTGTGAAAAGTCTTTGAAATGTCATCGCGAGGATCCCGATGAAGTCGGGAGACGCGGCAATCTTGGAAACGTGAAATAAAGAACAAGAGTGCTTCGTCCCGATAAGGAACATCGAGACTCGCGATGACAATCTTCTGGTTTTAACACATTCTACCCATGTGGGAACGCATGAAGAGGAACCTGCCTCACCGCGAAATAGTCCCCATGTCGCCCATCCCCACTTCTTTAATGAACCTAAACCAACAGGTCGGTTAGGCAAAAACCCCTGCCATCATCGGCAAGGGCGTCATTCGATTTCCCTGACGAGCTATGACAAAAAATATATTATTGTTTGGAGGGAATGTCAAACACAACACACGAGTATGCTTCGAGCAATTTCGTAGAACTCTCGGTGGCGCCTTAAGAACCTTAGGAAAAGCAAGAAAAAGTGACAATAGAACTCAGAATGCGTGGGCCGTGGAGGTTCTGGCTTTGTCGATTTAGGGCCTACTGCAAATCGAGCCTCGGAGGGAATTCGAGGATCGTTTGGAGCACTCGAGATTCTCAAACATTCTTCGCGCCCTTTGCGCCTTCGCATCGAAATCATCCGTGAGAACAAGCGAGTAAAAGTGCGCGAGCTAAAGCCTCGGAACTGCAAATGCGATGATGAGGATTTTGTGCTATATTAGGAGCGAACAAAAAAGGCATGAAGGAAGAATTCTAATATAGAATTCAATGAAAACAATCGAAATAAAGGAATAGTCTATGAAACAAGTAATGAGAAATGAGTGGTTCGTTGTTCTATCCCTCCTGGCATGTCTGTCGACCGATCTCAAATCACAAACAAACTTCATCTGGGGAAGACAATTTGGTTCCGACAAGGAAGAAGTTTCATTCAATACTGCCGTAGATGAGTCTGGCAATGTCTATATAGCGGGATATACCAATGGGATCTTGGGGGATCGCAACTTTGGCAAATCCGATGGGTTTGTCACAAAACTGGATAGCACCGGCAATATCCTTTGGACCAAACAACTTGGCACGAATGAAGATGATCAGATTAATTGGATAACGACCGATGGAAACGGAAATGTGTATGTCACCGGATTCACGAGAGGAACTCTGGGCGAAAAGGCATTCGGCAAGGAAGACGTCATTGTTGTTAAGTTGGATAGAGCCGGAATCGTCGATTGGCAAAAACAATTTGGAACCGACAGTAGTGATGTTGGAAACGGAGTTTACGTGGATCATCGGGGAAATGTTTTCGTATCAGGAAATACGAAGGGACTATTCGGCGATTCACTTTCAGGTAAGACAGATTGCTTTTTCCTCAAGTTGGACAATAAGGGGAATAAAGAATACGTCTGTCAATTTGGGACGTCGCAGGACGAGACATGTTCCGGGATAACCGGCGACGCCTCGTCGAATATCTATCTCTGCGGAGCCACGTTCGGCGATTTGGGCGCCAGGAACAAAGGCAAGATGGATGCGTTCGTGGCGGAATTCTCCGGCCAGGCGAAGCCAGTCCGGATAGTTCAGTTTGGAACCGACGATTACGATATGGCGTCGGAGGCGGTAGTCGACAAAGAAGGGAATGTCTACATCGGAGGCTCCACAGGCGGGAATCTTGGAGGTCCACAGCAAGGCGAAGGAGATTGCTTTTTGGCAAAGATGTCCGGGAACGGCAAGATGCTCTGGACAAATCAATTTGGGACAGCACACTGGGATGGAATTCTCGGCATCGGCATGGATAGAGGCATCTCTGGAAACATTATTGTGAGCGGTTGTCAGCGATGGCCGGAATGTCAATCGTTTATTCGTATGTTCAAAAAAGACGGGAGTCTCTTGTTCGTGAGCAACCGCGTAGCGACCGGAAAATACGGCGGGACGTGCGGCAAAGGGGTATGTATCGATGCCAATGGGAATATCTATCATACGGGAATGACAGGAGGCAACCTCTTTGGTCCCTCCCAAGGGGAACATGATATTTTTGTGGTAAAACTTGGGATGGAAGAAGTTCAGATCAAGTAATAGCCGGCTTTTGCCGCACATTTATCATTCACGCTCAAGAACAAACCGCGAAGGCGCAAAGAGCGCGAAGGAAAAAGAACAGAGTCATTGAAGAGACAGAGAATATTGAAGAAGGCCAATGATCAGTTATCTGATTGAGAAATCCGGGTAATGCTGCATTTTGCTTTATCCAAACAGAATTCATGAATAGAGTGCTGTACCACATACGCCTAAATCCCCTCTCGCCACAACGCAGGCTGGGCACAGAGGGGACTTATCCGTGCGCCTCTCCCCTCTGTGCGCGAGCTTGTGGCGACGGCGAGAGGGGTTGGGGGTGTGTCAAAGAGCATTACCGCACAACGTAAGCTTAGAAGAGTTCCATATTTTTCTAAATAATAACTCACGTTACGCATGAACTGAAAAACAGCAATCAGCAGTGCTCATTTCCAAGAAATTTCAACCTCCCCATATCCCCTCCTTGGCAAGGAGGGGAAAAAGGGGAGGTGAATAAAGCAATTTCTCACTGTGATCTGCATAGTTGGCTTTCTGCGTAACATCAGTCAGTAACACAACCGAAATTTGCGCCTGGGGTTCCTTCTCAAATAGAATGTTGTCTTGATGACGAAAGGATTCAGCCGTATGTTGAACGTCTTGTGAAAAAACTAAAAACATTCTTTGCGTCCTTTGCGCCTTCGCGCTTGTCTCTTCTTTACATCATCGCAACAAACGGCTCTAGGGTAAAGCAATGGTAACTACTCAGCGTAACAAATATTTGTGATTGCTCAGCGGCTCGTGAGGCGAATTCACGGAAGAATCCGCCTTTGGCGGACGAAGGCGCAAAGGGCGCGAAGGAAAGAGAACAGATTATTGGGAAAATGGAATCCTGAAGTAGTTGCAGCAATTAATTGTTGACGCGACCATAATAGCATACAATGCACTTGGCTACGAGATGAGGTTCCTTCTCAATTGTAGAATGTTGTCCTGATGAAGAAAGGAATCACTCGCATAGTGAACAGGCTGTAATTCAAAGATTCTTTGCGTTCTTCGCGCCTTTGCGGTTTTCTTTTCGCTGAGTAATTACAAGCAATGAACCATTCAAATCAAACAAATCTTCCGGGCGTACTGCTATTATGCATGTTAGCCTTTTCGGCAAACAATGCCCGGAGTCAATACAACAACCTCTGGATTCCCGATACCCTCTCCGGAACAACGTTTGATCTATCGATTAGAGACTCATCCGCTCAGTTGAGGCCGGGGAACCTGACAAGAACTGCGGGTGTCAACGGTAAATTTTGGGGACCAACCGTGATATGGAACAAGGGCGACGTGGTTCACATGAATGTTTACAATTACTTGCCGGATACAACAACCTTGCACTGGCACGGTATGCATTTACCGGCCATCATGGATGGCGGACCGCATCAAACAATTCCTCCGGGCACACTCTGGCAGCCTTATTGGAAAGTGACGAACAATGCTGCCACCTATTGGTATCATCCGCATCTTCACATGATGACGGTGCAACAAATGACCGAAGGAATCGGAGGATTAATCATTATTCGAGATCCACAGGAAGCATCCCTTACGTTGCCGAGAACGTATGGAGTAGACGATATTCCGTTGGCACTAACCAGCAGAAGTTATGATGCATCAAATGCTTTTGCAGTTTACAATAATGTCGATATTAGTCAGTACGGAGACTACATGTTGACCAACGGAACGCCGAATGCGCAAGTGAGTTTACCGAAACAATATGTACGGTTGAGAATTTTAAATGCCGAGATTGAACGAGGGTACAATTTAGGATTCAGCGACAACAGAACTTTTTACATTATCGCGAATGATGGCGGCTTGTTGAATGCGCCTGTTGCGGTTACCAGGGTGAAATTGATGGTCGGCGAACGCATTGAGGTATTGGTTAATTTTGGCGGCGATGCAGTCGGTTCAAGTTTGGATCTCAAAGCATATAATTCCGGACAAGCGTATGGGTTTCCGGGGGGTGAGCCAATCACCAGCGGGCTGAACGGCAGTCTATTGAACAACATAGATTTCCCCCTCTTGCACATCAATATTGAGGCAACAACCGCAAATCCTGTTACAACAATGCCGGCAACGCTGGCAAACTTCACCTATTGGACTGCGGGAGATGCGACAGTAAGCCGAACCGTGAATGTAACGGGGGGCGAACCCGGTTCTTTTTTCAGTTTTGACAATACTCCTTTTAGCTTGGGAACGATCAACAAAACAATTAACCTTAACACGATTGAAAAATGGACGATCGTAAACAACAATGTGTTCGGACATACGTTTCATATTCATGATGTTCAGTTCAAAATAGTCTCCCGAAGTTCGGGGCCCGTTGGCGAACATGAATCCGGCTGGAAAGACGTTCTCTATCTGCCGATAGGAGAATCCGTTTCCTTTGTTGCCAAGTTCGCGGATTATGCAGATCCGGTTCATCCATTTATGTACCATTGCCATTTTGCCAACGACGAAGATGAGGGGATGATGGGACAATTCGTCGTGGTCGATAGTACTACCGGAATCACCGATCGGAAGATCGTGCCGGGTACGTTCTCTCTCGGACAGAATTTCCCAAACCCGTTTAACCCGAAAACAGTGATCAATTATCAATTACCAATGAACAGTTTGGTCACCTTGAAAGTGTATGATGTGCTTGGAAGAGAAATCAAGACATTAGTCAATGAACGCCAAAATGCAGGGAGCCAAAACGTCACGTTCAACGCAAGCAATCTGCCGGGGGGCGTCTATTTCTATCGGCTGCAGGCGGGCAAAAACACGGCAACGAAGAAGCTCGTGCTTATAAAGTAGCCGATCCCAGTTCGATCTTCCAGGTTCCACTGCACGTCGCTGGGGAATTGGGGGAGTCTCAGTTTCATTGGCTCAGAGAGTCTCGGAGGCGGCATCATGTAACGATGTTACTTTCTTTCCCACAAACTGTGTGAAAAGTCCACTGGGGTGTCATCCCCGCGAAAGCGGGGATCCATACCCTGCGAACACGAGCTGGATTCCCACTTTCGTGGGAATGACAATACCGGAGGTTTTGGTTTTCACACACTCTCCGAGAAAGTCACGAAGTGATCCCGTCGGAAAAAGTAACCTAATGCCGCTTTACGGCATCCAGCCTTTTTGTTTTTGCAGCCGAAGAAACTTTCGGTTGAATCCGATTTCCTCTCGCAGCCGGCGATTTCGACGTAATTTAACCATAGGCGAGGCGATGGCCTCGGAACCGGCGGCGTTTTGCGATGGCGGCGATTCGTGCGTTTAGAAAACGGCAGGCCTGCGCCAAGGCACGTGCGAGCCGTTTTCTGCGGCAAGTGCGGGGGAAGCATCGCAGCGTTCCGATTCCGCAGGCTTTCTCTGGTTCTTTCTTTGGCCTCAAAGAAAGAACGGCGGTGCGATTCATCTTCACAAACTCTGGCTGAGGTTACTTTCGGCGTCCGTCCCGACGCGGTCGGTAAACGAGTAAAGTCTGGAGGATTCCTTTGGGAAAAATAACTTATTCTAAAAAAGAGTATTTCAATTTCCTTTTCGCGCATCGTGGAAGGATGGCGTTTCTGATGGAAGAGGATATACCTTTTGATCCGGTAGAGGTATGCTTCTTCGCCGGCTTATGTGTTGGAGGCGGATGCGGTTACGGAGTTGTTCGAGCAGTGACGGTTTTTCCATAGGTCCCCCCCTATTCTAAATTTGCTATTAAGATAAGAAAAAATTAGATTCCCGCCAACGCACGCCGGCAAACAAAGGGGGGTCCCTTTCCTTTGCTTCCCCTTTGCAGGATTCATGTATGTTGCAGTCTTTTGCTCATTAGTGAGTACATTACTGAATTATGCGGCTACTTTGGAAGATTCATGCATGGTGCGGTCTTTTGCTCATTAGTGAGTACATTACTGAATTATGCGGCTACTTTGCAGGATGCATGCATGGTGCAGTCTTTTGCTCATTAGTGAGTACATTACTGAATTATGCGGCTACTTTGCA
>Ga0182017_10003689_pt1 | contig 11416 bp, 11 predicted proteins | sample 712E3DmetaG_FD_120492 | JGI IMG/M metagenome (GOLD analysis project Ga0182017, IMG submission 120492) | Permafrost microbial communities from Stordalen Mire, Sweden - 712E3D metaG | ecosystem: Environmental > Terrestrial > Soil > Wetlands > Permafrost | place: Sweden: Stordalen | collected... | reverse complement strand
CGATTACGCGATCCCGTCCGGGGCGCGCGTCGAGCGGCTGGATACGGTCGCGCTGCCGGTTTCCTCCTCCGCTATTCGAGCCCGGCTGGCGGCGGGCGAGCGGCCGGCCGAGTTGCCGCCCGCCGTCTTCGAGTACATCCGTGAGCGCGGCCTGTACGCTTTCGAAGAGCCTCGCCCGGAAGGCCGCGGCTGCCAATGAGGCCGCATCCGGGTCGCCTGCTTCCGCTGGCCCTCGCAACCGCGGCCCTGGCGCAGGCTCCTCTCAGGACCACGGTGCATCTGGTCATCGCGCCCACCACCGTCACCGACGCCCATGGCGTCTCGATCGACGGCTTGACGGCGCCGGATTTCCGCCTCTGGGACGACGGCCAGCCGCGCGATGTTCGGGTCGATTTCGCCTCCGTGCCCATCTCGCTGGTGTTGGCGGTGGAGCGCAGCTTCTGGTCCGCCGCGGTTTTGAACAAGACCCGCAAGATCGGGGGGATGTTCGAACCGCTGGTGACCGGAGAGCGCGGCGAGGTTGCAGTCGTCGCGTTCGACAGCGCGGTTTCCGTCGAGCAGGAGTTCACCACCGATTTCGAGGGGGTTGAGAAAGCGCTGAAAAAGATTCAGCCGGGGGACGACGGCGCAAAGACCGTGGACGCGGTGGCGGAATCCGTCCGGTTGCTGGCCCGGCGGCCTCCCGAGCGCCGCCGGGTCCTGCTTCTGATCAGCGAAACGCGCGACCGCGGCAGCAAGACCAGGATCGAGGACGCCGTCACTCAAGCCCAGCAGGAAAACGTCGTCATTTACCCGCTGAGTTACTCTGCGTACACCACTCCGTTCACGGCCAAAGCGGGTACTTTGCCGGCTCCCGACCACGCTATGAACGGAATCGAGTTCGGGCCCATCCTGTACGAGATCGCACACCTGGCCAAGGCCAACGCGGCCGAGGCTTTCGCCAGGTACACCGGCGGCGAGCGCTTGTCGTTCACCCGCCAGAAGATCCTGGAGCGGGCGGTCGAGCGCATCGGGGAGGACTTGCACAGCCAGTACCTGCTGAGCTTCACGGCGGCTCCCGACGCAGGCGCCCGGTTCCACTCGATCACGGTAGCCGTTCCGGGCCGGCCCGGCGCGAAGGTGCGTACCCGCCCCGGCTATTGGATGGCCGAGACCCAGCCCTGAGCCCTACTCCGCGGCCTCGGGCGCCGGCGCCTCTTCCGGTCCGGTTTCCTTCTCGGCATAGCCGTACTTGGAATAGTAGTAGGCGTACTTGCTGTACAGTTCGCCGGCGCGCGCGCCGTTTACCACCACTCCGAGAACGTTGTTCTCGCACAGCGACTGCATCGCGCGGTACACCGTGTCGATCGTGGTCGCCCCCACGCGGATGACCAGAATCGTGCCGTCCGCCAGCGTCCCGAGCAGGTTCGCGTCCGCCGAGAACAGCAGCGGCGGGCTGTCAAGAACGATCCAGTTGAACGTCTTGGGCAGCTCCTGGAGCAACATTTTGGCTTCCCGCAGGTTCAGCAGCTCGAGCGGGTTCTTGACCGCGGAGCCGGCCGGCATCACGTACAGGCTCGTCCCCGCAACTCTCCTCAGACAGGCCGCCAGCGGGGCCTGCCCCAGCAGGTAGTCGGTCGCGCCCGGGGACCGCTCCATCTGCAACAGGTTGTGAATAACCGGACGGCGGAGGTCGAAATCGCAAAGCAAGGTGAGGTTGCCGGCGAGGTGCGACTGAGCCAGCGCCAGGTTGGCCGCGACGAACGACTTCCCTTCGGCCGGCGAAGGGCTGGTGACCACCACCGTGTGAATCGGCTGCAGGTTCTGGAGGTGGTTCACGCGGGTGCGGAGGCTACGAAACTCCTCGCTGGGCGCGTCCTGCGGCCGGTTGATGTCGATCATCAGGGCCTCCGGCGCGGGCGTGAATTGCACCTCCAGCACGCTATCGAGGAAGCTCTGAGCAGCCGGCTGCGGCGCGGGCGTGGCGGCGCCGCCGGCTGCGGCCGGCGCAACGGCCCGCTTTTCCCCCGATGGCGCGCCCATCTGCTCAGCGCGGCGCAATGCATCGTGGACTCGGCTCATTTCATCTCCGTTTCTCGCTCTCCAAACGCGGCCGGGCGGCACCGCCCGCGCACGCCGCGCAGGTAATCGCGCCCGCGCACGCCGCGCAGGCAACTGCACCTGCGCACGCCGCGAAGGCAACTGCACCCGCGCACGCGGCGCAGGCAACCGCGCCTGCGCACGGGCCTCTACGCCCGCGTCACGGAATAGTAGTAATACATCGACCCGGCCATCATCGCAAATCCGAAAACGCAGGCTGCGAGCCACATCGCCCAGGCCAGCCTCCGTTTGCGCCGCACCACCAGATCGTTCTCGAGCAGCGGCACGGTACCCAGCACCGTCAAGTTCGTATATGCGCGCGCGTCTTTCAGATTCTTGATCGAGGTGTCCTTCATCTCTCTCGCGCCGCCGATGAAGATGCCCAGAAGCAATCCCATGGCCCCGCCCGCGCCCACGATCACCATGCGCTTGGGCTTCACCGGCGTTTCCGGAAGCGATGCCGGATCGAGCAGTTGCAGCCGCTCGCCCTGCCCGCGGTTCTCCAGGCTGGTGGCGATCTCCGATTGCGACTTCTTGGCGTTCAACTCGTTGTACCTGTTCTTGGCCAGATCGTAGTCGCGCGTCAGCTCGGTGTAGGTCTTCTCCATCAGGGGACTGGACTGGATGCGTTCGTTGTATTGATTGATCAGTGTCACCAACTGCTTCTGCCCTTTGGTACGCTCCTCGAGTTCCATGTCTTTCGCCTGGATCTGGCTCTGCACCGCGGCGATCCCCGACTCGAGTTCTCGCGCTCCCTGAATCCTGGATGGGGCGGTTCTCCTGGGAGCGGGTTCCGGCTTCTTCTCCTGCTCGTCCTTGAGCAGCGCGTCCCGCCGGTTCCGAAGCATCGACAGTTGGGCCTCCGCCGACCGCACGTCGGGGTGCGTATCCTTGTACCGTTCCTTCATCGACGAAATCGCGCTCTCCTGGGTCACGATCTCGCGTTCGAGCTCCACCAGTTGTTCGTTCTTCGCCGCGAGGCTTAGAGGCTGGTCCGCATTCTGCGTCAGCGCCTGCAACTGGTCCCGATAGATCCGGAGCTGCGACTCGAGCAGCAGCTTCTCCTGCCCGATCCGGTTGACCGCCTCATTGCTGCCCGCGAGTTGCTGCTCGAGCGTCCGCAGCGTGGCCAGGTTCCCTTCAAGCTGTTCCGGCAACCGGCCCGAGTTCTGCAGGCGGAACTGCGTCAGCCGGTTCTCGAGATCGTCCAGGCTCTTCTTGGCGGCTTCCCATTCGTCCTTCAGGAACTCCGTGGTGGCTGTGGACTGGCTGGAGAGCGCCCGGATGTTCTCGTCGATAAACCCCCGCACCAGCTCCTGGGTGACCTTCTGGGCCAACATGCGGTTCGAGTAGTCGAAGGAGATCTTGAAGGCCGAATACTGCTGCCTGGGGCCTTGCTGGAGGTTTTCCACCTCGCTGATCTTGATGTCCCCGCGCATCTGCTCGATTACATCCTCCAGGGGTTTGTGCTGCAACTCGGTGCGGTACAGGTTGTTGCTCTGGATGATGTTGATCAGGTTGGCACGGCTCTTCACGGTCTGCGCCATCTGGTTGATGCGCTGGGACATCTCCGAGTTAACATTGGATTGCACGAACCGCTCCGGGACTTGCGGCGCGATCACTTGCACCATGGCTTCCGACTCGTAGGTATCCGGCCACAGGAACGCCACGACCACCGAGAAAACCAGGGCGGCAAACGCCGGACCCGCCATCCAGCTCTTGTGCCGGCGGAGGATGTCGACGTAGTCCTCGACGTCCATCGCGCGCCTGGGAGTACCTAACGATTCTTGCGTCGGTTGCATTGCGTTCCTTCTTGCCGCCCCCCTAGAGGAGACTGCGCCTGCCCGGCTCCCGCCTTCATCGCCGCGCCGCCGCCGGGCCTTCCCGCAGGGTTGACGACGGGTCTGGGGCCCCTACTGAACCACGACGCGGTCGTCGTTCTCGAGATTGACATTCTGGCTGAGATTCCTGCCTCTGACAACGTCATTCCAATTGAATATCAGCCGCTTGTCGCCGCGGATGATCGTGATGTGCTTCTTGTTGGCGAATTCCCGGAAGCCGCCCGCGATGGTGACTGCGTCGAAGACCGTCGTCGGCGAGGATAGCGGGTAAGCTCCCGGCCGCTCGATCCCGTCGCCGGTCATGTAGTAGCGCTTGCTACGGACATCCTCGACCGACACCGTAACCTGCGGACTGTTGACGAACTTCGACAGCGCCGCCGTGATCTGGTCGCCGAGCTGGATCGGCGTCAGCCCGCCCGCCTGGATCTCATTGATGAGGGGCATGGAGATCTTGCCGTCCGGACGGACTGTCATCGTTCCCGAGAGGTCCGGCTCGCGCCAGACTCTGACCGCCAGTACGTCGTCGGGTCCCAGAGTATACGTATTGGGATCCACCGAGACCGGCAGGGCCATCGCTTTCGCCGGCGCGCCTGCGACGGTTTTCGCCGGTTCCGCCTGCGGCTGCTGCTTTGGCGTCTGCGCCGCCTGCTGGGCGGCCAGGCGGGGCGCCGCCGCCGGCGACAACGCCAGTATAAGTGCCGCCACGATAATCGCTTTCATCGCGCTCCTTCCGGAAGTGCTGCTGGATGAACCGGGGCCGGGGACCTGGCAACGCCCCGGACCCACCCTTGCGCTATTATACGGCACGGCTATGTCCGGCGCCCTGGGAATCCGGTACTGGACCATCGCAGCCCGCCGTCCCAAACCAGGGCCCGCGGCGCACCAGCCGCCTCTCTCAGTCTCCGGCGGCGCCCCGCCGCAAGTGCCCGTAAACCCTAGCTATAGGCAGGCCGACCACATTGAAGTAACACCCCTCCACCCGGTCGATGAACTTCGACGCAAGGCCCTGTATGGCATAGGCTCCCGCCTTGCCGAGCGGCTCTCCGCTGGCCACGTACGCGTCCATTTCGGTCGCGGAGAGCGGCAGGAACCGCACTTGCGTGGTTTCCGCCTCCTCAATCGCGCCGCCGGGGCCGAGCAGGCAGATGCCGGTGGTGACGGCGTGTACGCGGCCGGCCAGCCGCCCCAACATGCTGCGCGCTTCGCCCGCGTCGGCCGGCTTTCCCAGAATCTCGCCGTCCACGACCACCACCGTGTCGGCGCCCAGCACTACGTCTTCGGGCCCGGCCCCGACCGCCTCCGCCTTGGCCCGCGCCACGCGCTTCACATATCGCTCGGCGTCTTCGCCCTTCCGGATCGATTCGTCCACTTCCGGCGGCCTGACCAGGTGGGGAATGCCCGCGCGGGTCAGAATCTCCTGCCGCCGCGGCGATCTCGAGGCGAGGATCAACATACTGACATCCTAACCCGATCCTCCCGGCGGGGTTATGGGCGGCGGCCGGCGGGGCCGGGATCGGTGGGCGCCGCGCCCGGGATCGGCGGCGTTCCGGTCGCATCCCGCCCGGAAGCGGGCGGAGAGATCGGGCTAGAATAGAACGATGACCGAGGAGCCTCAGGAAGAGAAGGCGGAGCTCAGCCCGGCGCCGAGTCCCGCGCTCAGTTTCGAGGCCTCTCTGGAACAGCTAGAGAAGGTCGTCAAGGAGCTCGAGGGCGGCGACCTGGCGCTGGATCGGGCGCTCGAGTTATTCGAACGCGGCGTGCAGTTGAGCGAAAGCTGCCGCAAGCACCTCGAAGAAGCGGAAACGCGCATCGAGATGCTGATCAAGAGAAACGGCAAGCTCCAGCCGGAGGCCTTTCGTCCGGACAAAGGATGACATTCCGCGAATACCTGAACGAGCAGCAACAGGCCGTCGATCGCGAGCTTGGCCGTTTGGTGCCCAGCGAGGCTACCCCTCCCGAGACCATTCACCGCGCCATGCGCTACAGCCTGTTTGCGGGCGGCAAGCGTATTCGGCCCATCCTGTGCCTGGAAGCCTCGCGGGCGGTGGCGGATTCCGCTCCGGGCGTGGAACAGGCCGCCTGCGCGCTGGAGATGGTCCACACTTACTCGCTGATTCACGACGACCTGCCGGCGCTCGATAACGACGATCTTCGCCGCGGCCGCCCCACCTGCCACAAACAGTTCGGCGAGGCCATGGCCATCCTGGCCGGCGACGCGCTGCTGACGCTGGCTTTTCAGGTTCTGGGCCAGATCCAGGAGGGCGCGGCGGGGCGGCGCGCGTCGCTGGTGACGGAGTTGGCGATCGGCGCCGGCACGGTCGGCGGCATGATCGGCGGGCAGGTGGCCGATCTCGAAGGAGAAGGGCAGACGCCGACCGCCGAACTGCTCGCAACCATCCACCGCGCCAAGACCGGCGCGTTGCTCAGTGCGAGCGTCCGCATGGGGGGCATCTGCGCCGGGGCGGACCCGCGGCAGCTCGCGGCGCTCACCTGTTATGGCCAGCACGCCGGTCTGGCGTTCCAGATCGTAGACGACATCCTGGATGTGGAGCAGCCGTCGGAGGCCCTTGGCAAAACCGCGGGCAAGGACGCGCAACAGCAGAAGATCACGTTTCCGGCCGTTTACGGTCTGGACGAATCGCGCCGGATGGCGGAAGCGGAACGCCAGGGCGCTCACATGGCGCTGGCGGTTTTCGGCGAGCGCGCCGGCCGCCTGCGCGAGCTGGCCGACCTGATCGTCGAGCGCAGCGCATGAGGGCGCCCGGCCGCCCGCGGCTGGATCAGTTGCTGGTGGATCGCGGCCTCGCCGAGTCGCGTGCCAAGGCTCTGGCGCTGGTGCTGGCCGGCCAGGTTCTGGTGGACGGGCAGAAGGCCGGGAAGCCCGGCCACGCGGTTTCGGCCGACGCCCGCGTCGAGGTCCTGGCGCAGCCGCGCTATGTGGGGCGGGGCGGTCTGAAGCTGGAAGCCGCGATCGAGCATTTCGCGATCGACGTCCGCGAGCGGATCTGCCTGGATGTGGGATCGTCCACCGGAGGCTTCACGGACTGCCTCCTGCAGCACGGGGCGCGGCATGTCTATGCGGTCGATGTCGGCGCCGGCCAGCTCGATTGGCGGCTGCGCGGCGATGCGCGCGTCACGGTTCGCGAAGGCGTGAATGCGCGCTATCTTAAGCCCGAGGACATAGGGGCAGCCGTGGACGTGGCGGTCTTCGACGTGAGTTTCATTTCGGTCACGCTGGTGTTGCCGGCCGCCGCGGCGCTGCTCAAAGAGACCGGCGAGATGGTTATACTTGTTAAGCCGCAGTTCGAGGTGGGGCGCGGCGAGGTCGGCAAGGGCGGCATCGTGCGCGACGTCGGCTTGCACGCGCGGGCGTGCGATCGGGTGCGGGCCGCGGTGGAGCGGTTGGGATTCAAGACCGGCCTGATCGAGAGCCCTATCCTGGGCGCGGAAGGGAACCGGGAGTTCCTGCTCGATGCACGACATTGAAGCGGTAGGGATCGTCTCGAAACCGAACGTGGACGAGGCCGCCCGAGTAGTCCCGGGCGTTGTCGAGTGGCTGAAGGCGCGCGGGATTGCGGTGCGTTTCGACGAGGCGACCGCGGCCTACCTCGGCAATGCGGACGGCGTGGCGCGGGAAGAGGTGGCCGAGGGCTGCGACCTGTTGATCGTCTTCGGCGGCGATGGCACGCTGCTGGCGGCGGCGCGTTCCTTGCGGGGCCGCGAGATTCCGCTCTTTCCGGTCAATCTGGGCGGCTTGGGCTTCCTGACGGCCATCAGCGTGGACGCGGTCTGCCCCGAACTGGAACGCGCCCTGCGCGGGGAACACCGCATCGGGACGCGCCGCATGTTGCACTGCGAAGTGCTGCGCGACGGCGTCCGGACCGCGGCCTACGAGGCGCTCAACGACGTCGTTTTGACCAAGGCTTCCATTGCGCGCATGATCGACCTGGACGCCTTCGTGGACCGCCATTTCGTCTGCGCCTACAAAGCCGACGGCCTGATCGTCTGCACGCCGACGGGCTCCACTGCCTACTCGCTCTCGGCCGGCGGACCGATCATTTTCCCGCGCGTCGGCGCCCTGTGCCTGACCCCCATCTGCCCGCACATGCTGACCAACCGGCCGGTGATCGTTCCGGACGCCGCCAGCATAACGGTACTGAACCGCGCCCGGGACGGCGACACCTATCTGACCATCGACGGGCAGACCGGCGAGCCGCTATTGAAGGGCGACAAGGTGGTCTGCAGCCGGTCGCCCAACGTGCTGCAATTGATCCGGCCGCCGAAATCGATGTTCTTCGACGTGCTGCGGCAGAAGCTGAAGTGGGGCGAGCGGTAAGGGCTCGTCAGTAAACAACCGCTCCAATCTTCGGAGAGCGCAAGGACGTACGAAAACATCTTGCCGAGTGCAAGAAGGCGCCCAGAGAAGTTGGCAAAGGCACTTCCTGCCGCCGATTAACGCCGATTAACGCGGATAAAAAACCTTGTTCTCGTTTTCTGATCGGCGTTTATCTGCATTCATCGGCGGCAAGTATTGGATCTGTTATCTCCTGACAGGCCCTCAGGCATCCAGGCGGCGCATGAGTGCCTGCGCCGCCCGCTAACCTCTCAAGGCGCGTAGGGGTAGTAGACCTTGCGTGCGCGGACCGTCACGTCCGGGATGTTGACGGTGACCTTGATCACGCGGAATGGCCGCGTCCCCGACTCGTTCTCGGGAATGTAGCGCAGGATGTACTGGGTGGTCACCTCGCCAGCTACCTTGGTGATGGCGTCGAACATGTGCTGCGCGACCGCAGCCGAATAAGCTCCGCTGTCCACGTCCAATATGTAGTTGCCCGCGTCCTGCGGCTTGGACAGATACCCCGCAACGTCGGCGTAGACGCCTTCGAGCGGCGATTCGACCCGCCCTCCCGTCTCCGAGGCCAGACGCTCGATGGCCGGCGTTCCCTCGCTGGCGAACCCGAACGCCGTCGTACTCACCACGTAGATCGTCACCAGGTTTCGCTGCGCCAACTCGATCACCTGGTCCAGAGTGTGCTTGCTGGCGTTGTCGTTGCCGTCGCCGAACACGATCAAAACCCGCCGCGGCTCGATGGGCTCGCCTTTGATCTGGTTGTGCTTCGTGATGGCCAGCGCGATGGCATCGAACAAGGCGGCTCCTCCGCCCGGCTTGAGCGTTCGGATCTTGTCCACGATAGGCTCGGGGTCGGGGGTGGTGTTGACGGCAAGATCGGCCTCGGTGCTGTAGGTCACCAGGAAGCCGCTGTACTTCTTCGCCTTGTCCTCGGTGAGCAGCGCCCAGACCATCTCCTGCGCGGTGTTCTGGAAGTTCTTCCAGTGGACGCGCGACGAGTTGCTGAGGTCGAGCACGAAGCCCGCGATCACCGGCTGGTCATGCTCCCGGCTGAAATAGCGGATCTTCTGTTCCCTCCCGTCCTCGTAGACCTTGAAATCCGAGAGGTCCAGATTGGAAATGAACCGGCCCTTGTAATCGGTCACCGTGACCGGCACGATGACCTCGTTGACCTGGACCTTGATGGGCGGCGATTCCACCTCCGGTTTCTGGGCTGGCGTCTGGGCCAGCGCCGCTGCACAAAGACCGGAGAGGAGAACGAAACCGCCGCGAAGCATCGAAATCATTATCTCACCGCGGGGCCGCCGCTTCATCGTTCCACCCGGCCCGAGCCGCCGCCTTTGGCGAGCGCCTTGACCTCGTCCGCGCTGAAGCGGTTGTAGTCGCCTGGCAGGGAGTGCTTGAGGCAGGACGCCGCCACGGCGAACTCCAGCGCCTCATGGTGGTTGGGCAGATGCTGCAAACCATAGATGAGGCCGGCCGCGAAAGCGTCGCCGCCTCCCACGCGGTCCACGATGTGCGTGATGTCGTAGTGCCGGCTGACCAGGAAGTTCCTGCCGTCATGCATGCAGGCCGACCACCCGTTGTGGGACGCGCTCCGCGACTCCCGCAGCGTCACCGCCATCGCCTTCAGGTTCGGGAACTCGTGCATGACCTTCTCGGTGAGGCGCGAGTACTGGGCGGCGTCCAGCTTGCCGGAGTGGACATCCACCTCGGCCTGAATGCCGAGCGCCATCTGGCAATCCTCTTCGTTGGCCACCCCGACATCCACCAGCTTGAAAAGCTCCCGCATGACCTCCTGTGCGGGTTTGCCGTATTTCCAGAGGTTCTTGCGGTAATTCAGGTCGCAGGACACCGTCAAACCCGCGGCACGGGCCTTTGCCGCGGCCTCCAGGGCCAGATCGGCAGCGCCCTGGCCGATGGCGGGCGTGATGCCGGTGACGTGGAACCAGTCCGCGCCTTGGAGAGCCGCATCCCAATCGATCGCCCCGGGACCGGCCAGAGCCAGGGAACTGCCGGCGCGGTCGTAAACCACCTTCGAGGGGCGCTGGTTGGCTCCGGTCTCCAGATAATAGATGCCTACGCGGCCCGGCCCGCGGGCGATCTGGGAAACGTCGACGCCCAACCCCCGAAGCTGCCGGACGGCCGCCTCCGCGATCGGATTCGCAGGGGGCAGGACCGTGACGAAGCGGGCGGAAGCGCCGAAGGCGGCGAGCGAAACCGCGACATTGGCTTCGCCTCCGCCAAAGGTGGCCGCTAACTGCGGCGATTGCAGGAGGCGCTCGAACGGGGGCGGCGCCAGCCGCAGCATGATCTCTCCAAAGGTGACGGCGATTTCGGGCATCGGTATGGACTCCTGACTCATTTTGACGCAGGTAAGACCGCGATCGCATCTACGGCGAACGAGGCATCGAGCGACGGCAGTCCCTCGAAGGGCAGCACCGTCAGCGCGGGCGGCTTCAACGGATCGAAGAGCCCGCGGCCAGTGCGCTCGGCCAGTTCGCCGGTTGACCGGGACAGCGAAGAGACGCTGGCGTACACCACCCGGCTATACGACGTGCCCGCCTGCGCCAGGGTTCTGCCCAACCTCTCGAACGCCAGTCCGGCGTCGGGTGCGGCCGTTCCGAAAGCCAGTTGGGCGCCGGTGAAGACGAGCTTGCCGGGTCCGCTGCCCGGCCCGGACGCCGGTGGGGGCGCAGCCCGCCGGCCTGCCGCTTCGCAGGTTACGCCGCTATCGAGCGCCGCCCGGCGAGGCTGCACGAAGTCGGAAGCCGCGTTGGGAAACGTGCCCGACACGGCCGTGTGGAACTCGCCGATCTGGTCGAGCGAAGTCGGATAGCATGTGATCCGCAGGACGTCGTCCGCACCGGATCCCGCGCCCGCAAGAGCGGTCCGCAACCGCTCGAGGACCTGCCGGAGGTGGGGCAGCACGGGCTGCAAAGGCTGGCTCGCGTAATCGCTCTCCGCGGGGGCGAAGACGAGGCCGTTGGGGTTCACCACCTTCTTCTCCAGCGCTACCGATTCCACCACTACCTGCGCGCCTTCATGGGGAAGTTCCCCCGCCTGCAGCACCGTCAGCGCGGGAAGCTGGGCGTGCTTCTCCGTGCAGAGTTCGCTTACCACCGTCTGGACGCGGCGCGTGTCT
>Ga0182017_10003687_pt1 | contig 11417 bp, 9 predicted proteins | sample 712E3DmetaG_FD_120492 | JGI IMG/M metagenome (GOLD analysis project Ga0182017, IMG submission 120492) | Permafrost microbial communities from Stordalen Mire, Sweden - 712E3D metaG | ecosystem: Environmental > Terrestrial > Soil > Wetlands > Permafrost | place: Sweden: Stordalen | collected... | reverse complement strand
TTGCAGGCGTCACGTTTCTTCGCATCATGCTGCCACGCAAGAACCTCGTCGTCCAGATCTTCATCCAATCCATATATTCCACTGAAGACTATCAGCGTCTGGAAGCTGCGGGATGTGAGGTGCTGACGTACGGGAAACTGACCTACAAAATTCCTGACGTTAAAACGCTTGTGGCGTTGAAGGACATTCAAATGCATGCTCTATACAACGAATACCAGAGTTTGAAAGAAAGCCGTTCGGCTGGTTAGACTCTTAGGAATTGCAGTCATCATTTGCGCAGAAGAAGTCTATTTATTGCTTTCATTTTCAATATCTCAACCAAAGGTTTAGCATCGTTGGCTCCCACAATCATTATTCGCTTACTCATCGAAATACCTCTTGCTGATTGTCTGAGTCTTTCATGATGAATTTATCTGCGAAATTCAAGCTTATAAAATACATATTCATAGATCTATCGTTTTAAATGGCGTTTCAAATCCGGTGACATGACAGCCCACAGCTCAGGAAACTCATATTCGATATTCCCTAGCACCTTCGGAGCCTCTTTGTATACAGAATCATGGTGGTCTACATATAGAAATATAATATTATATTCTATAATCATATAGACTATAACAAAATGATCAGCAACGTGTGATCCACGAGTATATTTTAAGTTGCCTGTTTTGGGTTTGCCTATTGTTGTTGGATTTGCCACGATTTGTCTGATTTTATCATCTATTTTTGACTGTAATGGTTTATTCTTCTTGATTAAACGCCTGTATTGATCTCTAAATTCTAGTGTACGCCTGATTTTAAAGGCATAGAAAAGGGGTTTACTCTGGATTGTGCAGATCTTCCAGGAGATCATCAACATTATCGAAGGTCTTCACTAAGCCCGCGTTGTACTGCTTCATGCTTCGTACCATCCCAGCCTTAAACTCTGGAAGTGCGGCTTCTTCCTTAGTGATGCCCGATATCATGATCTCTTCCTTAGCAACCTCTGAACAAACCATTCACAATCACCGGAATCTAACGCTGGCATTCATATGCGTCGATGATATTTATACATATCTAAGTCATTATGCTGTCAATGCTATCGTTTTCAATTGACGTTTGACAAAAGATGAAATCCGACTTCGTACTTTCCCATACGACCTTCATGTCTTGCAGTTATACAATAAGTACATACAACATACTCCTAACTCAAGCACGATCTATGCTATATGCAGATTTCGAAAAACAAGCCACTGCATATCGTTTAATTTTATAAGCCGTATCTTATGGACATGTTTCGACACTCGTAATGTGTTTACCTTTACGCTCCGGTTCCTACAGCATCAAAACCGCATGCAATGACACAATTGACCAATATCAGCAACCCCTGCAGAATGTGTTCAGTTTGGTTACTTGATACTATCATCGACCTTTATAAAAAACTTGATAGCTGGCTTAGTGCTGACGAGGATGAAGCCCATGCTGAAGAATATGAAAGAGATAGAGAAATTGTCAAGCGATTTAAAGAAAAGTGGGGACACCTGTCTAAAAAAACTGAATAGCCCGCTCTCTGGTGGCTCACTTCAAATTAAGATCAGATCCTGTAGCCAACAATCTATTTCTACCACGAGGGCAATTTCGGCGCATGGAGATTCGCGACTCGGAGTTCAAATCCTGCATCCGCAAATACAACGATGTTCTATACCTTTGCCATAAGAACGCCGATCCCGATGCCATAGGAAGCGGTTTTGCTCTCCAGCAGGCCTTCGGCGGATCCCTTGGCGTCGCAGAAGACTTGAGCAGGACTGGCAGCACCCTCTCCAAGGCCATAGGCGCTGAGATCATACTGAACCCCAGGGTCGAGAACTACGATTTCGTGGTCGTCGTCGACGCCTCTGTTCGGCTTCAGCTAGGAGCGGTCCGGCTGAAGAACTATGCAGTAGTCGATCACCACCTGGACGACGGGCTACTGGCGAGTGCAGAGTTCCACATCCAGAGGCCATCAAGCTCGACCGCAGAGATCGTGTGGAGCATCATAAGAGGGAGCAATATTGTGCCTACCAGGGAGATGGTCTTGGGCCTGCTGGTGGGGATGATCTCAGACTCAGGAAGGTTCAGACGAGCAAACCCCCAGTCTTTCAGAACTGCGGCGGAGCTTCTGGAAACGGGCATGGCCGAGTACGATGAAGCTGTGGCTGTGCTGTCCAGGATGCCTACTGAGATATCTCAGAGGATTGCAGTCCTGAAGGCTGCGTCCAGGGCGGAAGTAGTACGTCAGGACGACTGGCTGATCGTCACAACGGAAATAAACGCTTTCGAGGGCTCGGCCGCCATGGGCCTGGTGGACATCGGAGCCGATGTGGCTCTGGCCGCAGGAAAGCACGGCAGCTCCGCACGGGTCAGCGGCAGGGCCAACAGGGAAGCAGCCAGGGCGGGACTGGACCTGGCTGGAGTGATGCGCCAAGTGGCTAAGGCCCATGGAGGCGAAGGTGGAGGCCACCGCGCGGCTGCAGCAATGGAGGCAGGCGGAGAGCCTGCGGAACTCCTGGACGAGTGTAGAAAAAAGGTAGCCGAGATCCTCCAACCAAGGCAAGCTTAAGCTTTTCTATACCTTTCGGCGGCCTTCTTCAGGGCCTCGATACCGGGTAGGGGATCGCCCGACAGGTACGTAATGCTGGCTCCGCCGCCAATGCTCACATGGGAGAACTTTGGCTCAAGGCCGAGCTTCTCAATGGCAGCTACAGTGTGACCTCCGCCGGCTATTGAGTAGCCCGACTCCGTAGCAGCCTTGAGTAGCTCTGTAGTGCCCAGCTTGAACAACTCGTTCTCGAAGATGCCGGTGGGTCCGTTCAGCACTGCAACCTTGGACTCTCTTAGCGCCTTGGAGAACTCGACAATGGTCTCTAGACCGATATCCGCTATAGGCAGGTCTGGTGGAATCTTGTTTACGCTGACCTCGATTCTCTCCCCATTCTTGTTCAGAGCTACGTCCTTTGGAAGAGCAATCTTGTCGGGGTACTCTTTCAGAAGCTTGGCAGCAATGGGGATCTGATCGAGATACTCCTGGTCTTCGACAAACTTCCGGTTGGCCTCACCCACGTCCAGTCCAGAAGCCATCATGAAGACGGTGGCCACAACCCCTGAGGTCAGAACTCTGTCTGCTCCGCCTCGGCTCAGCACGTTCTGGGTGACTTTGATGGAGTCATCCGCCTTTGTACCTCCCAGTGCGAAGACCGTTGGATGCTCGTGACCCTTTAGGCCCTTGTCCAGCGCTGTGATTTCCTTGTCCATCAGAATGCCGGCGACGCTCGGGAGCAACTCAGTAAAGCCCACAACGGACAGATGAGACCTGTGGGATACGGCAAAAGCATCGTTGATGAACAGGTCGAAGAGGGGTGCCAACCGCTTTACCATGTGGCTCTTGGCGTGGTCTGCAGGGGATCTGTTCATGTTCTCTTCGGCGTAGAACCGGGTGTTCTCCAGGAGGAGAACCTCTCCTGGCACCAGCGATTTGATCATGTCGAGCGCATGGGAGCCGAAGATGTCATCTACATAGGTTACCTCTCTGCGTAGGAGCTTGGTGGCCAGCTTCGCATGGGCCTCCATTGTAGTGAAGTCCTTCTTACCCGCCCTGCTCTGATGGGCCATGAGGACCACTTGGCAGTCCTCTAAGGCCCGCAGAGTCTCCAGGTGGCTCTTTATCCGCTTGTCGTCAAGAATATTTCCGGCAGGGTCCATCGGTGAGTTGAAGTCAACCCTCACCAGGACCCTTTTGTTATCGAGTGTGATATCATCCATTACGAGATAATCTTTCAACTCGCGTTTCCCTCCCAGGTATGGTGTGATAAATGTTGACATAAGAGCTATATAGCCGTTGCTAATTTCACAAATGGAATAAAAAATTGATATCGTCCTAATGCGTTGAAGTTCGGGTTCGTGCAGATCGGTGGAGAATATGAGGTGATGGTATGGAATCGAAACCTCAGTTAAAAATTGATGCCGGGGACATTCTGGCGAAGATCGAGAAGGGGGAGGGTATAGACTACTCTAACGTAATGGTTGAAGGTGGTTTAGATCTGAGCGGGCTCGACTTGAAGAAAGATGAAGAAGGAAAACATGTCGTAGCTTCCCAAATAAGAATAAGAAATTCAATAATTCAAGGAATTGTGAAATTTGACAACGCAATTTTTGAAAGAGTAGTAGACCTCGAGGGCACAACGCTCATGCTTGCAGGATTCAGATTCGCTAAGTTCTGCAAGTATGCAGGGTTTGAGGATACAACATTCAGCGGATATGCTGCCTTCGAACATGTTGAATTCTTGGGAGAGGCGAATTTCTCGAATGCCCAGTTTTCAGATGAAGCTGATGCTAGTTTTCGTGAGGCGAAATTCAGAGATAATGCTTTCTTCTGGAGTATACGTGGCAAAAAAATAACGTTTACCGGAGATGCGGATTTCCAGCATGTACAGTTCTATAAATTGGCCACGTTCCATCGATCTAAGTTCCTTAAAAAGGCAAACTTTGCGTTTAGTAGGTTCAATGGCGAAGATGCCATTTTCATGAACGCTCAATTCGAAGGCACAGCCTATCTTTCGCTGACCATCTCTACTTCAGCACAATGATCTTCGCCACCAAGACCCAGGTTAAATGGTACCCGGCGGGTGTTTATCGATATCTGCTGTGGTGGAATCCATCCTTGGCTGGCTACTGATGGCCCTGTTCCTGGTGACTCTTGGCAGAACCATGATACGATAGCCCTGTGGTGGCAACGATACCTTGTCCGAATGTCCTAGATAAAGAAGGTAATATCCAAAATGTGCAAATCACGGCGAATGTCGAGAAAACTCCTTATACTGGGGTTGTAAATCTGCTCGATAGATAATAGTTTGCATAATAAAGAATGCTCGATCGAATAGAGGTAGGATGTCAAGGCTAATTCTGATATTGGTGGCAGCGCTGCTTTTTGCAGGGGCTGCCAATGGAGCTGATTGGGGGAAGGAGCGGCCTATAGCCATAGTAGCCGGGTCCGAACAGGAGCAGCCGGCGATCGATGGCCACATCGTAGCCTGGGCCGACAATCGCAGCGGTAACTACGACATATTCATGTACGACCTAGAGACCGGCCTGGAGAGATGGGTCTGCGTCAATCCCTTCATTCAGGTGCATCCTTCGGTCTCAGGGGAGCGCATAGTTTGGCAGGACATGCGTTCTGGAAAGGCTGACATATACATGTACGACGCCGTTAGCAGGACGGAGAGCGTAGTGGCCAACGGGAAAGGCAACAAGACTCAACCTTCCATAAGCGGCGATAGTGTTGTATGGGCTGACGACCGAAATGGTAAATCCAACATCTACATGTACGATCTGGCGACCAAGAAGGAGACCCGCATCTCTTCAGGGCCAAAGGATCAGCTTGCACCAAGGATAAGTGGAGACAAAATCGTCTGGATGGACCAGCGGTCTGGACGCTGGAACATTTACATGTACGATGCTTCCAGCGGCACAGAGACGCCTTTATCTGCCAGCCCGACTGACCAGTCGTTTCCGTCCATCAATGGCAACACTGTGGCATGGTCCGACAATAGCTCCGGGCATCCTAATATCGCCATCTATGATCTTTCTAATAAGAGCCTCAACCACCTGACCAAGCCAGGCTCCCAGACAACGCCAGCGGTCTACGGAGACTACGTGGCCTACGAAAACAACGGCACCGAAGTATGGCTTTATGACATCAATACCAAAAAGGATTTTAAGATAGTCACAGGGTCCATAGAGCTCGAACCGGCAATAGGCGAACGTGGGGTTGTGTGGACCGACTTCAGGAGAGGCCCAAAGGATCCTGATATCTATATGTACGACTTCAAGATACTATCGGATGCACAAATAACCTCTGGACCCTACAACCACACAAATCCGTCCATCTCCGAGGACAACATCGTCTGGACGGACAACCGGAACAAGCATTACAACGTCTATCTCTACAACACAACAACCCTCAAAGAGAGGAACATAACCAACGACAACATAGACCACAGCAGCCCTGACGTGAGCGGCAACAACGTTATCTACACAGATAAGCGAAACGGCAATCTGGACATCTTTCTCTACGATCTGTCTACCGGAAAAGAGAAGCAGATATCCAAAGACAAGTCTGATCAGAGGTACTCCATGATCGACGGCAACCATGTGGTCTGGATCGACAGTCGGACTGGAGATGATCAAGTTTATCTTTACGACATAAACAAAGGTTCAGAGAGGCAGATAACTACCCAGAAAGGTGGGAAGCTCTCCCCAGTGATCAGCGGAAACATAATCGTCTGGGCAGACAAGAGATCAGGCCAATGGCAGATATATGGATTTAACTTGACTTCCAACTCCGAGAGCCCAATATCTCCTGTCCACGCTAATCAGATCGAGCCGTGGATCTACAAAGACACGATAGTCTGGGCCGATGGCAGGAACGTCGATAGAAACGACAAGAACGCTCGCAACTGGGATATCTATTCGTACAACCTGACCACCAAGAAAGAGCGGTCGGTGGTTACCGATGCGGCCAATCAGGGCTATCCTTGTGTTTTCGGCAATTATGTGGCCTGGCTAGATGAGCGTGGAGGAGACCCTGATATCTATCTTTACGATCTAGTTAAGGCACAAGAAGTGCCTATAGCCACTCGGCCTTTTTCACAGACTCCGAACGACGGAAAGGGGGACCCCTACAAAACAAAGCCTACCGCGTCCTCAAAGATCCTGAGCAATGATAAAATAGTATGGATCGACGACATTCAAGGCTATCCTCAGATAATGATGAGGTACGTCATCGCTGATCCGCTGCTTCTCTTGCAGACAGACTTCCCCAGCACCAACGGAAGCCTGATGGTGTGGAGCGACAACCGCCGTGGCAACTGGAACATCTACGGATTCGATTTCTTCAATAGATCGGAGATGCCCATCAGCCGTTCGGATGCTGACCAGCTCTACCCCAAGGCATCAGGCGACAAGGTCGTGTGGTCCGATTACCGAAACGGTCACCCTGAGATCTACATGAAGAGCCTGACAACTGGCAAGGAGTCGGCGTTGTCTCCCGGCAAGGGAGACCAATTGTGGCCGTCCATATCTGGAGACAGAGTAGTCTGGATGGACAACTCCTCTGGAAAATGGCAAATCATCTTGTGCGACCCTAAAAAGAACGCGACACAACCGCTGAAAGCGAGCCCCGGCCAGCAGATGTACCCAGTAATCAGCGGGAATCTGGTGGTATGGCAGGACAATCGCAACGGCGACTGGGACATCTATGCCTACAATCTCAAGAACAGCTCGGAGACAAAGCTGACCGGTCCTGGTGATCAGGTTTACCCGGATGTATCAGGGAACATCATAGCCTGGGAAGACAAGAAGACCGGGGACATCTCCTATTACATGTGGGATAAGAAGTGGGGAAGGACCTATCCCCGACCGGGAGTTCAGACCAGTCCGGTAGTCTCCGGAAAGTACATCTCTTATGTGGATAACTCCGCACAAGGCTCGTCCATACGCAAGCTGGACACGAGCACCTGGAAGGACACTCTAGTGGCCGACGGACCAGGCCAGGTTAAGCCCAGCATGGACAAGAAGTTAGTATGGCTCGATTCCCTGACTGGCAAGCCTAGGTATCAGTCCTTGGACTCTGGCCAGATAAGCATAATCTGTAAGGCTCCAGGCGATAAGAGCCATCCCTCCGTTGGAGGCAACGACCAGGTGGGCTACTACGCGACCTGGATGGACAACCGAAGCGGTCAGCCGGAAGTATACGTCTACAGCCTAGGTCAGGAGATTGAGTTGCCCCTGGCTGCAGGGCCGTATTATAACATGTACCCGGCTATCTCCGGCACGGTAATAGCGTGGATGGCTCAGACTCCGGACAAAGCAGATCCGTCCAAGAGGGCCTGGGCCATAAGGACCTTCGACACCTCCAATGACAACCGTTCGGAGCTGGTATCGGCGCTGAACTCGCCGTCGGCAGTATCCATTAGCGACACTTATCTGACATGGGCCGATACTTTTGCCGACTTCGGATGGTCGGTCTACAAGAAGCTCCTCTTTGGGGTGGAGACCAGGGAGGCCATACCCCCTGCTGGAATTAACCCCCGGGCAGGAAAGAATATAGTGGTCTTCCAGGAGAAGGATAAGAACAGCGGAAACTGGAACGTGTTTCTGTGGAACGGTCAGGATAGAACTCAGCTCACCCAAGGCTCGGGAGATCATATCAACCCTGCCTCAGACGGCAACACCGTGGTCTGGCAGGACAACCGAAACGGCAACTGGGATATATACGCCTACGATCTCAACACGAGCAAGGAGATACGGATAACCAAAGGTCCTGCAGAACACACAAATCCTGACGTGGAGAACGGAGTGATCGTCTGGCAGGATAAGCGCAACGGCAACTGGGACATATACGCCTATGATCTAAACACGAAAAAAGAGAAGATCATCTGTAAGGCTCCAGGAGATCAGACAGAACCTCGGATAGGTGCTGGAAAGATCGTCTGGACGGACAACCGGAGCGGGAACAAGGACATCTATATCTACGAGAACTATGTGTCTTAAAGAACGAGGCGGCATACAGCCGTCTCAGCCCTTTTTTGTCTCTTTTTTGTCCGAAAATTTCGTGAGGATATCGAGCTGCCGCGAGGCAAAGTTTATTAAAGCCGAACACATTAGGAGGGCACTTAAGAACATTGGGGCTATTCATGGAACTTGAAAATCTTAGATTTGGCACAGAGCTGCTCAAGCGCGGCTTCGCCAAGATGCAGAAGGGCGGTGTCATCATGGACGTCACCACCCCCGAACAGGCGGTTATCGCCGAGGAAGCTGGAGCGGTGGCTGTGATGGCACTTCACGCCGTCCCGGCTGACATAAGAAAGATGGGCGGGGTGGCCAGGATGGCCGACCCGGTCATAATTGAGGAGATCATAAACGCTGTAACTATACCAGTCATGGCCAAGGCCAGGATAGGACACTTTGTGGAAGCCCAGATCCTGGAAGCTCTAGGCGTGGACATGGTGGACGAGTCGGAGGTGCTGACTCCGGCGGACCAGTTCCACATAGATAAGACCAAGTTCACAATACCCTTCGTCTGCGGAGCCAGGAACCTTGGCGAGGCCCTTCGGCGCATAGCCGAAGGAGCTGCCATGATTAGGACCAAGGGTGAGGCAGGCACGGGCGATGTGAGCCAGGCTGTGTTGCACATGAGAATGATCTTGGGCCAGATAAAGAGCCTGAAAGGCATGGACGAACAGCAACTCATGAAGGTAGCCAGGGATATTGAGGCTAACTGTGATCTTGTGACGGAGTGCGCAAGGCTGCAAAGGTTGTCCGTAGTGAACTTCGCCGCTGGTGGCGTGGCCACACCAGCAGACGCAGCACTGATGATGCAGCTTGGAGCCGATGGCGTTTTCGTAGGTTCGGGGATCTTTAAGTCTGAAAACCCCCAGGCCATGGCATCGGCCATAGTCCAAGCGGTGCACAACTTCGACAACCCACAGCTTCTAGCCCAGGTGTCAAAGGGCCTTGGTGCCGCTATGAAAGGGATGGACGCCAGCACAATACCTGAAGGCGAGATCCTCCAGTCCAGGGGCTGGTAGAGTTTAAAATTGGTGTGATTGCCCTTCAAGGGGACGTCTCAGAGCACGTAGGCGCTATGGAAAGGGCCCTGTGCGGCCGGGGTTCAGCAGTCCAGGTTAGGCGGGCCGGAATAGTCCCCGACTGCAATGGCCTGGTACTTCCGGGGGGCGAGAGCACAACCCTATCCCGCCAGCTAGCCACGACTGGGATCGACCAGGAGATAAAAAGGGCAGCGGCATCTGGGGTTCCGGTGCTGGCGACATGTGCCGGCCTTGTGCTGGTTTCCCGTATAATTCAGGGAGACACCAAGGTCCATCCTCTAGGGCTGATGGATACGACCATAGGAAGAAATGTCTTCGGCTCCCAGAGGGAGTCCTTTGAATCTGACCTAGAGGTTGAAGGGTTCGACCGGCCCTTCCGGGCCGTCTTCATCCGGGCCCCCGCCATAGTGAGCGTTGGAAAAGGCGTTCAAGTACTGGCAAGGGTGGGAGAAAATACCGTAGCTGCTCGGGAGAAGAATGTGCTTTGCCTCGCTTTCCACCCAGAGCTGACCGAGGATTTGAGGTTCCATCAGATGTTCCTGGATACTGTAGGAGTGAAGTGATATGTTCTCCGATGAGGGACTGGTTACCAAGAGCTTTGAGGATATGCGACTGGAGATAGAAAGCCTACGCGGTGAGGCTGCCAAGCTTAGAGTCGAGCACGATGCAGCTCTTCAGAGGATTGAGGAGCTGCGCGGAGAGTCGGTTGATACAAGGCAATCGGATCCGGAAAAAGCAGAGCTGATCTGGCTGGAGGCTGAGCGTCTCTGTGAGGAGAGTAAAGAGCTGCTGAGAAAGTCGGTCGAGAATACGCTCCGGGCCGGAGAGGTCAAGCGCAGACTGGACATCCGGGCTCAGATAGAGGCCATCGATGGCTCAGACGAGATCTGGAAGAAAGCTGTCCGGGCCGGAAGATCCTGACCTTTGCGAGAATTATTTGATTTGATCGCTCCCCTGTAGTCTACCGATAATGTTTTAAACACGAAAAACCGCTACAAAAGGCCTCGTCCCATGGAGAGCCGATCGAATGCAATCACTCTTCTCGTGCCGGCCATGCGATCCGCGAAGGATCGGTCAATTCAAAGAATGTAGACTACCCGATCTCTAACTATCACATAATTGGCTTAAGCCCCAGCCCTAATTTTTCCCCAAATCCTGGAACTTGATATTCTTCTGGGTCTGGAAGGAGCCAGAGTACTGCTGGTCTCCCTTCATCTTCTTGAACATCTGGGCGTACTGGGTCTTTATGTTCCAGGTACCGTTGAAGGCCTGATCTGCATTGAAGGCCAGAGTGTTATCCGAACTGTTGATGGACCTGATCATATCTGTCTCGCTCTTGTCCACATGGCTCAAGTTGAACCTCTCTGTGACGCTTGCACCGATGCCTCCGTAAAATGCCGGAGATTCCAGGCTTTTCTCGCCTTGGAGCTGTCCTCCCTCGAAGACCAGATCGTTTCTCTGGGTAAAGTTCACCATGGGACGGTTCTTGTCAATGCTGCGTTGGGACTCCATGGTTATAGACCCGTTCCCCTTCATCCACCCGTTGTAGCCCATTGCATTGTCATTAAAGTCATCTTTGACGGAGACCTCTCCCGTACCTCTTACTACCGAAGACTCGATGTATAGCTTCCCTCGATCTGAGGAAGCCTGACCAGTCACGACGCCGGATGTGGAGTCCTGCTGGGTGACCGTTGACCAGTGAAGCATGTACGGCCCGTCGTCCGCTGCTCCGGTTTCGTCTTTGAGTGCCACCGACAGCACCATATAGGTTCCTCCTGGCCGACCGGGTATGGTGCA
>Ga0182017_10003686_pt1 | contig 11419 bp, 4 predicted proteins | sample 712E3DmetaG_FD_120492 | JGI IMG/M metagenome (GOLD analysis project Ga0182017, IMG submission 120492) | Permafrost microbial communities from Stordalen Mire, Sweden - 712E3D metaG | ecosystem: Environmental > Terrestrial > Soil > Wetlands > Permafrost | place: Sweden: Stordalen | collected... | reverse complement strand
TGGAGCGGCTTCAAACAATTGAAGGTCGATGCACAAAAGAAAGGCGACAGCTTCACGCTGGTGTTGCCGGCGAATGAAAGCCGGTACGATGTGGATGTCTATTTTACGAAGGGTCCTTTGTACAGCAATGTTGACATCATTCCAACAGGCGCTGCACCGGCGAGTTTCGGTGGGTACAACGAAACGATCATCCCCGGAGGAAAAATCTCTCTGAAAAACATTCACCCACTTCACGGAGAAATTACGCTGCGATTTGTCGTCAGCGGCAAGGACCAGGGTTCGTCAGGATACGGAGTCGGGCTTGACGCCTTTGCCTTGCACCCGTACCATGCGTTCATACCGGCGTGGTACGTTTGCGGACCGTTTCCTAACCCGGAGGACTCTCTGCATGGCCGGTTCGGACTTGACACTCTCTACCCGCCCGAGCAGGAGATCAACGTGAAAAAAGTATACCGTGGAGTTGGCGGACGGGAAATCCGATGGCAGCTGGCGAAAGCGCAGAAATCCGGATTTTTGGACCTCAGCATGTTTCATCCCTCCGACCTAACAGTTGCATACGCGCTGAGCTATGTTTATTCTCCTCGCGAACAGACACTCCCTCTTCTCGTTGGAAGCGATGACGGCGTTAAAATATTCTTAAATGGAAAAGAGATCTACCGATTGCTCAAGATCAGGCCTGCGGTTCCCGACCAGGACACAGTTGCGGCAGCACTTCAGAAGGGATGGAATACACTGCTTCTGAAAATTGAAAACAATCTCGGCGGCTTCGGGTGCTATGCCCGCGTAGTTGATCCGGAGGATGCTCTCGTGTTCAGGACATCGAAGCGGAAATAACGTCACGGGCACGGGAGATTCATATCTCTATATTTCCTCTCGTTCCCAATTTTTCAGACTGTGTGAAAAGTCCACTAAGGTGTCATCCCCGCGAAAGCGGGGATCCATACCCTGCGAACATAAACTGGATTCTCGCCGAGTCGAGTCTTCGACCCACTTTCGGGGGAATGACAAAACCGGAGGATTGGTTTTCACACAGTCTGTTTATTTGGGAATGCAGTGTATGGCAGCCCTGGTTCAATTGTGACGTTCCCAAAGAGACTGTCCCATGTTAGCGGGAGAGTTTGGGAACGAGATGAGACAAACGATCCCCGAAGCAGATCATGTTCCGGGGATTTTTTTATTGTATGAATAAGGAACATGGGAATTACTTCCGTTTTATTTATCCGCTTAATCCCGTATTTTTCAAAGTCGTTTTCTACTAAAAGCCAGTATAAGTTCGAATAGTCTGTGAGTATGGAGTTTTTCAACGATTGGCGAATGTCAATCGGATCCTTGACACTGCCTCTGCAGCCTTTTAATAGTTTCTGTACAAGCAACGGCACTTGCACAGAAGAAATCTTGTTCAACCATTATGATCCTTGACAATAGCCTTTGGAAAGAGTACTTTTAATTCGAGTTTTACAGCAGATTGCGGCGGAGTAATGGCTCCAATCTGCTCATCCTGTCTGTAGGAAAACGCCTATACATCTAATACAAAACCGTACAAGAACCTGCGGGTTACTCTCCTCACTTCTTTTGGAATTGATCCAAAGCTGGAGACACAAAGAGTAATCCCCGGATGGTTCCTCTATATGCGTCATCGATTGCCGACGATGATAAGTCTTCACGTTGCAGCCCCGATAAGTCCAAGGGCACGAAGTGCCGCTTTGGAAACCCCTTTGGTGGATTTTTTTTGATTACTCGATATCAATCGGAAAATTCTTCGAGCTTATTTGCTAATAGCCGTTTGCGCGAGATGTCGGACATCTTGTCAATGAGGTTGGCAAATTTTTCAGATAAGCACAAATTTTCCGGCAAGATGTCCGATATCTTCTTGGACGATAGTCATCGTTTTCGCAAAAGAGTACGTTATGGCTGAAAAAATTTTATCATCGCAATCAGCGGATGTCCTGCAAGATGAAGTGCGCAGGCTGCGCCGTGCCGTTGAAGAATTATCCATTCTCAATGACATCGCACGAGCTATCAGCGCTTCGTTGAATGCCGAAGAGATCATGCAAACGCTTATACGGAAATCCCTGCGTGCAGTCAACGCGGAACAGGGTGTCATCACGCTGGTGGAAGACGAACAGAAATCGATGAAGACGTTGATCCGCACGATGGTCTCTTCCGCCGGGGCGCCGGCATTCCATATGCACCAGGCGTTGATCGGGTGGATGCATTTGAATAAAAAACCGTTGAGCGTTGACGATCCGGCGAACGATGCACGATTCCGGGGAGTGCAGTGGGACGACAATATCAAAACGCTCTTGTGTGTTCCGCTGATTGTTAAATCCGAACTTCGCGGCGTCTTGACCGTGTACAATAAGAAGGATGGCCAATCGTTCAACACGGATGACCAGCGTCTTCTCGCGATCATCGCAGCCCAATCTGCACAGGTCGTCGAAAATGCGCGGTTGATCGAGGAAGAAAAACTGTACATCAAGATGCAGCAGGAAGTCGGCCTGGCGGCGAAAATCCAAAGGGATCTTCTGCCGCGGAGCAATCCCGGCCTCCATGGGTATGATATCTTTGCGCGCACCATCGCCGCTCAATCCATCGGCGGCGATTACTTTGATTTTATTCCGAAGAGCGATGGACGGACGGCGCTTTGCCTGGGCGATGTCTCCGGTAAGGGACTGCCGGCATCATTGCTCATGGCAAACCTCCAGGCGACGCTTCGCGGTCAAACCCTGGTTTCTCAGGTTCCGTCGGAATGCCTTCTTCGGTCCAACAAGCTCCTCTTTGAAAGCACCAGCCCCGAAAAATTCGCGACGCTCTTCTACGGCATCCTCGACATTCAGCAGAACAAAATTCATTACTCGAATGCAGGTCACGACTGGCCGTTCTTGATCCGAAGCGATAATTCGATCCAACGGTTGAAAACCGGCGGTCTCATGATCGGACTTATTGAACAGGCGGAATATGAAGATGAAAGGATCGCTATGCAGATTGGAGATCTCTTGGTCGTTCAATCGGATGGCGTGAGCGAGGCGATGAACAGCGATCAGGAACAATTTGGAGAGGAGCGTCTGCAAGCTTTGCTTTTTGAGCAAAAGAATCGAACTGCCGAAGAAATTGCTGACGAAGTGGTGAAAGAAGTCCGAAAACATGCCGGTGCTCATCCTCAATCCGATGACATTACCATCATGGTTATTAAACGGGTTTTGTGAAAATTTAACGTTGCTCAGTGTGGCTCGCGCAAAGACGCCAAGCCGCGAAGACCTTGGTGTAGAATTATTTTGTTGATTTTGCGCCTTTGCGACTTGGCGCAAGGTATTTCCTAGATCTTTCAATTCACAATTCTCGCGAGATGCCGATGTTCCTGAGACTGGTTACCCATATTATACGCGCTGAAGAGTCGGAGAAGAATGCTGAAACGTACGCCCGATCGGTCCTGTCAGGTCTCCGGTCAACGAAAGGATGTGTCTTTGCATCTCTTCTTCAAAATACCGGCAATGCGCAGGAATGTATTTCCCTGACAATCTGGAATTCGCGGAAGGAATCGAGCGATTATGAAGAGAGCGGCCTTTATCTGAAATTGGTCGATTTTCTGCGGCCGTTCTTTGCAGAATCCAACGAATGGAAACTTGAACTATCCGAGGACCTGTCGCTCGAGTATACTCCCATCAAAGTAGAGCCATCTGTTGAAGGTTTTGATGAGTCTGTGGCCGGCTCAGAAAGCATCAGCACACTGAAAGCGAAGCCGTTTGCCGCCCACATCCTTGCCCTGACCGTTCAAGAAGATCAGAGCCACACTTTCGAAACTATTTTCTCATCCGAGATCCAACCGAAATATAAAACCCATAAAGGATTCATCGACCTCATCCTTGTCCGTGAACATCACAAATTCCATATCATTTCATTCTGGGATGAAACTGTCGACATCGAATCGTCGTCCGGAATTCGTTCCATTCCACATTTATTGGAATCGATCTACAAAATATTGCCATCCTCTGTGCGATCGCAAGTTTCTCGCACTGGCGCCGTACATACCTCCGCTTCCAGTGAAGAGATGCGGTCGGCCGTGTATCGCTGCCTTTCCGCAGAGTGGTTTTTGCATTGACAAATCACCCTTTACAATGACGGAAAATGTCCTCTCCCATCTGAGGGGAGATTGAAAATGGGGGCCACAAAAATACAATATCTATTTTTGGAAATGGCACTTGAATAACTTGGTACTTTTAAAATATCAGCATTCAAATGTCATTCTGATCCCGACTTGTCGGGAGAAGAATCTATTCGTTCAATTTGACAAAAAAAATAGATTCTTCGTCTCCCGACAAAGAACGTCGGGATCCTCAGAATGACAATGACTGAGGATTTTTCAGAAGACTCAAATTGTCATCACTTGGGTATATGAACGGAGAACATCGTGATCGGTAAAACAATTCTGCAGTATGAAATTGTTGAGCAGCTTGGCGAAGTTCCAAAATCACCCGCGAGTGTTTTTCAGCGAGTGGGGGTGATTTTGCGAATCCCGCCGCTTTTTGGCGGGAGCGGAAAGATTTAGCTATGATCGGACAAACGATATCTCATTATAAAATCCTCGAGAAGCTGGGCGAAGTTCCAAAATCACCCGCGAGCGTTTTTCAGCGAGTGGGGGTGATTTTGCGAATCCCGCCGCTTTTTGGCGGGAGCGGAAAGATTCAGCTATGATCGGACAAACTATATCTCATTATAAAATCCTCGAGAAGCTGGGCGAAGGCGGCATGGGTGTCGTCTATAAAGCAGAGGACACAGACCTCAACCGCATCGTTGCTTTGAAGTTTCTCCCCCCGCAAAACTCCCTTTCGCAGCAGGATAATGACCGTTTTCTCCGCGAGGCGCAAACGGCTGCCGTTTTAAATCATCCGAATGTCTGCACGATCTATTCTATAGAGAAAGACGAATCGTCAGGGGAGAAGCGTCAATTCATTGTGATGGAATATATTGAAGGAATGACGCTGAGGGAAAAGCTTGCCGAAGGGCCGCTCTCGCTCGAAACCGCATCGCAGTACGCAATCCAGATCGGCGAAGCGCTGCATGAAGCGCATTCCAAGAACATTATCCATCGTGACATCAAAGCGGATAATGTTATGGTGACGGCGAAGAACAAGATCAAGGTGATGGATTTTGGCTTGGCAAAGCTCAAGGGTTCGCTGAAACTGACGCGAACCTCCAGTACTGTCGGCACGCTTGCGTATATGGCTCCGGAGCAGATCAACGGAGGAGAAGTCGATTCGCGTTCGGATATTTTTTCATTCGGCGTTCTCTTCTATGAAATGCTGACCGGGAAGATGCCTTTCCGCGGCGAACACCAGGCGGCGATGGTCTATTCTATTGTCAATGAACCCGCTGAGCCCATCACGAAATATCTCCCCGACGCTTCAGAAGAGCTGTCAAAAATCTTTGAAAAAGCGTTGGAGAAAAATCCCGACGAACGGTATCAAACAGCCATCGATATGGCGGTTGATATCCGCCGATTAAAAAAGCAGACATCAAAAATCACATCGATCCGCTCCATTCAAAATGATGCCTCCGGATTTCAGCCCGTCCCAGCTTCTTCGGCGGTGCACGATCGGCAATTGCTCGCACGGATAATGCCGTGGAATTCGCCGCGAGTTCTTCAAATCGCTCTTGGTGTTTTGATTGTCGCCGTCGCCGGCCTTTTATTCTTCGGCAGCAATTCGAACGCACCGATTCGGGTTACCGTCTCTCAGATAACTGATATGCCGGGGGAAGAGTTGCATCCCGACATCTCTCCCGACGGAAATTACATCGCATTTACCCGCAACAACGGCGAGGAGCAAGATATCTTTCTCCAGCGAATCGGCGGAGGGAACCCTATCAACCTCACCAAGGACTCTCATTCAAAGAATAACTATGCCGCGTTCTCGCCGAACGGCGATCAGATCGCATTTTGTTCGGACAGAGATGGAGGCGGAATTTATCTCATGGGGTCAACGGGTGAGTCTGTCCGGAGGCTGACGAAGACCGGCTACAATCCGGCATGGTCGCCGGATGGAAAAAAGATCGCGTACGCAACGGAAGGAATTAGGATCGCTCAAGCGAGAACGACGTTCAGCCAGTTATGGTGCGTTTCTGTCCAGGATGGTTCCACGGCGCTGATTGACTCAGGAGACGCCGTTCAACCCCGATGGTCTCCGCATGGAAACCGGATCGTCTATTGGGGATTACCCCACGAATCGGGGTGGAGAGATCTCTGGTCTATCGACAGCGGCGGAAAAAACAAAGTCCGGCTCACCAACGACCCGGCGATCGATTGGAATCCGCTTTGGTCGCCCGACGGCCATTATATTTATTTTCTGAGCGACCGTAGCGGAAGCATGAATGTCTGGCGAATGGCTGTTGATGAAAAATCCGGCGAAGCACAAAGTGAGCTGGAACAAGTGACTGTTCCCGCATCGAATTGTGCCTGGCTGGCGCTTTCGCATGACGGCAAGAAATTGATCTACTCGTCGTTGGAGCAGCGGGCAAATATCTATAAAATGGGTTTCGACCCCGTGAACGAACGATTCGTCAAGCCCGAGATACAGGTCACGACCGGTTCGAAGACGTACAGCTGGCTGGACATTTCGCCTGATGGCAAGAAGATCGCCACCGCAAGTTCCGGCGTGCAAGAAGATGTGTACGTGATGAACAGCGACGGCACGAACATCCGCCGGCTGACGAACGATAAGCCGAAAGACCGCGGGGTGTGCTGGTCGCCCGATGGAACGGCGGTGTATTCATACTCCGACCGGAGCGGGAAGTACGAGTTATGGAAAATAAATTTGGATGGAAGCGGGCTTGAGCAGATCACCAAATGTCAAGAAAATTTCGATCTTCCAATTCTCTTCCCTAATGGCCGCAATGTCGTCGCAGGAGGCTTGGAGTCGACGCTTCTGTTTGATCTCACAAAACCGATTGAACAACGATTGATCAAGACGCTGCCCGCTATCCCCGGCATAAATAATCGGCTTGGAATCACTGGTGTAGCTGCTGATAATCAACTTCTTCTCGGCACAAGAATTTATCCCGATGGTTCTTCCGATGGCATTTATACCTACTCGGTGACCGATAATGAATTCAAAAAAGTGATCGATTATGGAACTTTCCCTCATTGGGTTGACGGCGTAAACAAGATCATCTTTTTCTATAAAGGAAGGATATTGCTCTTTAATAAGAGGAACAATTCCACGAAAGAACTTGATAATTCATTGCACGTCGACGACATCTTCTTGCATGCACTGTCGCCCGATCAGCGGACGTTCTATTATATCAAGGTCGAATCCGAATCGGATGTGTGGCAGGCGACGATGGAATAATCAGAAAAGCGTGTCTCACGCAGAGCCGCCAAGGCGCAATATTATATTACTAAGAAACTTATGCGACTTGACGTCTTTGCGTGATGTGATTTTCTAATTCTTATTCACTGGAGACTGAATGATCGGACAAACGATATCTCACTATAAAATCCTTGAAAAATTAGGTGAAGGCGGCATGGGCGTCGTCTACAAAGCCCAGGACCTAAAACTTGACCGGATGGTTGCCGTCAAGTTTCTTCCCTCGCACCTTTCGGCATCGCCGGACAGCAAGGCCAGATTCCTGCAAGAAGCAAAGGCCACGGCCGCGCTGAACCATCCGAACATCCTCAACGTGTACGAGATCGATGAGCAGGAAGACGGAATGTTCCTCGTGATGGAGTTTCTCGAGGGAACGACGCTGAAAAAATATATGTCGAACCTGAATTCGGGAACCGGGGTCCCGGTGCATCAGGCGATCGAATGGGCGTCACAGATCGCAGAGGGATTGAAGGCGGCACATGGCAAGAACATCGTCCACCGCGATATCAAGCCAGAAAATGTTATGCTCACGAACGAGGGGAAGCTCAAGATCATGGATTTCGGCATCGCGAAACTCAAGAGCAGCTCGGGTTTGACGAGGACGGGAACTTCACTCGGAACATTGTCGTACATGTCCCCCGAACAGGCTCAGGGGGAAGCGGCCGACCAGCGGTCGGACATCTGGTCGCTCGGCGTTGTCCTTTATGAATTACTAACCGCGGACCTCCCGTTCAAGTCTGAACATGAAGCGGGACTTCTCTATTTAATTGTGAATGAAGATCCCCCTGTTCCGAGCCTGATGGACAGAAAAATCCCTCATCAGGTAGATGGTTTGATCAAGAAAATGCTGGCGAAGAACCGGGCACAGCGGTTCCAAAGCATGGATGAGGTTCTCCACTCTCTTCAGGATACCCGGCGCCTCATTGAAAGTGTGCCGGCTCAACCTCAGGCGAAAGCGATTGCCGTGCTGCCGTTTGGCAATATCAGTCCGGATAAAGAGAGCGACTATTTCAGCGACGGACTTACAGAAGAATTGATCATCAACTTATCGAGGCTGAAGGATATCCGTGTCGTACCCCGAACGACGTCCATGCAGTACAAGGTGACAACAAAGGATGTCAAAGCGATCGGGAGGGAACTTGGAACACGGTACATTTTGGCAGGGAGCGTTAGGAAATTTCAGGACAACCTTCGCATTGCGGTTGAACTTGTGGACGTCGAAGCCGACGCTCAGCTCTGGGCTGAGACGTACAAGGGGAAGCTCGAGGACGTCTTTGATATTCAAGAGAAGGTATCAAAACAGATCGTCGATGCCTTGATGGTGAAGCTTACTCCGAAGGAACAGGTGGTGCTCACGAAGCGGCCCACGCTGAACGCTCAGGCCTTCGACTGCAACCTCAGGGCTCGCGATTCTCTGTACCGATTCACAAAGAATGGCGTTCAGATCGCCATCGAACTTTTTCAGAAAGCGATTGAGTACGATGCGCGGTACGCCGATGCCTATGCCGGCATGAGCGAAGCGTATGCACACCTCTACCAGCAATTCGAAAGGAACGATACCCACCTTGACAAAGCATTAGAGGCGGGACTCAAAGCGTTGATGTACGACCCTTCGTTGTCCGAGGCATACTCCGCACTCGGACTCGTCTACCTGTACAAGAAGTCTCACGACGAAGCAGTCGAAGCGAGTCAAAAAGCTATCGAGCTCAATCCAAGCAATCATACCGCATATTGGATACTTGGGCGAACGTACGTTACGACAGACCGCATTCGGGAGGCGGCGGATCTTTTTCGAAAAGTCATTGACCTCAATCCTGATTTTTATACTGCGTACGGCGACATCTTACTCTGCTATAGCCGTTTAGAAGAGAAGGAAAATGTCAGCCATTGGCTTGAGGCGTCGATGACGATGTTTCCCCGGTATCTGTCACTCCATCCGGACGACGCTCGCGCCCATATCTTTTTCGCCGTCGCATTGGTAAGAAGCAGACGCAACGATGAGGCAAAAATCAAGGCAGCCAGGGCTATTGAATTGAGCCCGAATGATCCCCTCATGTTCTATAATGCAGCATGCTTCTATGCCAATGTTGGGGACAAGGCCGCCGCACTCCAGACCTTGAAGAAGGCACTCTCATCGGGTTACGGATTTCATGAGTGGATCAAGCGCGACCCCGACCTCGACAGCATCCGCACTGAGCCGGAATATATCGATATGATGAAGGGAAAATGATCTGATGATCGGCCAAACAATATCTCATTATAAGATTATCGAAAAACTCGGCGAGGGCGGCATGGGCGTTGTCTATAAAGCCCAGGACACAAAACTCGACCGGTTTGTCGCCCTCAAATTTCTTCCTGCACACCTCGCCGCATCGGAACAGGACAAAGCGAGATTTATTCAGGAAGCGAAATCTGCCGCTGCTCTGAACCACCCAAACGTTTGCTCCATCATCGACATCCAGGAACATGAAGATCCCCAAGGGGACAAGCAAATGTTCATTGTCATGGAATTCATTGACGGACAAACCCTGCAGGAGAAGAAGGGATCACTTACGCAGAAGCAGGCCATCGATTACGGGATACAAATAGCTGATGGACTTGCCGCCGCTCACGAAAAAGGAATCGTCCATCGGGACATCAAGCCCGAGAACATCATGATCCGCAAAGACGGGATCGTTCAGGTGATGGATTTCGGACTGGCAAAACTTGTCGGCGTATCGCGCTTAACAAAACAGGGAAGCACGGTCGGCACGCTCGGCTATATGTCGCCCGAGCAAGTGCAAGGACAGGAGACCGACCATCGGTCGGATATATTTTCATTTGGAGTATTGCTGTACGAAATGTTAACGGGAAGGTCTCCGTTCAACGGTGCCCACGAGAGTGCCATTCTTTACGAGATCGTAAATGTCGACGTTCCGCCGATGTCGTCGATTAAACCCGAAATCGATGTTGAGCTTGATCGTATCGTGTTGGAGTGTATGGAAAAAGACCCGAACGAACGGACGCAATCGATCAAACAGGTGTCGATCGATCTGAACAGGTTCAAGCGGACCTCGAGCAGGACGAGGATGAGCAAAACATTCTCAACGATTCAATCGGTCAAGACGCCGGATAAAGAACAGATGCCTGGTAACAACGCCACCCCTGCGTGGAAACAATTCTTCTGGCCTTTACTGACCGGTGCACTTGCGCTTGTTGTCATAGCGCTTTTCTGGATGCATTGGAGATTGGGAAACGAACAAAGCACAGTGGCACGGTTGGTTGTTCCGCTTCCAAAGGATGAGTTTCTAAACATTTCTGTCTATCTTGCGATTGCAATTTCTCCGGATGGCACGCGCTTAGTCTATAGAGCGAACGGCCAGCTTTATTTGAGAAACTTAAATAGCTATGTGTCAACACCCATCACCGGCACTGAGTATGCCGGATCTCCGTTCTTTTCTCCAGACAGTCGATGGATCGGGTTCTTTGCCGACGGGAGGTTGAAAAAAGTCCTTGTCAGCGGCGGCACTCCGATCGACCTTGCAGACGCTCCCGACAATCGTGGCGGCGTTTGGGGAAAAGACGGCAAGATTGTTTTTGTATCAACGTCGAGTGTCGGATTGTCTTGCATTTCCGAGGCAGGAGGACCGGTCGAGACCATCACCGTTCCCGACAGCACCCGGAAAGAACGTACTCATCGCTGGCCCAGCTTACTTCCCGATGGAAAAACAGTATTGTTTACTGTCGGTAATATTGAAACTCCCGATTATTATGACGATGCAACGATTGAGGCTGTCAATCTCGAAACAAAAAAGCAGACCGTGATCCTCAAAGGAGCTGCTGTTGCACGCTATTTGCCAAACGGGTTTTTGGTCTATGAGCGCGCCGGAGTTTTACTCGCCGTTCCCTTCGACCCGGACCGTCTGGAAATAAAAGGAACGGCTTTTCCTGTTGTCGAAAATGTCAGCGGTGATGGATCAACGGCAGCCACGAACTTTGCCTGCTCGGATAATGGAACGCTTGTCTATGTGCCCGGACAAACATCGCTCGCTAATCTCTCACTTGCCTTGATCGACCGC
>Ga0182017_10003685_pt1 | contig 11422 bp, 8 predicted proteins | sample 712E3DmetaG_FD_120492 | JGI IMG/M metagenome (GOLD analysis project Ga0182017, IMG submission 120492) | Permafrost microbial communities from Stordalen Mire, Sweden - 712E3D metaG | ecosystem: Environmental > Terrestrial > Soil > Wetlands > Permafrost | place: Sweden: Stordalen | collected... | reverse complement strand
TTTTTTCTCATTATCATCCTTAGCAAGTTCAAGATATATTGATGTGTTTTCAGATTTAATTCCGTTTTCTACCAAATTGCCATCATCATCAATTTGATCCAGATCGCCTTTTACGAGTTCATTCTCAGCCACGACATCCGAATCGGTATATTTTCCATATCTTCTTGAATAACTATCGATATAATTATCAATCATTTTATCTTCCTGCAGAATTTCATATGCCTTGATTTTATCCTTTTTACTAATTATTAATTCAAACTCGGGTGATAATCCTACATCGAAAACAAAATTAAATTCTGTTTCATTGTCCCAATCAATTGGTTTATTCTCAGACTCGTTTGGTAGTGGGTCTCCTAAAACACTAATATTTTCGTTCTTCAGATATTCATTTAACTTTTCGCCCACAAGCTTATTAATCTCTTCTGCCAAAACACCTTTATAGTACATTTTATTTATCAGCGTAAAAGGTACATTACCGGGACGAAAACCTGGTATTTTAGCTTTGCGGCGATAATCTTTCAATACTTTTAAAACGCGTTCTTCATAATCAACTTTGCCAATCTGCAATGTCAGAATGGCATTTAATGCATCAACATCCTTCCTAGTAATATTCATTCAAAATAAATTATTTAGTTAATAACTGAATCATGAAAATGGGACCAATAGCATTTGTATTGTAACTATCTGGTTTCCTGGTGTTAATTCTTAGCGCTGCTTCGTGCGAATGAAGGGACTTCCCGCCCCAGGCGGGATAAACTTCTCGTCCCTTAACTATTCTCCGAATAGTTAACTTTTGCGTTGCAAAAGTCTCATCCTTACTTCGTGCGGATGAAGGGACTCGAACCCCCACGCCTTTCGGCACCAGATCCTAAGTCTGGCTCGGCTACCAATTACGACACATCCGCAAAAAATGGATTGCAAAGATAGATAAATTTTTGTTTAAAAAATCAGGTGTGAAATAATGGTAGTGTCTCAGTTTGAAAAAATAAGGGAATATTGTTATAAATCTATTAATGAGATATATAAATTATCTTTATTAATGAAGATTAATTTAATAATTTGCATAATAGAGGTATTATTAGTTGTGTTAGCAATAATATTAAGTTTAATAAGCCAATGGCAATATTAATCAATGTAGAGGTTTTATTGTATTTGGCATTTTTTTTATTGAGTTCATTAGCTTCAATATTTGATTTTGCTAAATCTAATTCAAGTTGTTCTTTATTTTTATGTTTTTCGCTTTCATTTTCAATGTTTAGAATATATTGTTTAACACCAATTATGGCAGCTTCTCTTCCCTCTGGGAGGATTGTGAAATTATCAACAAAATTAATTCTCTGTGTTTCAAAAAAATGATATTTTTTATTAATTTCAGTAAACATGCCTAAAGTTTTATATGAAACTGTTTTATCAATAAAATCCCTAAGTAGCAAAACCCTTTTAGTAGAAAGTTCTATTAAAAAATTAGTGAATTCAGATAATAGTTCATCAGAATATAAATTGCTTGTCATAATATTAAATTTTAAAGATTTAAATATAAATATATGAATATTTTTGTATATTTATAACCGTTAAATCAATAATTTATGATTTGTATATTTACTTGGAATTTCTGGTTACACAATGCCATAACAACTGGGATAATATCAAGTATTATGGCATCGTTTGTATTTCTTTTTTTAATTTTTTGTTTAAGACCAAGAGTTACGATTTCAGAGCATTTAGCTCGGTATGTAGATAAAGATGGGAATAAAATATTTTTATTTAAAATAATTAATAGATCATATTTCAAAATAGTTGATCTTCAAACCAAAATGTTAATACTAACGCCAATTGGTACATACGGAGGGAACAATTTAAAAATAGAATATTTAAAACTAAAAACCGATAAAATTTGGTATTTAGATAGAAGAAATAATTTTTTTAAAAAAAGCGAACATGCTACTTTTGCAATAATTTTTAGTTGTTTGGATGATTTAGATGCAATATGGAATCATAAAAATGGTTCTATTTTACATATTGAGGTAATTTGTAAACATGGATTGAGTGGTTTCAATAAAGTTATTACTCGAAATTACCACAGTGATACTGAGATAAAAAATGGTTATTATAAATATGGAAATAGTACTGAAATAGTTAGTTCTTAGATAATTAGATAAAATATGTTAAATAACAAAACAATTTTAAAATTATTTCGTTATTATTACAGACTCATTTATTGAACGAAACCCAAAATCTAATGTTATGAAAAACAGAGACATAGTAGAATTCTAGTCTTACAAAAGACGGGTATTCCCCGTCTTTTTGTTTTATATCTACTATTTTCATTTGTTCTATTCTCAAATATTTTTTTATTATCTAATTTGCAAGTTTTATAATATCTTCAATTTCCATAATATCATTTGTTAATCCTGCTTCCATTACCGGGGTTACTCTTAATGTTTTATGAATTATGCAATAAATTATAATAAACAAAGTATAATGCAATAGCTTAACAATGATTTTCCATTTTCTTTGAAAATGCGTTTGTAAGTCTTATAAATATTTTTCAAGTAGCTAATAATCATTCATTAAGACAATGTCAAATATCAAATATTTATAAAAAGATATGATAATAAGTAATATATGATTTGAAATTAACTGCAAAAAAAAGTTAATAATATCTTGTTTTACAACATATTATTAATGTTAAATTAGCTCATTATTAGTTGTTTAAAATTGAATATTTCATATAATTTTACAACTTGAACAGAGTCTTAATTGCATTTGTTCTACTTTCGATTTTCTAAATTTGGTATCGATTTTGTGGTGTTACTTTTATAAAGAAGTGAAAAATTGGGAGGTATTATGGATTCTGAAATGAATTATTTTAAAATCGAAACTAATAATGTAGCCCCTCAGAAAGGACGGATATTAATTGCTGAGCCTTACCTGAATGATATTTACTTTAAGCGTTCAATCGTTTTCCTTACTGAACATAATGATGAAGGTTCAATTGGCTTTGTTTTAAACAAACCAGTTAATTTACAGATTGAAGAAATCATTAACGACTTTCCTTCATTTGACTGTAACATTTCCATTGGCGGACCGGTTAGCACAAATACTGTTCATTATCTTCACACGCTTGGGGAATTATTGCCTAACAGTGTTCATGTATGTGACAACATATATTGGGGGGGCAATTTTGACGATATGAAGAGCCTTGTGCATGATAAATCTATTTTAAAAAATCAAATCCGTTTCTTTTTAGGGTATAGTGGTTGGATGCCTAAACAGCTAGATGAAGAACTTTCTCAAAATTCATGGCTGGTTAGCAATATAAGGCCTGAATTGGTTATGAATCACGATATGAACGAAATATGGAAAGAAGTATTAAATAGTTTAGGCACCAAATATAAAATGTGGATTAATTCACCTGAAAATCCGAGCTTAAATTAGAAAATGATTGAATTATAGAAAGAATATCTCTTCAAAATAAAATATTATTTCCTCCCACTTACTATTTGGAACTGTTTATAATAGTATTGCAAATTTGAACGATATTTGAATTCTTGTAAACCTGTATGCCTTTAATACCGACTTTCTCAGCTGCTTCTATATCGCGCTCGCTATCACCAATAAAAAATGATTTAGCAACATCGATGTCAAACCTTGCAATTGATTTTTCCAATAACAACGATTCGGGTTTTCGGCACAGACAATTTTCAACATCCGGATGATGCGGGCAATAGTAAATTTCATCAATTTGACAACCTGTTCCTTTTATTCTTTCCTTTAACATATTATGCAGTAATTCAGTATCTGCCTTCCTGTAAATACCTTTACTGATGCCACCCTGATTTGAAATAATAATTAACAAGAATCCGGCCTTTTTTAAAGAATAGATATTCTCGATGATCCCATCATTTAATTTAAAATCCTCAGGTTTGTATATATAATAACAACCTTCATCATTGTTAATTACTCCATCTCGATCGATAAAAACTGCTTTGTTCATAAACTAAAATGGGGATTGGTAAGTAACTTTATAAACTCATAGAATAGTTCGGGATTTAACAAAACCGGAAATGTAATTCCATATATGGCACCAAGGAAATGAGCATCATGGTTTATGTTATCGCCGCTCTTTTTACTCATATAGTTTGAATACCAAAGATAAAGGACTCCAAAAATTATTCCAGGCACAGGAATAACTAAATAGAGTCCGAGTTTCATCCATGGATCAAAAAAGATACATGCAAATAAAACAGAAGCTACTGCACCGGAAGCTCCCACAGCATTGTAATTGAAAACATCACGATATTTTTTCAATGTTGTTAATGATGAAACAATCGTTGAAGAAAGATATAATGCAAGGTAAATTACAACAGGAGAGAAATGAAGGCTATTTCCATGCAAAGCTAAAAAAAATTCCAACGCCCGTCCAAAAGAATACAATACAAACATATTAACGAAAAGATGAATCCAGTCCGCATGCACAAATGCATGGGTTATTAGCCGGTAATATTCTTTATTATGGTATACCCTGTAAGGATTAAATTGAAGTTTTTCAAATAGATTTCTGTTGCCGAAACAAATTATAGAAATAAATGCAGTAATAACAATTAAAATTATTGTCATTTAATTTTTTGTTTAAAAGTAATTAAAATTGCTTTATAGAATACCGGATATTGAATGCTTTTATAAAATTTACCTATTGGGAATTATTAATACAGCATCCGCTTAAATAAAAGTCAAATTGTTTTTTTATTTTTATCCAAAAATCAAATTCAATAATTTTTTTCAAAATAATTCGCTGGTTTTTTAATGATTAGAAAAAAAGATATTGGCAACAGGCAAAGAATTTTCTATCTTTATGTTTTAAATTCTATTATTATGAGAATTATCAGGCATATTTTACCTTTTATCTTATTTCTCATAATTACCTCCATTTCCCCTCTTAAAGCAATAACATCGGTTGCAGATAGTCTGGAAAAAGTACTGGTTAAAACTACCGACAATAAATTAAAACTGGCACTATTAACTACTTTGACCAAAGAATTTGCTTCTTTATCATTTGAAAAAAGTCTTCAATATGGAAACCAGGCAATATCGCTTGCCCGTAAGTTAGATGAGCCTCAGGTAGAAGTAGATGCATTGCTAATTATTGGCGATGCGTACAGTTATCAAAACAATTTCCCCGAATCATTTGAAAATTATGAAAAAGCTCAGAAATTAAGTGAGAAAATTAAATATAAAAAAGGTATTGCTTCTTCACTGAATGGAATAGGTTTGAATTATTATTACCAGGGAAAATATGAAGATGCCCTTAAGTATTACATTCAAACTTTGTCATTTGCCAGAACAAATAAAATAAAAAAAGAAGAAGGCAATGCATTGTTTAATATAGGACAGGTTTACAGAAAAAAAAGCGATTTTAAAAATGCTGAAAAATATTATACTGAAGCGCTCCAGTCTTTTGAAAGTATAAATGACATTAATGGGCTGGCCAAAACTGATAACAGTTTAGGTTTAATACATGTAGAAACCAATCATTATAAACAAGCTCTGGATTTTTATAAAAATGCTTTGAAGTACCGCCAACTTGAGGGGGATAAAAAAGGAAGCGCAATTCTTTATAACAATATGGGTAGCGTAAATATTAAACAGGGTAAATATGATACTGCAATAAATTATTATCAGAAAGCACTTCAAATATCCGAAGAAATAGGTTATCTGGAAGGGACTGCAGGCTGTTCAAATAATATTGGTTTGATATACGAGAGTTTTATCAGAGGAACACGGTACAAACAGAATATAAGTTATTATCATAAAGCCCTTGAATATCATCAAAAAGCATTAAAAATTTGGGAACAATTAAAAAGAGAGCTAGAAGTTGCAGATTCATATAATAATATAGGAAATATTTATGCCAGGATAAATAATGACAGTCTAAGTACTCTCTATGGTTCTGATTGGGAAAATAATCTTTTGAAGAATGAACTTCAGCAGGTTGAAATAAATTACATGAAAGTAACTGAGTTTTACAATAAATCTCTCGCTTTAAGAGAAAAAATCGGTTATAAACAAGGGATAGCTGTTTCATTATCTAATCTGGGGAAAATTTATACTATTATAAGAAATTTCGAATTGGCCAGAACTTATCTTGAAAAAGCGCTGAAGCTGGATAAAGAATTAAAAAATAATTTTGAAGTCTCTTATGTACTTTCCGGGCTTGGCAGAATTTATTATAAACTGGGCAATTATTCAAAAGCGCTTGATTATTTAAACCAGAGTTTAGAAATTTCGTTAAAAAATGAAATTAAGGAATCCACAAAAAATACTTATTCACTCATTTCAAATGTTTATCAGGCGATGGGCGATTACCAGAAGAGTCTTACAACATATAAAAAGTACATCGAAATGCAGGATTCTATGGTAAATGAGAATAACATGAAACAAATTGCTGAACTTCAGACACAATATGAGAGTGATAAGAAAGACAAAGAAATACTGATTTTTAGAAAAGATGTCGCGCTCAAAGATGCCAAATTTTTTCAGACTGTTTTATATTTTATAGCAGGGTTACTACTAATTTTAGTCATAACTATTTTTCAGATTAGGCAAAACCTCGAAAGAAAAAGAACAAATGTTGAACTGGAAGCTAAGAATTCGCTGATTACTGAACAAAAACAAGAAATTACAGACAGCATACAATACGCGAGCCGCATTCAGAAAGCCGTTATGATAGTTGAAAGCCAGCTTAAACTCTTGCTGCCTGAATCATTTATTTATTTTCGGCCAAGGGATATTGTAAGTGGCGATTTCTTCTGGGTCAATGAGAAGAATGGCAAAATCATAGTTGTTGCAGCGGATTGCACAGGACATGGAGTTCCAGGGGCTTTTATGAGTATGTTGGGAATGTCAATGTTTAAAAGCATTATAGTAGAAAATGATGAACTACATGCAGATGAAATTTTAAACGATTTAAGACTTCGTATTATTGATTCATTGCACCAAACGGGTAAGTCAGGTGAAAACAAAGACGGTATGGATCTTTCGCTATATATACTCAATCCAGCCGAAAATAACCTTGAATATGCAGGTGCTAATAACCCGTTGTATATTGTGCGTAATGGAGAATTAATAGAAACTAAAGCCGACAGGATGCCTATTGGAATACATGAAAAATCAATGCAGCCTTTCACAAAACACATTATTAATATCGAGAAAGGAGACATGATATATACTTTCTCCGATGGATACCATGATCAATTTGGCGGGCCCGATAATAAAAAATTTATGTCTGGAAACTTAAAGAAACTCCTTGCAAAAATTTATAGTAATCCCCTTGAAAAGCAACACGATATTCTTCATAAGACCATTACAGAGTGGATGAAGGACACTTATCAGATTGATGATATTCTTATTATTGGAGTAAGGGTTTAAAAATTAATCACTATATCAATCCAACCAATTAAATCCAAGAAAAAAATCGAGGCAGTGTCGGGACCCTGCCTCGAAAGTAAAATAAAATCTTCTCTATTCAATATTGGCCCTAATTATTTCAATTCTACCAATCGTTTTGTAGTTACAGAATTACCGGCTTTTAGTTCTATCAAATAAACTCCAGAGGCTAATTTATACTTTGATGAACTTAGGAAGTATTGATTATAACCAACCTGTTGTTTTGAATTTACAAGAACTGCAACTTTTACTCCAACTAAATTATATATTGCAAGAGTTACATTAGAATTCTCCTGTAAATTATAACTAATTGTAGTAAAATCAGAATATGGATTCGGATAACAAGACAAATTGATATCGTCCGCCTTTAACTTCTTAATATTATTGGATCTTAACCTGTTATCTTCCAAATTAGATACTGACTGGCTATAAATATCAGCACCAGCTTTTTTCTTTCCACCAATATCAATAGCTGCTGGCATATCTACGCCAATTAGGTAATATATATTCTCAGCTTTAGGGGGATCTAGATCTTTGGTCGATGTAGTTGTCAAGTCGTAAGCCACTTCTTTTAGTAAAGTCAGGTTATCTGGAGAAGTCCCTCTGTAAATATAATATTTTGGAAAAACAAACCCTTCGTAATGCTGCCAGATCAAATTTACTTCTCCTGCTGTACCAACGTTGGATGTTAGTAGCATTGTTTTGTGTGGATCGCTTAATGGTGATTCCTGCTCACAAGTATCTACAACAGAGATTTTGTATTTGGCAGATTCTTCCATAGGATTTGTTGAAGTATCAACAAAAGCAGTACGGTCTCCATACAAAACAGTACCTATAACAATATATCCTGTAGTGGAAAGTTTATAAATTTTAAAGTATTTTGTGCCTTTATCCGGAGTCTTTTTCCAAACTATTAAGTTTCTCTTGGCTGAAGTATCAAAAGTAGCTACTGCAATTTTCTCCCCTTCGTAAGGCGCCTGTATAAATATGTCATGAGTTGTTGTGTCAGAGGAACAATTATTTTCTTCTACGGTTAATCCTACATTTTTAGTACCGCCTGTTGTCCATCCTGCCTGGCAAGGTCCTTGCCCGGATCCTGAATTTATACTTCCTCCATCGAGGGTCCATGCATAACTGGCAGAAGAAGATGCGTTTCCATTATATGTTAAGTTTGTATTACCACTAAGGCATATAGCAACTGGAGAAATTGTAAAAACAGAAGTCGGTATCTGATAAACATTTAATGTTTTGTTCGTTTCTGTTGAAAAACAACCATTTTCGCTAACGGACAAACTAATGTTTTTAGCACCCAAGCCCGACCAATTAACCTGATATGGGCCAATTCCTGAACCTGAAGTTACGGTAGCACCATCGAAATTCCAGGTAAAATTAGCAGTATCATTTGCGTTGCCAGTGTAAGTAATTGCAACATTCTTCGTACCACAAGCATAATTGGCAGATGTAAATGCTGAAGTTGGTTTTTGTTTAACAAATATAGTGGCAGTATCCAGATTTACACAACCATTAGCATCTGTTCCTTTTACGAAATAAAAATTATCGCCTGTACTGCCAGGACTTATAATTATGGAATCTGAATCAATTAGTGAACCGTTAATATTCCAGGTATATTGAATACCTCCGGTAGCTTTAAGAACAGCACTATCACCCAAACATAGTGTTTTGTCATTTCCTGCAAAAATATTCGGTAAAGAATTAATTATCAAAGATTTTTGTAATGTATCAGATGTGTAAGAATTATGTACAATAAGTTTCACTGTATAACTCCCTGCAATATTATACATGACATAAATCTTTTGGCTATTGTCGCCGGAAATAACGCCATCGAGAATCCAGGTCCTGCTAGTAATATGCCCTGTAGAAGTATCTGTAAATGATATTCTTTGTTTTACACAACGTGGGTCTGAAATTGTAAAACCAGCAGAAGGTGGGACTCCTACTTCAATATAATTAATCTTTTCTATTGAATCCTTTACTCCTATATTATTGGTTATTAACAATTTAACCTTAAATGTATCTGCATAGGTATAAATATGACTGGGATTTTGAACAGTAGAGGTTGTTCCATCACCAAAGTTCCATAACCAGTTTGTAATATTCCCTGCCGATGAATCAGCTAAATGTACTGTAAGTGGATACGCTCCTCTAAGTTTATCGGCTTCAAATAAGGCTTTAATAGGAGTTGCCGCATCAGCACTGGTAAGAAATGGTCTATAAGGAATGGTATCTGAGACTGAAAAATCATCATATATATCATAAATCATGCTGGCAATTACAGTTGTGTCAGTAGTGTTCCAATAATTGCTAATGGCTGCCATCCTGGCATTAGTATAACCAGCTGGTAATCTTACAGCAATTCTATCTGTACTCAAAAAACTGTTTTTCTCAACTACTGTTTCGCTGGTGTTATAACTTGCCCAATTCTCTATAGCACAAGAATTTTGTTTGTAAAAAACATTATTTCTCACATATACTTTAACATTATTATTTGTTCCAGTAGATATTGCACCTGAACTAACAAATATATTTCTTTCAAAATAACAATCAGCTGCAGGATACCATAGGTTTACATAATCACTACCTAAAATCCTGGAATCAGAAATATTAATGCTACCGTGCCCGGGGGTGCCTGTTAAAGCATAAACACTTCCACCTTCTATTTTAGCATATTTAATAATTATAGAAAAATATGGTGCCGAGGAATTTGAACCACCTGTGATATAAACACCGTTAATTGCTATATAAGAACTGCTAATTCCGGTTGCATTTAAATTCCCATAAACATTTAATTTTAAATAATTGCCATTAATAACCACTCCCGGTTCAACCGTCAATGTTATGTTAAGGGCAATATTAACATTAGATGTAAAATTATACGGTGAACCTGCAAGTGTCCAGGTTGTATTTGTACTAATATTTCCACTGACATTTGTTTGAGCAAACGCTTCATTTGCCGCTAAGGTCAATATTGTCGTAATTAAAAGTAAATTAATCTTTTTCATAAATTTTAGGTTAGGTTTAAAGCTTAATAATCTATCTACATTTCTTTTTTCTTTTTGCTATATTAAATATTTAATTTTAATAATAATTATACTTAAAGTTACTCTTTTTCATAATATTATAAATTAACCTGCTTCTATTTTTTAAAATATATCATTATTCACCAGCATGTTATGGTTAAGGGACTTTGCATGGTAAAAATATTTGTTAGTGTTTTGACTGCAAAACTATTTTCTCTATTTCAATCCGACCAATCTTATTGAACTTATTTTATTTTCAGCTTTTAACTTCAGAATAAAAATACCATTTGACAACCCATACTTTACAGGATTAAAACGAAATTGATTATTTCCTGCCAGTTGCTTTTCATTAACGATCGTTGCTACAATTTTTCCCAGCAAATTGTAAACTTCTATTTTAACATTTGTGGTTTTCTGCAAATTATAATTTATCGTTGTATTATCACGATAAGGATTTGGATAACTGGTTAAATTTAATTTATCTACTTCCGTGTTTGAAATACCACTGCTTCTTAACCTGTTATCTTCCAGATTTGAAACTGACTGGCTATAAATGTCGCTGCCGCCTTTCATTCTGCCATTTGGATAACAACCATCGGTCTTTATTACTGCAACATAATAAAGCAGATATCCGTCAGGTGCACTATAATCCGTATAGCTTCTGGTGGAACTTGACATTGCATGAATTGAATCAAAGCTGACACCACCGTCGGTACTCCTGTAAATATAATAAGTCGAATAAGGAAAACCAATATATTCGTCCCAGTCCAGCTGATATCCAGACGGAACACCTTTACTGACCCTCAGGTGCATGGTTTTATGCGTATTGCACAAGTTAAGATCAGTCTCCGAATTATTTGTTTTGACACCTGTAATTTTATACAAATAGGCCTGTGCCCTTGGATCAATGTTGTCTATATAAATTCCGGGACTACTTG
>Ga0182017_10003684_pt1 | contig 11424 bp, 5 predicted proteins | sample 712E3DmetaG_FD_120492 | JGI IMG/M metagenome (GOLD analysis project Ga0182017, IMG submission 120492) | Permafrost microbial communities from Stordalen Mire, Sweden - 712E3D metaG | ecosystem: Environmental > Terrestrial > Soil > Wetlands > Permafrost | place: Sweden: Stordalen | collected... | reverse complement strand
TATCGACCTCGGAAGAGGCGCCTTCGCCCATGGACAGGCTTATGTTGCCCTGAGCCGCTGCAGAACGTTCGAAGGAATATTTCTTAAAACTCCTTTTCGCCCGTCCGACATCATTGTCGATCAGAGAATTAAAGAATGGCAGAGAAAAGACTTGTAAGCATGCAGATAAGAGAATTAAGTCAGGGAATTATGCGGCAAAGAAACCCGCCGGTGAAGGATCGTTCTCTCAATCAAACGGGTCCGATTGAGTTATCAAATACCGGACAGCGCAATAAACAGAAAAAGCCATAGATTTTATTGCAGCATCGCTTTTTTCGTTTCCCGATGCAGGTCTACCGAATTCACGATCGATTCTGCTATTTCAATGCCGATGCCGAGTCCCACTCCCATGCACAAACCATCTAAAAAATTTCGCTGGAAACCAATGGCCGACATTCCGGACGCATGGGAAACCACCAGAGAAATTAAATTCAGGAGTACGAACAACTCACCGAAAATAATACCTACGACGGTAAATTTCCAATGTTTAAACGTTGAGAGCTTGCGCTCGAAAAGAAACGCAAGAACGACAACCACTACCGTAACGCCGAACGAATAAATCGCTGCAAATATCAAAGGCAGGATAAACGCAATACTGAAAAACAGCACCGCACCGAACACCATTGCCGCAGAAATCGTATTGGACAGGCCACGAACATGATAGAAAGCAAAAATACACGCGCTGGAAAATCCGTATGCAAGGTAATAAACGAACGGCATACCTGAAGGATTGAAAATATCGCCGCCGTAAACCATTAACCCGGCTACCATGCTTCCTGCCGTTCCTAAAAACGCAATAAGGGTTAATCGCCACAACTCTTCAATAAATTTTTTCATAGCAGCCTCCATACACGAAAAATGTTTTGCGAACACCACCGCCGTAGGTGGCGGGTTTCTAAGCCTGACTAAAAGGATTAACAGCTCTTAATTCCTGAACGTTAATTTAACGGCTTTTCTGATTTTTCCAAGAGTTCAAAATATTTTTTAATTAATTCCTGATAATCCCGGGAATAGCCCTGCTGCAGTGCATTTAGCAAATCTTCACGAAACCGTTGTTTTTCGTTTAAAAGCTCCGGATCAAGTTCGGCAGGCCGTTTTCCTGTTATCGGAGTCCCGCTTTCCGATTTTCGTTTTTGTTCGTAATCACGCTCATGCATCGACTTCGATGCATCAAGCATCCGCGAGAGTATTTGATCCTGCTTTCGTATCGTCTCCCGGTCGACGTTGTTTTGTTCCAGAGCGTTCACAACTTCTTTCATTTCATCCGAAATTTTTCCCAGATCGCCCAGAATCCGCCTGCTATCGCCGCTTTGTTTTGCTTCTGCGTTGAGCTGTTCCAGAGATTTTTGAACGGCTGCCTGTTCCTGTGCAAGCCGTGCAGCTTCCTGCGCCCGCATCTCTCCGCTTACCTGCTGTGTTTCCATATTAATCGACATCTGCTGCTGCGCCATTTGCTGAAGCTGCTGCATCAAGCTTCCAGCCCCCCCCTGCCCGCCCTGCATCATTTCTTGAAGTGCATTTTGTGTCTGCACTGCCGCTTTATTGAGCGAAGCTTTTGCACGGTCTTGTTCCTGTGATGCCGTTCCCCCGTTTCGGAGTTCCAGATCCCGAAGAGCATTCGCCATGTGTGCAGAGGCATCTCCGATCGCCCTGCCCATATCGGGAGTCACAGCAAAAGACTTTTTCGAAAGAGCCAGAAGATATGCGATGACATTTTGAAGGTCCTGCGAGACGTGCTGCTGCTGTTGGGCGTTATCCCGAAGCTGCTGAGAACCTGAAGGTGCGGACTGAGCTTGATTTTTCAAGTCTTCCTCTTCTTTTGAAAGTTCCAGAAGATCGTTCGTCGTTCGTCGCAAAACATTCAGAACGGTGCGTGCCTGCTGTTGCTGCATACGCTGCCGCAGGGAACTCAATTGCGAATGAACCCTCTGCAGCTGCATCTGAGCGTGCTGCTGCTGCGAGAGTGCCGTTGTTTGATTTCCATGCTGTATGTCCGAAGCGGATTGTTCCATCGTCCCGCTGATGTTTTCCTGTTTCATCGCATCAAGCAGCTGCTGCATTTCTTTTGCCGGCATTTCGTCAATAAATTCCTCCATTCGATTTTGAAGATCGGCAGCTTGATACTCCATCGCTTGTTCCTGCTTTGCCAGGTCTTTCTGCTGCTGCGCAAGCTCCTTTTGAAGCCGTTCATCGTTCTGCGCCGATTTCGTTTGTTCTTCTAATTCCTGCTGCCGATGTTCCAACGCCTGCACACGTGCATTGATTTCATCCATTTTCTGTTCGATTTGAATGCGTTTGAGAAGTTCTATCGTCCGTTCGATCGTTTGACGGAACTGCTCCTCGCGAAAGCTCATTTGCTGCACCGCCTGCTGAAATTGCTGTTTGTCTATATTCTTCATTGATTCGCTTTTTGCCTGGAGCATTTTCCGGAGTTCATCCGAGTCCATAGTTTTGAACAATTGCTGCAATTCCATGTACTTTTCCAGCGTTGCCGGCGATAGAACGTTCTGCTGTTCCATCGTCTCCGTCATATGTTCCAAACTCGATTTTGCATCATCAATTTTTTTTTGAACTTCTTCGTATTTTTTTGCCATCTCTCCCATTATTTTTTGCGTTTGCCAATCCGGATCTTTGTTGTTCTTCAGATCACGGTTCAGAGACTCCATATCGTTTTTAAGCTTTTTTGCTTCTTCAAGAGTTTGCTGCAGCTCGTCCGCTGACTGCTCCTGTTCCTTACCGGCATCGGTGAAAATTTCATCCAGCGAAGGCAGCCGCAGTGTAAAGAGCGCGCTCCGCCCGCTCTTGGGACCGCCGACAGCATCGTTATCGAACACCTCAGCAAAGTACTCGACGACGTCTTCCGGGGCAAGATGAAGAGCAGAGAGATTCCATGCAAAAGGAATTTCTGCAATCGTTCCGGATACCGCATCAGGAAAACCTGCATACGAATAGTTCTCCTGAGCCTGTTCGTAGCGCGATTTGGCCAGGCGATATCCGATCCGCAGGGAAGAAAATCCATAATCGTCCTTAATCTGCATACGAAGGGCAAGCGTTTGATCTCCGGCAATATCTATATTTTTCCCCGGTTCAAGAATGACGACGGACGGATATTCGTCGGGAATGATCTGAATCCGGTACTGGACCGGATTGCTGTTCCTCAAATGTTCTTCATCGGCAAGTGCAAGCCAATAGTGCGTATCTTTATGAACAACGAACGAAACGGAAAAATTGTCGCGATGGATCACAAGGGCGGATTTACTGCTGTCGCTGAATTCCACGAATCCCTGTCCGAGCACTTTGCTTGCAGCACCGGTGAGCGTAATGCAAGTGCCGGCCGGTGCGCTGATATCTCCCGCAAATTCTTCCTGCGAACGTTCCGGCAGCTTTGTATAGGCAGGGTAATTGAGCCGCAGATGAAAAGAACGAACAAGCGGACGATCGACTACTGTCAATGTATCATGCTTACTTTCAATATCGCCGCTGCAAACATAGTATTCGGTCGTTGCGCGAACACCTTCAAAGGCCGTTTGGAAAATTCCTGCAGGCCCTTTTTGAATCGTCCTTTCCTCGGCCTTTTCCTGGTTTTCCAGACGGCTGATGAGTTTCAATTCTTTCGGGATTTGAACAAGTGAAGGCATAACCGGCACAACGCGAATCGTCACGGGAACAGTATCCCCTTTGATTATTTCCTTGCTGCCGGGATTTATAAAAAAGATGTATTTGGCTTGAGGCAAAAATTCTGTTCGGAAATGTACGACCCGGTACAATCCGCCGGAAAGAGAATGCGGAAACAGTGCAAAGAAGAAGAGACAGCCTCCGACCATACAGAGAAACCATCGCCGTGCACTGAACAGAGCGGTCCTGTCCACCGATTCCCGGAAGTTTATAGTTTGAATTTCCTCAAGAAACGTCCGTACGGCTGCTGCAACTAATTCGGGTGAAGAGAATTTAGAAAATTCCCGTGTCCGGGAAGAAAGCTGATATACATTCAACATCCTGTCGCGTATCTGCGGAAACCGTTCTCCGATAAATTTTGCGGTCGACTCTTCGCTTTCCCGTTTCATAATTCCGGTGCAGCGCAGCAGCGGCTGAAGAACAAACCAGAAGAAAGCGCCCGGCAGGCATGTTAGAAAAAGAACCGCAAAAAGAGTACGCACGGTGCAGTTGAAATCGAATAATGCTTCCATTGCCGCACCGGAAAAAAGAAAAGCAGCAGTAAAGGCCGATATGGCAATGAAATTCCCAAGAGCAGCCGCTTGATAGCGTTTGTTCTGGACTTCCTGAATGCGAATCTGAAGAGCGTTTTGCATTATATTCATATTTCGCTGCATGACATCTGTGCTCATGGGTCAATACTCACACAAGAATATCCGTACCCGACCGGGCTGTATTTATATCTTTCTTCCTTCATTACAGCATACCGAATCGTTTTCGAAGAAACCATTCGAAGGCAAAAACAAGTACAAGCAGGATAAGCATCGGACGCGAATCCCGCAGTACAATTTCGACGGCTGTTTGCTGTTCGTGCGGCTTGAGCGCAGATAAATTTTTCAGGTCTTCAGCCAGGGATGCTGTCTGCCGGGCATCATAATATTTTCCCTCGGTGCGGAATGCAATTTGCTGCAGCAGTGAACGATTCATTTTTGTTTCATAGAATTCTTCAGGCAAGGAACCAACAGTAAAAACACCGGCATCGGATCCCAATTGTTCCCCATGCGCGGAAACAACGGCCGTGTATCGATAATCTCCCGCCGGCATATGACCGAATGTTCCCTGATAAAGGCCGCTTCCGGAAGATGTAAGAGTGCTGAGGTAACGGTCTTTTCCGCTGTATGCAGTAATAGAAACGGAAGCATCGTCGACAGTTCTGTTTGCTTTATCGTATACCTGAGCTTCAAAATCGGTCTCATCATGTGTCGTCAACAAACGTTTGACGGGCTGCACACGCACCTGCCGGCTGTCATCCCGTGTTGTAAGCCACGCGATTGAATTTTGAATGAATCGATCGAACAAGCCGGCGGCATCTTCATCCTGCTCGGCAAGCAGTCTCCACCTCCAGATTCCGTATCCCAGCACTGCTTCCGATTTTTGCATCCCCCGATGTTGCGACACAATCAATGGATCGCGAACAACAGAAGATGCAAGGCGCATGGCGGCAAGGACACTTGATCCCAGCTTGGCAGCAAAAGACACCTGAGGATGATAAATCGGGGGCAGCGCATTCCAGAGCGGCGCCGTTCGTTCAACCGAATGCAGCTTCATAACAGCGTCATTCTGCTGCACATCAGACACCGAGGCAAAAACCTGAAATTCTCCAGGATGAATATCGCTGTAGGAAAACGGCAGAACAGCATCGAAGACATGGAGCCGTCCATAATCCATGATGCGGGCATCGATAAAAAAAAGAGGCTTTTCCAAATCGCATAAGGCATGAGTCAGTGCCTGCATGGTGGACGCTTTTGTCCGATCGGTTGGAAATCCGGCAAGAACGATGCAATCTGCGGCGGACAGGACAGGGGCAGAACATTCCCCTCCATCGTATGTTCCATCCGGGCGCCCTATATATGCTGCAACGGAAAGAGTACGGTCTTGCTCAAGCGCCCTGCGAACACATGCGGCATCCGCAGACGGGCTGCCGGCGATCAAAACGATATTCAATTTGCTTTTCAGTGCTCTTATAAAAAAAGTGAACTTGTTATTTTGCCCTGTCAATTCCCCCGGGAGCATCGGAACTTCAACGGAGTATTTATGCATGCCTTCCTGTTCCGGAATAAATGAAAGCGGCACCGAATATTCCTGCGATCCGGCGCCGAGCGGCTGCATACGCCGATCTATTACTATCCCCTTCTCATCTTTGAGAAGGATTTCCGCCCTTTCATTTTTAAATCCGGAGCTGTGAACCGTAACGTCCACCGGTACCCGCGTACCGGCATAGACGATTTCGTTTGTCCGTGCATTTTTAATAAACAAATCTTTTTGTTCGGCAGTATCGCCGATACCGACTGTAAAGATCGGTACAGCAAGTTCGTCCGCATCATAAAGCGGGGACTCCCCCGTTGTCGCGATGCCGTCGGAAAGAAGGACAACCGCCTGAAAATTGTTCTCTGCAGAATGGAGTTTGACAAATCGGAGAGCCCCTGAGATATCGGTTGCTTCACCGTCAAAGGATAAAGAGTCGACGTTGAAATCGGGAACATCGCGCGCTTTCTCGGCGAACGTTATATACCGGAGATCGGAGAATTTCTTTATTTCGCTCCAGAGCGGCAAGTGCAGAAGTGTCCTGAGTGTTTCTTTTCTCTTCCCTTGCCGGTCGGCAATGATCATGCTTTGAGAGCGATCGACAAGAACGACGATCTGCGGAGACCTTGTATTTTTTGTGACAAAGGAAAGCATCGGATCCGCCAGCAAAAGCAAGATCAGAAAGAAGGCGGCTGCTCGCAAGACAAGAAAAAGATTCCGGATTTTTCGGGGAACCGGAGGAACCGTTCTACGGTACATCCAAAAAGAGCTTCCACACGCCGTACAAAGTGCAGCCAGAAGAAAAAGCATATGAAACGAAGAAGAAAGATGAACTTCAGGCATAGCCGCACCCTGCGATTTTCAGGATAAAGGATCCATCGAGAGTATGGACCAGCAGCTGTGCATGAACGATTAATTTTATTTTTTGATCGCGTTGTTTGAGCTTCTTCATTTCGGTCAAGGCACAAGATACGAAATTCTTCCGATACCATTCAACGAAGGCGGAAAATGGTCAAAGGAAAAAAGAAAGGCGGCAATTCCGCAACCGGCGCAGAGCTGATTTCATTCGCTCTCGTTGAGCAGGCGCTCCACGATTTGTATGGAGGAAATTCCCTCCGCTTCCGCATGAAAACTTGTCAAGAGACGATGGCGAAGGACGGAACCGGCTATAGCACGCACATCGGCAATCTCCGGAGAAAACGCACCATGCATAACGGCATGCGCTTTTGCACCCAGAACAAGATATTGGGAAGCACGCGGTCCGGCTCCCCATCGCAGCCATTTTTTGCAATAGTCCGGACTTGACGGAGACTCCGGGCGCGTCCGCGTAGTCAGACGAACGGCATATTCGACAATATTATCGGCAACCGGAACCCTTCGTACAAGGTCCTGATATGCAATAAGATCGCGGGCGGTCAATACTTTGTTGATGGCTGCCGTGTAGGAGCTTGTCGTGGACTTGACGATTTGCACTTCTTCATCGAACGAGGGATAGTCTATCCAAAGATTGAACATAAATCGATCGAGCTGCGCTTCCGGCAGCGGATATGTTCCTTCCTGTTCTATCGGGTTCTGCGTTGCAAGAACAAAGAACGGTTCTTCCAGTACAGATGTTATTCCGGCGACGGTGATACGATGTTCCTGCATCGCCTCAAGAAGCGCTGATTGTGTTTTCGGCGGTGTCCGGTTGATTTCATCAGCTAAAACGATATTGGCAAAAAGTGGACCGCGGATGAATTTAAATGATTTTGCTCTTGTTGCAGCGTTTTCTTCGATAATCTCCGTTCCTGTAATATCGCTCGGCATCAGATCGGGAGTAAACTGAATGCGATTAAACTTGAGATCAAGCGATTCCGCCAGCGATTTAATAAGAAGAGTTTTTGCCAATCCGGGAACACCGATCAGCACGCAATGACCGCGGGAAAGGAGAGAGAGAAACAGTTGTTCGATGACAGCGTCCTGGCCGACAATTGCCTTGGCCAATTCAGTTTTGAGAATTCGATATGCCTTTGCAAGAGCTTGTACGGAAGCGACATCGTCTTTTGTCATATGCGATTCAGTCACAGTCGGCCACCCATTTTTTTATTCTTCTTGATATCGAATATCGATATAAATATTCTTCTTTAACTCGGCAATCCATGCTTCGTTCGCTTTGTTCTTTTTCATATACAAAGCAAGTTGTTCCACCCTGCGGTAATCGTCTTTTAAGTTCATCGTATGTGATTCCACGCGTTTTCTCATCCAGACAATATGATAGCCGTATGATACGCCTATACTGGTCTGTAAGGGTTCGCTTATCTCTCCGGTTTTGATTTCCTTCAGTTGAATCAAGAATTCTTTCGTCACCTGATCCGGAGTTAATGTTCCAAGATCCCCGCCCACTGCCTTGGTATCCGGATCTTCCGAATAGATTCTTGCAAGCTCGGCAAACAATTCTCCCGCCAGAACTCTTTTTTTAAGACTGCGTAAGGTATCTTTTGCTGCAGAATCGCTGGCTGCTCCTTTGGCAATGCGCATCAAAATATGCCGGACATGAATCGATTCTCCGCGTCTGTTTATCAACTGAATGAGATGAAATCCAAAAGGTGTCTTGACAATGGCCGACAGTTCCCCTTCCTTCAATCCGAAAGCAGCAATTTCAAAATCGTGCACATAATCGCCCCGTTTCGCCCAGCCTAAGTCTCCGCCGTGTTCGGCCGTGCCATCGGCAGAGTATCGCTTGGCAAAGTCTGCAAAATCTCCTCCTGCACGAATGCTGTCTTCAATCGATTGCATGATAGAACGAGTCTTTGCTTCAAGAGCGGAATCCGGTTTCGGGATACAATAAATATGACTGATCGTAAATTCTTCAGGGACAGCGGGAAGGCTGTCTTTATACGTTGCAAAGAAATCTTCAACTTCGCGCCGGGTAACCGAAAGTTTTTCTTCGTGCTGCTGCCGTACATGCTGAACAAGAAGTTGATTTTTAATGTCCTCTCGGTATTCCCGTTTGATACGGGCAATCGATTTACCATACATTTGCTCAACACGCTGTTCCGAACCTACCTGACGAACAAAGTTGAGAATCTGCTGATCCAGCGCAGCCGTAATTTCTTCTTCTTTGACTTCTACGCTGTCCAACTTTGCCTGTGCAAGTAAAAGTTTTTCGGTTATCATACCGTCAAGTACCTGCTTATGAATTCCCTTCGTTTTTATATCTATTCGATTTTGAAAGGCCACGAATTGAACCCGTTCATTCAACTCCGATTCCGTGATAATTTCTTTATCGACAACGGCAGCAATGCGATCGATCAGCGTTTGAGCAATTCCTGAACCGCTCAGAAAAACGACACATACAAAAGTTTTAAAACAACTCGTTCTCATACGATATCCTATTCCTGAGTATGTTCCGCACCGGTATCGGTGTCTGTGGAAGCTGTAAATACTTGAATATTATGTTTCGCCCGAAGATCGGCAAGAAGTGTATTATATGCCTGGCGGCGTTTTTCAACGACAAGACGGCTGCGAATTTCCGTTTCACAAGTGCGTTCATCGGCGGTCTCTCCCTGTTTACTGAATTTCCAAACAATGACGACATAATAGCCGTTCTTTGTGTTGACCGGAAAGGAAGGTTCCCGCACAGCCGTGTTTGCTGCAACACGCCATAATTCAGACGGCATTTGTGTTGTCTGCATACAGTACTGCGAATCTGTATGTGCTGTCATGGAAGATTGACGCGCAACAAAAATGGAATCCCAGCTGTGTTTTTTAATAACTGCATTTCGAAATTCCGTTGCTGCATCCCTGTTTTTAAACAGGGCTAAACTGAGAAGAGCGACGTCGGATTGAAGTGCAAATTCCGATTTATGAGATTCGAAATATGCATGGACGTCTTGTGCTGTCGGTTCGTTCGTCCCATGCGCATAGATCGTTTGTTCCAAAAGAGCGTTTATAACCAATTCGCGTTTTGCTGTTTCAACCTGCCGGTTGATTTCTTCGCTTTGATCGAGTCCGCGCTTTACTGCTTCCCGGTACAGCAATTCGTCCCGCAGCCAATTCTGAATATAATGCCGCACCTGCGTTTGAGATACTCCCCGAGCAGTATCCAATTGCGTCTGAACCTCTTCCAGCGTCAAGGTTTGGTCGTCCAGACGGGCCAGCGGTACACGTCCCGATTCATGCTTTTTACAGCCGATGAAAACAATCAGCAAAAATAAAGTAAATTTACCGAAACTCACTTTGTCCTTTATTTAACAGCTTCTCCGAGAATTTCCGAATTGATCACAACCGGATATTTATTCCTTAATTCTTTTACCCATTCGAGCTTCCGGCGCTCTACTGCATCATTCTGATATTCACTCAAAACTTCCGGTTTTGCCTCTTCAAAGGTTTTTGCTTGGGCGCTGTCTCTTGCAAGAACCTTCAGGATGGACCATCCCTCTTCATAGCGAAAAGGAGGAGTCACACTGTCGATTGGAAGTTTGGATGCTATATCCGAAAGAGAATTCGCCGCAAAAAGTTGAAATCCCCAAACACCTTTTTTCTCTTGATACCCCGGACGTGTTGTGTTTTTCTCCGCGAGTTCCTGGAAATTTTTCCCTTGCCGTATTTTTTTATAGATTGCGTTTGCCGTGCTGTCGGTGGGTACGTATATTTCTGCAAAATTTACGCGGGACGACCAGCGATAGTTTTCTTTATGCTGTTCAAAATATCTTTGCAAAAGTGAATCGGAAACCGGAATTTTTTTCCATACTTCTTCTTGCTCGATTTTATCCAACAAGAGACCATCTGCATATTCATTCAGTAATAAATCCAATGCAGGATAGTGCGGAATTCTTGAAAGGGCATATTCGTCCAACGAAAGATTTTCCGCCATTGTATAGATCGTCTGCTGCAGATACTGGTGTGTGAAAGATTCTCTCTGAAATTCGTTGTTCTCCTGCATCTTTTCGATGGCATCCCCGACAGTCATCGTAAGAGTGCCGCCGCGAAGAAGAGTCTTCTCCAAAAATCCTGCCGGCAGCGTATTGCGCCAATGCTCGGCCGACTTCGTCGTATCGAAGGAAGAAACAAATTCCGCTGCGACCGCAGAGTCCGCTTTCACAACAACATTCCTACAGATTTGATTTACAAAATTTTTATAATCGTAAGAATAACGCGATTGATGATATTGATACTTGATCGCGTTTTCCGTAGCAGCGTACGAAGCCAGCGGCTTCCGATCGAGTACTTTCATAATTTCATATCCATACGAAAAACGAATCGGATTCGTAATACCGCCTGTTTGAACCTTCGAAAGAGAATCGAGAAGAAAAGCAAACAGGTTATCTTCTTCAAATGTTCCTATTTTCCCATGCTCTCTCTTCCTATCCTTGCTGTAGATTGAAACCGCTTCATCAAAGGGCAATCCCTTGTTTATTTTATCACATATCATGCGCGCACTGTCAAGAACAGCAATTTCCGCACCGGCAGTTTTGTCTGGAAAATTCAGGACAATATGGGCAAGATCAAGCGTACCACGCTGCTGTCTTCTCGAAGTCAGGAAAAGAATTTCATATCCGAGCGGCATGAGAACTGGAGTCTTTGTATACTCGCCCACTTGTAATTTGTAACATGCATCTTCAAAAAGCGGTTCTTTTTGGCCGGAAGAAATATTACCCAAGTCTG
>Ga0182017_10003683_pt1 | contig 11425 bp, 8 predicted proteins | sample 712E3DmetaG_FD_120492 | JGI IMG/M metagenome (GOLD analysis project Ga0182017, IMG submission 120492) | Permafrost microbial communities from Stordalen Mire, Sweden - 712E3D metaG | ecosystem: Environmental > Terrestrial > Soil > Wetlands > Permafrost | place: Sweden: Stordalen | collected... | reverse complement strand
GTCATGGTGCGATAACGGATGGCATCCGCCATTTCAAGCATCTTCATCAAGTTTCACTCCTTTTGGATTCTGTATTGCGCGAACAAATCACCTTGAGATGCGGGCCGCTCCTCCGCCCATCACGCGCAGCACCTCAGAGAGTGTAGCCGTGCTGGTATCGCCGGGCGTGGTCATGGCCAACGCGCCGTGCGCTACTCCGCATTGCACGGCCCATTCCACGTCCTTGCCCGAAAGTAGTCCATAGATGAGCCCCGAAGCGAAGGAGTCGCCGCCGCCAACGCGGTCGAGTATGTCCACATTCCGCTGCGGCACATGGGCAATTCCCCCGCTGTGCAGCGCGATTGCTCCCCATGCGTTCTCCGACGCGGTGTGCGCCGTGCGCAGGGTCGATGCGACAACTTTCAGATTCGGATACGCCTTGGCCAGTTCGCGCAGCATCTTCGAGTAGCTCTCCACCGGCAGCTCGTCGAAGTCTTTGCCCACGCCTTCGATCTCGACGCCCAGCACGGCTGAAAAATCCTCTTCATTGCCGAAGAGAACATCCACCTTCCGCACCAGCTCGCGGTTGACCTCCTGCGCCTTCTGCTTTCCGCCGATCGACTTCCACAGGGACTCGCGATAGTTCAGGTCATAGGAGACAAGAGTGCCGGCGGCGCGAGCAGCGTCCATCGCCTCGCCCGCAACTCCAAAGGTCGAATCCGAAAGCGCCGCAAAGATGCCCCCGGTATGAAACCAGCGCGAGCCCATCCCCGCGCCGAAGATCGACTTCCAGTCGTAATCGCCTGGCTTCAACTGCGAAACCGCCGTGTTACCGCGATCCGAACAGCCCACTCCGGCGCGAACGCCGTAGCCCCGCTCGGTAAAATTCAGGCCGTTGCGCACCTTGCGCCCAACTCCATCGAAGGGAACCCAACGGACCAGGTCCTGATCCACGCCTCCCTGCAACATCAGGTCTTCCACCAGCCGCCCCACGGGATTCTCCGCCAAAGCCGTGGCAACTGCCGTCCGCAGCTTGAAGCAGCGGCGCAATCCGCGAGCGACGTTGTACTCACCGCCACCCTCCCACACGCGCATCGTTCGAGCAGTGTGAATCCGATCCTCGCCCGGGTCGAGCCGTAGCATCACCTCGCCCAGGCTGATGCAATCCCAGCGGGCAGTACCCGGGGCCTTCACCAGTTCACGCACATCGTTCATCGTTTGTCCTTCGCAACAATAGCTATTTTAAGCTGTCTGCAGACCGCTGGAATCCGACCTCGGCGCTTCCCGGTTATACCGGCTTCCCCTTCACAAAGACGATGCGGTTGCCGTCCGGGTCCTGAATCGTCAGCGTGTTCTGGTGCTTCTCAACAGCCAGATGGAGCGCCTTGAGCTGCTTCGCTGTGTGCCGCAAATCGGGAACGGAGAAGTACATCTGGAAGGCAGTGCTCGGCGCGTGCTGAATGATTTGCACCTGCTGGCTTGGAAGGCCGGGCAGCTCAAACCAGATTTCTCCCGTACTCAAACGAGGAACAGGAACGAACGAGAGGTTTCTCTCATAGAACTCCCGCGCCGTGGCGGCGTCCTGCATCTCGATGCCGACGGCCACCATTTCTTCCGAGATGCGGTTTGCACCCAAGTGCTTTCCCTGGTCGTTCGAGTGCCGCGAACCGGGCATATACTGCGTGTATTCCAGGTTCTGCTTCTCCGGCCCCACCATGGTAAAGAGCAGATTGCCGGCTGCGGCTTTTCTCACGGTAATTGGAGAGAGACCCCGTTCGACGTAAATACGATTGAGCGTCTCAATGTCTTTGGATTCGAAGCAAACATGCAAAAAGGCGGGCGGTTGCGTTTCGTCCCGCCGAGGATAGAGTTCTATGAACTGACGGTCGTTGACCTTGAGGAATGACTGCGTCGTCTTTGTTCCCTGGGTCATCGCGAATGCCTCTTGATAACCGAGCTTCCCATAAAATTCGCGTGACTTTTCGAGATCGGCCACGCGGATGGCTGTATGAGCTATGCCGGCCAGCTCCGGCTTGGGCGCCGGCGCTTGTTGGGCATATACAGAGAGAGACGATACCGCAAGAATGCAAATCAGAATCTTTCCCAAACATTTCAAAGGATTATGCAAGATAATCACTCCTTTCGACGACGCCACCGCCTACACCCGCAACGATGCGGCGTTCTCCAGAACGTGTGCGTTCCTCTATCGAAAAAGTGTACCATGCGCATGGACCGAGAGGGTATGATCGTGTCCTTGCCTGGTCCTCGTGGCCAAACGAAGGAGTTGAACACCGTGATGAAGAGATCGTGCATGGCATTGACGCTGGCAGTCGTTCTTCTGGGGGCCACCGCGGCTAGTTCGCAGCAGCCCTGGCAGCAGTTGCAGAACCCCACGACAGCTCAGGTGGCCGCGCAGTGGAAGTCTCCCCCGCCCGAATATGGGCCTGAGCCGTACTACGGCCTGAATGGCAGCGTCAGCATCCCCCAGGTGGAGCGCGACCTGGACACGCTGCATAGCCTGGGCTTCCAGGCGGTCACCGTGCAGGCCGGTTTTAATATGCCATTTGCATATATGTCGCCTGAGTACCTGGCCTTCTTCCGCACCTTCGTTATCGAGGCTAAGCAGCGTCATATGCGCGTGTGGATCGTGGATGACGCGGGTTATCCCAGCGGCTTTGCCGGCGGTAAGTTCACCACGGAGAAACCCGAGTTGCGGATGCAGGCGCTTGAAATTGCACAGAAGATCCCCGTTGCCGGTGGCACGGAGGTGCATCAGGAACTGCCCCCAGGTACGGTCAGCGCGGCGGCCGTTGACCAGGACGGCAATGCGATTCCAATCCCCCTGAAGAGCAACACTCTGGATTGGACCGCGCCGAAGGGCACTTGGACGGTTTTGATTGCGGATCATGAGTTTCGCACCTCGCCCACGCGCTCTGACACAAATCCGAATCGCGTCAAGGATGGCTCACAGTCGCTGGAGGATTATCTCGATCCCGTAGCGACGGAACAGTACCTGCGCTTCACGCACGAGCAGTACAAGAAGGCCGTGGGCGAAGAATTCGGCAAGACGATCCTGGGTTTCCGTGGCGACGAGCCCGATTACTCCATCCCCGGCCTGCCCTGGACCCCTAAGTTCTTCGAGCGATTCCGCGAAATCAAAGGTTACGATGTGCAGCTCTATGTCGCGCTGTTTGCGCAGTCGCCCTCGCGCCGCGACCCAGGTACTGCAATCCATCTGACACCGGAGCAGGTGCGCATCAAGGGCGACTATTACGACGTTTTCTCGCAGATGTTTGCCGCCGGCTTCTTTAAGCCGCAATCCGACTGGTGCGCTGCCAACCACCTCGAATACCAGGTCCACCTGAACCACGAAGAATTGGAGATGGAACTGGTGCGCAGCGAGGGCTCTTTCTTCCGCGATATGCGCACCGTCCAGAATCCGGGCATCGACGCCATCTGGCACCAGATCTGGAAGGATACCGTCTCGGATTTCCCGCGTCTTGCCAGTTCGGTCGCCCATGTCTATGGCAAGCCGCAGGCATTTACTGAGAGCTTTGCGGCCTACCGTCCCGCCCCCGACGTCGAGATGGCCCGCTACATTCTCAATGAGCAATTTGTGCGTGGCGTGAACCTGATCGAGATCATGTATTTTCCGGCCACATCCGCGGGCGCCAAGCCGCCGAATGGGTTCATGGGGGAGCCGGGCTTTCCGGATTTGCTCACCTATGTACGCCGCCTGAGCTACCTGATGGCGATGGGCAGGCCCGACGCCACCGTCGCGCTCTTTCTGCCCTCTAGTTCCTTGTGGCTGGGCAACGATGCTTCAGACGCGGCCTTTGTTTCAACCGAGCGGCTGCTGAGCGAGCACCAGATCGACTTCGACGTTGTGGATGAAGACGCACTGGCGCGCGACCTGAAGGCGCTGCCCGGCAGCTTTGAGACGCTCAGCGGAAACCGTTATCGGACTGTCATTTTGCCTGCGCCAATGGTGATCTCCGCCGAGATACAGGCGCGGCTAAGAGAGTTCGCCAAAGGGGGCGGCAAGGTCGTCTTCCTCGGCGGCGCGCCCAAACTGATCTCGGCCAGGACCATGCTCTACGCTACGCCGGCAACGGCAGGCGACTTCTTATGGGCGACCGTGGTGGATGCGCAGTTGCCGCCTACGCCCACGCCGCCCATGACTCCTCCCGCTGCGCCGCTTGCGCCACAGGCTGTTCCCAGCGAGATTCTTGCGGCTGTCAATTCCGCGGCAGTCGCGCCGGTTATCCGGTTGGACTCTGCTGACACTGCTCTGCGCGTGATGAAGCGCCGGTGGAAGAATGCCGACGTCTACCTGCTCTTCAATGAAGGCTCCCAGGCCAGCGATCACGTAGTCACTTTGATGAGCAAGGGACGCATCGCAGAGACGTGGAATCCGCAAACGGGGGTGGTGGCTCCGTTGCAGTCCAAGCAGGCCGGCGGAAATCCGACCATACGGCTGAAGCTGCAGTCTTACGAAACGCAGGTCATTGTCGTTCGTTGAGTCGAAGTAAAAGCGGAGGGCATGCCAGCCGGCACGGCCCTCCGCGAACCTTATAGCGTCTTGTTATCGATGCTGGCTAGTGTTGTATCGGCGGCTGCCCTGCTCCAGCCGATGCGCAGGTCCTTCACCCCATGCATCGCGAAGGCGCCATTGTCGCCGCGAGGAGCCGTGACGGCAAAGAAATCCGCCCGCTCGACATCCGTCAGGTAAAACGCGGGACGAGCGTCGGGAGTTGTGTTGGCAACCTCCACGTGGCTCATCTCCACATTGCGCATATGCCGCATAAAGAAGCCGGACGCGGGCATTGCGCCGAACATCTGCGGCTCCGGATACTTATTCTCGTACTCCGGCGGTTGCACTTGTGCGGCTTCGGCCGTGGCGCCGCCGACCGTCTCGATGTAAATGTTGGAAAGCTTCACATCTTCAATCGGGTAGCCGGGAATGCCGCTTAAAACCGAACTGACTCTCAGCGGCGCGTTGAAGCAAGAGAGATTGCTGACCAAAATGCGCTTGAGCGTCCCTACCTTGGTGGTTTCCTTGGGGCCGCGCAACCGCGCTCCCAGGCGCATGAACAGAGGCCCTGAGACCAGATCGCGCAGCGTGGTGTTGGTGATGGTAACGTCCTCAAGCAGTGCACCATCCACCGACTCCAGCGCGTATCCCTGGCAGCCTTCGAAAACGCAGTTGGAGATGGTGATGTTGATGTAGCCGCCATTCGCTTCAGTCCCGCACTTGATGCGGCCGGTGCGTGGCACACGCGCATCCGGTGCGAACTTCTTGAAGGTTCCGTCCAGCACTGTGCCTAGTTGGTAATACCCGCTCACCCAGCAGTTGGTGATGGTCATGTTCCTGGTGGCGCGCGCATAACCGAGCGCATAACTCGACTTGGGACAGATGCCGTCGTCCCAAGGCGAGTTAACCGTACAGTTGGAGACGCGAACGTTTTGGCAGCAATCGATGTCCATGCCATCGCGATCAGTGTCGATCTTGAGATTGTCAATGGTCAGGTTGTCGACACCGGTGAGCAGCAAACAAAAATGCCCGCCCTTGAGCATCGAAAAATCGCGCAACAGGACGTTATAGCAGTTTTTCATTGCAATGGCCTTGTTGCCGACGCCTGGCTGCTCAGCAACATAGATGGGGTAATTGCCGCGGGCCATGCGCCCTGCCCCGAAGCTTAGTCCCTTGCCGTAGATGAGCCCAGGCCCCGTGATGCTGACGTCGTGGATGTCTTCGCCCCAGATCAAAGAGTTGTGCCAGTGATTGTGACCGTAATCCTGGTAGGCGTCCCATGCGGTCTTGGGCTCGGCGGCATCGTACACACCTCCGTTATAGCCAGTCGTTTCACCGGGTTTCGGCGATTCGGCGGCCACGATGGCGCTGCCCTGCTCCAGGTGCAGGTGGACCTGGCTCTTCAGGCGGATCGAAAAGCAAAGGTACATTCCCGCGGGAAACAAGACCACCCCGCCGCCAACGGCCGCCGCCGCCTCGATCGCCTTGTTGACGGCCACTGTATCCAGCGTCTTGCCGTCTCCCGTTGCGCCGTACTTGCGTACGTCGAAGATGCCCATTGGAGCCGTTGTTGTACTAGCGCTATCCTGGGCCGCAGCCGCAAACGAAACCGCGGGAATGGCGGCAGCGGCCATGCCGATACTGCCGGTGCGCAGAAAATCGCGCCGCATTGAATTGAATGTTTTCATCGGTACATCCTCCTGGAGCCGGAACTTAATTTGTTGAGTCTTCTGAAAAACTTGATACGACGCATTTCAATCGAGGTGAAAGACCTCTTCAAGCGGAAACATATTGTCATCCGCGCCGCCATGCGAAAGCGCCTCGAAGAATGGGGTCATATGCGCCTGCCACCGCTCATTGACCGGATAGTTCTTCATGTCGGCGCAGGATTTTGCAAAGTCGTCGGTTTCCAGATAGCCGACCAGCAGGCCGTCCGGCTTCAGGAACAGCGAGTAATTGCGCCAGCCGGTCGCGCGGAGCGCATCCTGCATCTCTGGCCACACCTGGGTATGGTGCATTTTGTACTCTTCCACCATTTCCTGGCGGATCTTCAGTAGAAAACAAATGCGCATTGGTTTCCTTTCAGTTTCGTACAGTTCTTCTCGTTTCTGACAAATTGCAGACGCCCTCTCATCTGTGCGCGGGTTCCGAGCCTTTGGCCGCTCCCGGCACGGTTGGGCTGGCGCTTACATCGGTTATTGCCGGCGGTAAATCCTTCGCCAAATAGGTATCAAGCGGCGAATGAGCCAGGCGGAGCGCGCGAACCACGGATTGGGCATTCAGTTCAGCGCCCTCGGCGCTGGTGTGGGTGTGGTCTTTGGGAAAGAGCAGCGCGGCCTTCTCCGGGCCGGCTGCTTCCAGTCGGTCGGCTTCTACGTTGGCCATATCGACGAAAAGAACATGCTCCCCGGCGGCAAGCTGCTGAATATATCCGTCATAGCCCATGTCGCGCTCGATGTGCTGCTTGCCGTCCGGCCCGTCCACCCAGATGTTTCGGATGGTGAGCGACAGCAGGATGGGAGTGGCGTGTTTGGCGCGGGTGTCGGCGATATATTTGCGCATATACCAGCCATAGGTATGCACGGTTTCTACACTGCCATCCAGCAAGGTGGCGTCCTTTGTCTCCTCGCCGAGTCCTTTCAGGGTGCCGCGCGGCCTGGTGCCGTCCAGGGCACCTCCATCGTTATGGCCCATCTGAAGCAGCATGTAGTCGCCGGGTTTCATCTCTGCAAGCACTTTGTCCCAGGCGCCTTCGTGAATGAAGCTGCGGCTGCTCCGTCCGGCTATGGCGCGGTTGGCTACATTGATACGAGTGGTGTCGAAGTAATGGGCCAGATGGTCGCCCCATCCAAGATCGGCCTGGTTGTGTGCCGTCGAGTCACCGATTACGAAAACAGTTGGAAGCGCCGGGTTCAGCGGTGCCACCTGAGCAACCGAAGTTTGTACTGGAGTGGGCAGGGGTTGTGTGGAGTTGACGGGCTGCGTCTGGGCGTGTGCGCTGGTCACGATGAAAAAGAGCGCTGCTGGCAAAAGGCAATGAAGTTGCGGGTGAAGCCTGGGCATAAACATAGTGGAAATCATTCTCCTGAAAAAGCGCCCCGGCAATCATACCCCAAGCGGCCTGTTCACCGGTAGAATTGTATTCCCTATCGAAATGAGTTTACTATTCTTTCCAGATTTGAGGGATTTGCTTTTTATCTGGGGGCGTTGCAATGAAAAGGCATGCGTTTTTTCCGGTTTTTTTGAGCCTCAGCCTGTTGTCCACCTTCTGCCAGGGGCAATCTCCGGCTTCCCGCGTCATCAACGACTTCAACGCAGGCTGGAAGTTCCTGCCCGGGGACGCGCCTCACGCTGAGCAGGCCGCGCTGGACGACTCCGCCTGGCGTAGCGTCGCCGTGCCCCACGATTGGAGCATTGCCGGCCCGGTTGACCAGAAGAATCTCAGCGGCCCGGCCGGAGGCTTCTTCACCACCGGAATCGCCTGGTATCGCAAGAGTTTTTCATTGCCCGCCAGAGGCGCCCATCGTCACGTCTACGTTGTCTTCGACGGCGTGATGGCCAATAGCGACGTCTGGGTCAACGGTTTTCATCTGGGCCACCGTCCCAACGGCTATGTGAGCTTCTATTACGACCTGACCGGCCATCTTCGTTTCGGACCAGCCGCGCACAACGTGATTGCCGTCCGCTGCGACACGCAAAAGCAACCCGCCTCGCGCTGGTACGAGGGCGGAGGCATCTATCGCCCGGTACGGCTGGTTCTGTTGCAGGATCTTCACCTGAAACCGTGGGGCACTTTCGTGACTACTCCAGCGGTCACTGCCGGCAACGCCACTGTTCGCACTGAGAGCACGATTGTGAACGACTCCAATAAGCCCCATAAGGCATCTCTCGAAGTCACGCTCATCGCACCCGACGGCCATTCCATGGCTTCCACTCGAAGCCCGATGCAGACTATCGCCGCCGGGGATATATTGAATTTTGTCGTAGAGCTTCCAATCCCGACACCGGAGCTATGGGATGTTGATCACCCCGACCTTTATCGAGCACAGATCCGCGTCCTCTCCAACCACGCCGCCGCGTCAGACGATGAACAAATCCTCTTCGGCATCCGCGAATTTCACTTCAACCCCAACACAGGCTTCTGGCTCAACGGCCGCAACTTCAAATTGAAGGGGGTTTGCCTTCATGCCGATGGCGGCGCGGTTGGAATCGCTGTGCCCAACGCTGTCTGGGAGAGCCGCCTGACCGCGCTGCGCGCCCTGGGCGTGAATGCTATCCGCACCGCCCACAACCCGCCTTCGCCGGAGTTTCTCGACCTCTGCGACCGCATGGGCTTCCTGGTGATGGACGAAATGTTTGATTGCTGGACGGTCGCCAAGAATCCCTACGACTACCACCTCGACTTTGAGCAATGGTCATCGATCGATACCCGCGACACGGTCCGCCGCGACCGCAACCATCCCAGTGTGATTCTTTGGAGCGCGGGCAATGAAATCCACGACACGCCCCACGCCGAACTGGCTCATGGCATTCTTGCCCGCCTGATCGCCGTCTTCCACGAATACGACCCGTCGCGCCCGGTAACGCAGGCCCTCTTCCGCCCCAACGTGAGCCACGACTACGACAATGGACTGGCCGATATGCTCGACGTGGTGGGGCAAAATTATCGTGAAAACGAGATCCTGGCCGCCCACGCGCAAAAACTATCGCGAGCCATTCTGGGGACTGAAAACGGCCATGATCGCGCGGTATGGCTGGCGCTCAGGGACCATGCGCCCTACTCCGGCCAGTTCCTATGGGCCGGGATCGACTACCTGGGCGAGGCAGGAAAATGGCCACTGATTAATCGTCCTACCGGACTGCTCGACCGCACCGGCATGCCTCACCCGCGGGCATGGGAACGCCAGAGCTGGTGGGCAACGGCGCCCAATGTGCATATTGCCCGGCGCGTTGCGCCCTCGGAGAGGTCCGCAGTCGATCCCGGTTACGAGGCACTTCAGCCGGCTCTTCAACAGCCTTTGCTCCTCGACTGGACGCCGCGGAATACCGCCACGCACTCTGAATCAGTCGAGGTCTACACCAACTGCGAAGAGGTGGAGTTGCTATTGAACGGCAAGTCCCTGGGCCGGCAGAAGCTCCACCCGGATGCCTCTCCGCTCACATGGACTGTGCCTTTTGAGCCCGGCACATTGAAGTCTGTGGCCTATAACCAGGAGAAAAAGGTGGCGGAGGACGAACTGCGCACTGCGGGAAAGGCGGTGTCTATCGAGCTCAAGCCGGAACGCAACACGATTTCCCCCGACCCCAACGATGTTGTCACAATCATTGCAACGGCAGTGGACGAGGCTGGCGTACCGGTGCCGGACGAATCAGACAGCGTCGATTTTTCTGTATCCGGACCGGCCCGGATCATCGCTACCGACAATGGCAGCAATACAGATCACGAATCGTTCCTGCTTCCAAGCCACCGTTTATATGGGGGCCGGATGATCGCAATCCTACAGGCAACCGCCTCGTCAGGTAGCATCAGCGTTCACGCCTCCGCGGTGGGCTTGGCAGACAGCAAGACCCAGCTCACAGCCGTTCCCGGCCATCCTGCGGGCTTTACACGCGCATTCTGACGCGCCGCAATTATTTGCCTGCTGCCGCGAGCATCTGGCTCTCAATCCATCGATAGGTCCGAGCCATGCCATCCTTCAGGCGAATGGATGGTTCCCAGCCCAGATACTCCAGAATCTTGGTATTGTCGCTGTTGCGCCCGTTCACGCCCTTCGGCGCGGTGAGATTGTATCTCCGTTCGAGTTTGATTCCAGCGATTTCCCAGGAAGAGGAATTACGGCCTCCCTTATCCACAAAAACCCGGTCTCCTGCGGTTGACCCTGTCTTCCGTGCTCCTTAGAGTCTGTAATTGGGTAGCGATTTTCCCATCGCCATTGCGGCGCCGGTAGGTTGCAGCCGTTTTCCCAGCCGGAATCGCGCACCTTCCCATCAACCCGGAGTGAAAATGCTGAAGTTAAAAAAGATCAACATCCTCGGCTTCAAAAGCTTTTGCGACCGCACGGAGTTGACCGTACCGGGAACGGGAATCGCCTTGGTGGTGGGTCCCAATGGCTGCGGCAAGTCAAACATTCTGGACGGGATTAGTTGGGTATTGGGCGAGCAAAGCGCCAAGAGCTTGCGCGGCTCGAATATGCAAGACGTCATCTTTGCCGGAACGCGCGACCGCAAGCCCCTCGGCATGGCCGAAGTGACGCTGACCATGATCGATCCCGAGTCCTATGAAGGGCCAGTGCCTGTTGAGCCGGAGGTGGTCGTCGAGGAGGACGGCCCCGCCGACTGGGATGAGAACGAGGTGCGCCGCCAGCGAGCCACAGAGGCCGAGGAGATCATCGCCAACGAACAGCCTGGACAGGTACTCGACGAAGAAAGCTCCGACCAGCCGCAGGACGAGGCAACTAGCGGTGGCCCGCAGGCAGTCGTGCTCAAGATTCGCCGTCGCAAGTTTCAGCGTACCCCGCAGAAGGGCGAGATCGTGATTACCCGCAGGCTTTTCCGCACCGGGGAAAGCGAGTACCTGCTCAACGGCAAGCTGTGCCGCCTGCGCGATATTCAAGACATCTTTATGGGCACCGGACTGGGGCCGGAGAGCTACGCCATTATCGGGCAGGAGCGGATCGGGCAACTGCTCAGTTCCAAGCCCTACGAGCGCCGGGCCATCATCGAGGAAGCGGCGGGAATTACGCGCTTCAAAACCAAGAAGCGGCTGGCAGAGTTGCGTTTGGAGAGCGCCAAGCAGAACCTGGCCCGCGTAGACGACATTTTTGAAGAGGTGTCGCGGCAGATGAACAGCCTGAAGCGTCAGGCATCCAAGGCTGAGCGGTTTGCCGCGGTGCGCGAAGAACTGCGCGGAAG
>Ga0182017_10003682_pt1 | contig 11426 bp, 10 predicted proteins | sample 712E3DmetaG_FD_120492 | JGI IMG/M metagenome (GOLD analysis project Ga0182017, IMG submission 120492) | Permafrost microbial communities from Stordalen Mire, Sweden - 712E3D metaG | ecosystem: Environmental > Terrestrial > Soil > Wetlands > Permafrost | place: Sweden: Stordalen | collected... | reverse complement strand
GATCATTGTCGAGGATCAACTCTTGCGGATGCTGGTTCCTCGTGCCGCAATAAAAGAGTTCGGATTGCAGGTTTCCATTCAGTTCCATTACCTGCCAATGAACATTCTTAATTGTGATGCTGCCATAGACCGTATTGGAAGGAACCTCTCCATCTGTCGGTTGTATTAAGATAATCGGCTTTGTTTTTGCCGATTGGTTTTTGGGATCGGGTACACCGACAATTGTCAGTGTACCGGTCGGATTGTTGTAGTAGATCGGCGTCAATTGATAATAGACCTGACCTTCATAGAGCGCATAGACCGCATTTGGATTTTTTCTTGCACCTGTCAAGGTAGTATCACTACTGATTGTGCTATCCATCTCTCCTAAATATCCAACACCTGCAAATGTGGAACCGGAGATATAGCTCGTATCACCGCTTATTGTCACTTGAGCAAATGATACACTTGAAATTACCAAACACGCTAACAGGGTAAAGAGAATCGTTTTCATTGGTCCCTCCAACAAATCATATCAATAAACATTTTCCTCACCACCGGAGATATCGTTCTGACATCCCACCTAAAAACACAAAAACCCTCATCTTCGCAATCGCGAATCCGAGGGTTTAGGTCTTTAGTCTGTTACGCCCCGTCCCCCGGAAGAAATCAATGCGAGAATGTAGCCTTAATCGCAGGGAGAATCAAGAGCCTCTTCCGGGTGACTCCTCATGGAACGATCCATTCGAGTTGCTTCTACTGACGAACGACGGGGATCCAACGATGCAGATGGGGAGTGGGATTTTTAAATTTTTATTCTGGATTTTAGGATGAGGACCATAGGCGGGTTCGCCATTTGACAAGTTCTCTATACATAATGCGGCAATGGCAAAGGGCAATAAAAAAGCCCCAGATGGTGAATGTGTGGATCTGGATGTGTTGATGGGAAACACTTATGTGTTACTTTAACAGGAGCATTTTCTTTCGTGTCGCGACGAAATGCTCATCTTCCTCCGCTTTGCTTTATGGGTTTGCCTTTCTGCCAACTGCCGTGGAAACACTTTTATCCTAATTCCAGCTGACAATGACTCCTCGATTTATCAGCGCGGGGATGTATTGGTTAACTGAAACGTTATCTAGGGGATTCCCGGTCAGAGCAACGGCAGCTCCCTTACCGAACCCTGTATTATTCACGAGTGGCAAAATGTTGGTGATCTTGTTTAGGCTGAGGTCTAGCAGATTCAAACTGGTCAGCTTTTCCAGAGGAGAAATGTCCGAAACGTTGTTCCTGTCCATATAAAGTCTTACTAGATGTGTGCAGTTCGCTAAAGGTGTTAGGTCACTGACGTGATCACCGCCAATGTGGAACAGATTCAAATTGGTCAATGTGGAAACGAAACTAATATCAGTGAGGTTGCAATCGGTCATCCAGAGAAGGGTCAATTTCGTGAAGCCGGAAATCACAGAAGTGCCCGAAAGTGGAGCATAGTCGAACCAAAGCTGTTCAACATTTGTCAACCCTTTTAGTGAGCTAATATCTGTAACCGGATTTGTCATTAGGTTTAGGAAAGTCAGCTTGGTCAGATTCTGCAATGGTGAAACGTCGGAAACGTTGTCGAGCTGCAAATTCAATAGCTGTAGCTCGGCTAAATTCGATAGCGCCGTTATGTCTACTATGTTACTGTTTTGATCTAGATACAATGACTGTAATCTTTTCAAACTCGATAGATTGGAAATATCCGAAAGCTGCTGCAGAGACATTGCAAGCACCTGCAGATTTTGACATTTCTCAATTCCATTAAGAGAGTTGATCTTGTAGTAAAAGCTATAGGCCTGAAGAGTATCCAAGGACAAAAGCAAGGAATCACTTATGTCTGCATTCGGTATTTTGGTCGCGTACCGGAGACTAATTTCGAGATTGACGTCCGGAAACTCCACTTTGTCTCTCGGGCTAACGATTACCAACACCGAATCAGGCCTGCTGTTATTGATACCATCACTCACAACCAAAGTAAAGGTGTATACTCCTGCGATAGTAAATGCGGGAGTTGGTTTTGCACTTTCTGCGTCAACGTATACATAGGAAGGATTGCTTGCACATGAAGTCCATTTGAAATTCAAACCGCTGCCACCCCTGCTGCCGGATCCGTCCAGCACCACATATTGCCCAACTTCTGCGGTCCGATCTGGGCCAGCGTTGGCAATAAGCTGGCCGGAATCTGGAGAGGTTGGCTGGTGGCATGATATAAACAAGGCAGCACCAAAGATGAATGATAGAAGGAAAGGATATGCTTTCTTCATAACAGCCACTTGCTTCAGAAACGGAAACGTTAAAAACAGTTTTTTGTCAGAAGACTCTGTCATATGACCTTTAATAGCGCTCAAACGAATCGGGTCAACGCGCGGCTAAATGCACCAACGCTCATTCCGTCAGCTTGAGCCGCTGGTCAGGCAACGCAAAACTTAAACCAGCAATTATATCGAAACTATTGGCACTATTATATGGCACAATGTTTCGTGCAAATATATCAAGGCAAATTCCTTTAGAGAAGGATAACCGGCCCCCTAAAGCTATAAGATAAGATTGGTTAATTTGAATATTTTTATTGTTTACATCTGGTGTTAGGGAGGGATAGTTTTGGATTTCTCCAAAAATTGTCCATCGGTTATTGAGTTCATATTGTCCATTTACATATCCATAAGGAATAATATTTTGGGTAATGCCAGGATTGTCATATCTATTCCAGTTCCACTGAATTGAGGTCGCAGTAAACATTACAATACTCTTGAATTGAATATTTTTTATTCCACCACCAAGGGAAGCTATGAAACCATGGGTAAATTCTTTAGATACTGTGATAGTTGCTGTATATATACTATAGTCGTATTGCAATCCCTCAAGCCCTTGTGCGACCAAATCTGGCCTATCAGCAAAGTTCATGCCCCCATTGTTGTCCCATGAAAGCATGGTTTGAAATGAAAAAGAAATGGCTGGTAATTTTTGGGTTTCAGAGAATAGCTTCAACTTGATTTTTGACATTAATGGTGATTTTAAGAATTGTCCATTATAGTCACCGAAAAACTCTTCATTATTTACAGAAAGCTCTCCAACATCTTGTATATTGATAAATGCGTATCCTCTATATTCAGGGAGCACTGTACCGTACGGCATAGTGTTGGCACCTAAACCGATAGAAAAATATGGTAATATCGTTGCTGGGCTCGAATAAACCACGTGATTGGTTAGAGGATCCAAAGAAGTCGAATCATTTGTCTGCGCAAATAAGTTTATTATTGCACAACATAAAAGTAGAAGCAGAATCTTGATATGAGTCATATTGTTTTTCCTTTTGTTGATAGTGATGCGTTGCCTAACGGTACCGAGCTAAGCTGCGGCGACTGCAACCGCAAAGGACTTCCTTTTAATGTGATTAGGCGGCTCTAAGGATTATTTAACGATTTGTACGTCGCCATAAGAACTAAGTTCATCTGATTGGCGAAATACTGTGATGTATACTCGATAAATTGCCGGTTGTAAAGTCGATCCATCCACAGAAATAGCATAATTTCCAACCACTAAACGACGATTGATCAATTCTTTAACAACAGCGGCCGGTGTGCTATTGAGAGTAATCACAACGGAATCCTGTTCATTGAGAGAAAAAGTTATCTCAAAGAATTTGCTGGCTGGATTGGGATAGGCAGGATTGATCTTTGTGCAAGGCGGTAATGATTCTACTACTATAGTATCATTCTTGCCGGACTTTACGGTATCATACAATGGTTTTTGACTGGAATCGCAATTCATTAATGGTTTCCAGTCAGAAGAATCAACTGATCCATTAATAGCGCTGGTGGAATCAGTATGTGTGATTCCGGTGAAGGGTGTTATCAATTGTGCAGGAGGATCTACACTTTTGTCTTTTGAGCAAGACATTAGGGTTAGAATAAGTCCAATAAATAACATACCTCTAACCGAATTTCTATTTCCTGAGTTTGTAAGCATAACAATCTCCTTGTCTTGTGATGAAAAGATTTTTGCATATTTACTGATCATATTTAGATCAGCTGTAACAAGGAGATTTGTTTTTCCTTTCAGATAAAATTGATTTTCAAAAAACGCCCAATGCACCGATTCAAGAGTTCGGCTACGTAGACTCGTGACAGTTGGAATGCAACGAGATATGCCTTTGTAACTGTTTGAATGTAGGATCCAATGCCGTCGTCGCGAACTGCTCCAGCATTATTGCTGTCATAGCACTACGCGTGAAGCGACAACAACTATCAAACAGCAGTAGAAAGGCTAATACTATTCCTGGAGTTTAACTTTGAGGTGATAATTGAATGTGGGTTCCCATGTATCCCGCCCTATGAAGTCAATGCAAGGTTAACACTATTTTTTGACTATGTCAAGATAAAAATTTCGATTACGCAAGATGATATCTATTTTCTTTTAGACCGTCGATTCTCTAAATGCCAAACATTTTCAGATATGAAATTGCCTTCGATCGATCTTAGGTAGGTCAAGAGACCATTTTTGTCGGGATAACCGGTTGACCACGAGAAAAGCTTGGGCTTTTGGTACGAATAGATAATCCTTACCGAATATTTTCCATCGTTCAATCCCCGACAACTTTGCAACCAGACAATAGTTGTTGGGTATTGAATTGTTGATTTAGGAGGAATGACGAGAAGATCAGAGGAATCGTAATGACATTTATATCCAACATGATCAAAGAAGAACCCATGCGTTTTGACCGTATCGCCCAAACCATCTAAAATGATGGCTTGAATTCTCATCATACATGAATAATTTTTTAATACGAACACTGAGATATCGGAGTTATTCCGAATCGACAGCTTAGCCAGCAACTCTCCTCCGTATTCCTCTGCAATGTTGCAGTAAAGGGAATCGATAATTATTGTCAAAACCTTTTCTTGTCGGCAAAATCTTGCAAGAGAATCCTGATAAGATGTGACTGACCTGAGTTCAGGCGGTGAAAGCAACTGCGATTCCAATTGTTGAAAGTTTGCATAATCAGCATATAATTTCAGAATTACTTCAATTTCTTCGTTGGTCTTCGAAACAACAATTGTATCAATTCGGTGTTTGTAACCAAAAAAATTAGTACGAATAATCAGTTGGCCAGGTTGTAAGTTTCTAATTTCAAACCGACCAGATTTGTCAGTTGTCGCGCCGGAAGAAGTGCCAAGAATAAATACGAGGGCGCCGCTAAGTGATTCGTTTGACTCACCATCAGTGACCCGACCTTTCAAAGTCGCATTTTGAGCCAAGCAACAAGAGACTGCGAACAAAAATGTCAAGTACTTCATCATCTACGTCTATGAGGCTATCAGTGGTGCCGACCTACGGATCCGTCAACTACGGGTGGCTTGGCGGCACGCGATCTCCGTGTTGTCAGATTGACGTCCTTCCTTTTCATTAACGAGCACTTCGCATCAGCGCATTGATGTAACTTGTACAAGGAGCGATTGGATTATTCTCGATGATCCCTGAGTTGGTGTGATGGATAATCTCTATAGAAGTTGATCCAATTTCCGTGCACGATTTGAGCACCGCAAACAACGCTGCCCGGGAATCTACAAACGCTCGGCGGCAATTCTTCGTGTCGAAATTCCGGATGATTTCCAGCGTCGTCCGGTCCTCCTTTTCTGCTGCTGAGCTTGTTTTATAATGGGAAAAGTCCAGGCTCGCCAAAAGGAAAACTCCCCGATCTGCAAAGGACGACAGAAATGCCGCAAGATGTGCCGCTTCGATCGTATCGGTGTGAGCCCGCAGATCAATTGTCACCACCGAAGCCTCCGGGAAAAAATATTTGAGGAACGGGACGAGCGCTCCCACCGAATGCTCCCTTGTAAACGCCTCTTCGTCGACCGATGCAACACCGCTGTCAACCAGCGCGTTCACTATTTCCTGGTTTGAATTCATTATCCCGAACGGAGTTTTCCAGGGAAGACGTGAGACTGCTACCGTGTGATGTCCTTCGGAGAAATGATTGGGGCCGATCACCACAATTGTTTTTGGATGAACCTCCCATGACAATCGGAGAAAGAATTCAGCGATCAGATCTCTTATCAGAAGATGGTGCGAGACAATTCCCCAACGGACAGTACCGGCGGAGTCCGGGGAAATTCTCCGTTGGTTTCCGATATGCTTCCGCGCTGTGGCAATCGCATCCTCGAAGAAGCCGGGCCGATCACTAAAAACTGAATAATGCGAATCCAGGAAGTACGATTGGTGTCCCTCCCCGGATCCGTGATCTGAATTGCAACCAAATGCAAGAAGCGTCATGGTCACGATGAACAAAACCGCCGCGAAGATTCGGCACACCGGGGAACTGGCCAGGATGAAAATCGTCACTTCGTTCTCAGCGATGAAATCCACTTTGGCTCGTATGATTCTACCGTGTGCTGGTCTTTTCCATACACCAGCGCTTTCCAATCATCATCCGTCATTCTTTGAGAAACCGGTAGTGAGAACTCATAGTAGGAATATACATACCCTACACACACCCTGCATCCTCCTGAGTTGTCCTTCACTGCAACATATATTCGTTGAGGCGCGCCGACTCCTTCCTCAAGGGCCAAGCCATCAAAGGAGTCGGTGTGGACGTCGGACACCAGCGCCATTTGTTTGAATTTTTCATCGATCATGTCGCCGGAGCCTTCCGGAATAACGGTCCAGGAAAGTGTCCCCGCAAATCCGATCAGATCCTCATAATCCTGGAATGAGATCTTGGCGTTTACCAGTTCTTTGCGTACAATTTCACGGAGCCAAACTGCCTTGCTCAAGAGCGTTCCGAATTTTTGAAGATACTCCGCGGAGAGAAGCTGATTATCCGAGAATACTTTTGCGGTGTTTTGAATCAAATCGATGTAGAGGTTGAAAAACTCCAGGTCAGCTTCCACATAGCTTTTGGGCTGCGGAGGCGGGGGTGGAGGCTCTTCGCCGCCACCACCGCTCTCTGCATTCGATTGTTTGGACATGAGAATCGTGTCATGCTTCAGCTCGGTCCACGAAGAAACAGCAGTGAGCAGACATTTCTCTCCCCAATTCGATGTGCGCATGAAATACGGATAGTGATCATCCTTGGTCTTGAGAATTTGCTTCAGCGCAGCGAGCCACCTCCAATAAACACTCTGCGTCCACGTGGCGTCGGGATAACTGGCGTACTCCGCTTTCAACGATCCGAGTGCTGTGCTGTAATTCGGAATGTCTGCTTGGTCCACAAGCAGGTCGTCTGCGCTTTTTGATCCAAACACACTCATGACGTCGATCGCTTTGGGGATATTCCGGGGCATAAAATCCGAACCGACACGCGGCGAAGTCAGTCTCGTGAAAATCTCCGCGTCGGGCGTGAAACGCTGCCCGAGGAAGCGATACGATGAGATCTGGGATTCCGGGTCCAATCGATTTGGCAAAGGGTGATCGCTGATTTTGGGGCGCCGGAACGAAGACGCTCGCTGCATAAATTCCGCGAGTTTCTTTCCGTCCGCAAACTCGCTGAACTTCGGGACATGACCGCTGCCGTATTGGTCATACATTATTGACAAGTAATCGTGACACGACAAGTCGTCGGCTGTTCCAACAAGATAGGTAATGGGATCAGCAATACTTTTCCAGAGAGCATCCATTTTTGGATCGCTGAGAATAAGGCTCTGGTGAATTGCCATCAATGTAAGATGTTCAGAATTGGTGAGGAAGGGCATTCGTCCGAACCACATCATGGCACGAAAATAGCGGCCCAAGCGAGGAGTCTTGGTGTAGTGCCCCCTGGGGATAAACTGAGTATAATCTTCTTCTGTCTTGAACAACGGCGAAGAACTCGGACTTTTGGCAGCCATGATGAGTTCCAACTCCGCGTTCACCAGCGCATTCACTTCCGGCGGAGGAACAAACGCGGTATCGAGCAAACCGCAGGCGACACTATAGAATGCCAGGTTCCCTTTAATTGCATCCCGGATATCACCATCGGAAGTTTCGCGAAGGTCACTGCGGCATGCTTTCTGCATTTCATCAGAAAGGCGAAGAGCGGCAAAATAGAGTTTGCGTTCTTCTGCCTGCTGCAGCGCTCGGTCAAAGACGACGTGGTAAACATGCAATAGGAGGTCCGTAGAAATGAACAACGGGACCGTGCTGTAATCCTTTCCAAAATCAAAGTCCTCGTGACTGGAATAACGATCGATCATGTCGTCATAAGAGACGTACGGGTCTGGCGGAATTTTTTCCAGAAAGCATCCTTGCACAGCTAACAGTTCTTTCTCGTTGGGTAAAAAATTGCGCCTATCATTTTTACTGAAGAAATTCCACAGGATGGAGGCAGGGATATCTTTCGCATCGGGCCGATCGGCATCGCTCCAAATATGGTCCGGCATCGGCAGACGATTCTCCTCGCGGAGCGTCCAGGCTGCGGGCTTGAGTTCAGGCGGCTCGGGAGACTCGGTGATCTTGTCTTCGTCGGCCATCTGGTAGCCGGTTTCCTGTGTTGAATCCACAGCTACGGGAACTACAGTCGGCTCAATTTTCTGAGCTTGTTTCCTATGGCTCATCCAAAACAGAAGTATTGTGAGGATGACGGCAATGAGCACCGTCAATGGAAGCAGAGTGATAGATTTTCTGGACATTTGTGACTCTCCTGAAGATGTAAAGAATTAAATGACGGTATGTCGTGCCGCCCACCAAACTGTGCCGGCTGTGGCAACGTGCAGCTTGCTTTCTTTCTCTTGTTGAACGTTGTTTGCGAAATCCCGCTGTCCTTTAGTGGGGACTATTTCCTTTTTAAAATGGTTAGCCTGATACATCATTGTCTACTGAGATTGTTATTGCGCATATTGGGCGAGCTTTGCTCGCAGAAAAATGTTTACATCAGCCTTACGGACACCAAAAGTGTCTTGAATTGCCCGATATAGGTCTTCGTCGTCTCGTCCGTATGTCATCAGCTTTTGAATAAGCGGCAGGCCGCCTTTCTCCTCAGCCATTTTACAAAGTAGCCCACCGATGAAATAATGAGAATCTACGTATGCATCTACACCTTTGAAAGAAACGACGTCAACTTCAAGATGATCTTTGAGATACTCATAGTTCCGCCTGATATGCCATAAGAGATCTTGGCCGCGGCTTCCTCCCAAAAGCGTTGCGTATCCTTCAGCAAAGTACGGATTGATGTTCGGGTAAAGTGGATTAACGAGGATATGGACGAACTCGTGTGGATACCATTCATTCGACCCTCCAGAATAGATGATGCGGTTTTTGGTATCCGTGAACCCGCGAGGCCCACTGACATTGCCCTCTGAAGGAAGATAATCAAAACCAAGGGCTTTAGCGACGCGACCAAAGTCGTCAGCGAAGTAGTATTCAATCGGTACGAGCTTGACTTGCCAGACCCGCGCAAGCGAATCAACAAACGCATACATTCGTTCAGCAAATGCTCGATTGAACAAATGTTCGGGAGGGAAAACAAATTTTATATTGCCAACCTGCTCCCGATGCCAATATCGAGTGTTAACCATAAGGGCATTGCATAATTTGAATAACCCGTTTTCACGGCGTGCGGCAGTTTGGATAATGCACGCAACATTGACTGATGAATCGTTTCGAACAAGGCTATAGAACATTGTCCGTATGACGAAGACACTGTCGATGGGAGAAACACTCAGAATTTCAGCCCTCCACCAATGAATATAGCTATAAAGGCTCGGGTTGTAATAAGTGTGACCGACAAGATCAAAGGGATTGTATTGATGCTGCTCCGTTTCCACCCAATAAGGGTTTGCATAGACACTGTCTGGGTTGGAGTTCAAGTATGATTCCCAAAGCGTTATCACCGAGGCAATATCATGATCCGCAGTGTCAACAACAGGACTAATGGAGACACGGACATGAATCGATTGAGCATTGAGTAAACATGGCCAGAGCAAGAGAACAAAGATTAATGTCTTCATATCCATAAGATGTTGCGGGCTAACGAACCGTCAGCCGCGATTTGTTGGGCAGCAAAACTTATTGTAACGAAAGAGCAAGGGTGAATACCATTGAATCATATAACCCCTGCAACGTGTAGGAGCCGGCAATTACCGGCGCCCTCGACGTATCCGTGATAGCTTGATATACTTCAAATATTTCTTGTGACTGATGAGGATTAAATATTAACCGAGCTATAGGATATGGGTTTGGTTCAGGTCCGCTCACCACTGTTCGTCCACTATCGTTTTTCAGCGACCACTGAAAATCTCCTTCTGAAACTATTAACGTTTCCGGTTCCGCTGATTGATTCAAAGCGGTTACTGACGCACTTAACGTGTCATGAATGCCAAAGACTGCTTTCGGTATTGCAAACGTGTATTGCATACTGTCTCTGACTTGACTAACACTTACAGCAGGATTTGTTACTGATGTAACCGGATTACTACTTTTTTTGCAGCCATTGATGATGAGTGCAATGGATAAAATGAAAATAAAATACCGCATCTCTCCTCCTTAATAGTGATACATTTGCTGCCTAACGGACCGGAGCTAAGTTGCGGCGGCGAACAGCCAGTTGTTCTTTAGCGGGGACTCTTTCCTTTTTAAAATGGTTAAGTGCCGCCAGTAACCTTGCGAATTGTGTAATGGCGCCAGAATTCAATACAGGCATCCGAATATCCTGAATCTAAGGATGTGAAAGCAAGCCGAAAGATTGTCGTATCAGGTTGATTGAGCTTAACGATCTCAAGTTCATGGTTTATTGGGTCGGCACATCTATCCGGTGTCTCTGGATACCAAAACTCTTGGACGGAAAAATTGGAATCGAGCAACATCTTTACGACTGAGTCGCCCGAATAGGGATTGAACTCTCCTTCCTGAGGGCATGTCTTATAGTAGAATCCCGGTCCGCCGATTGAACCCAGAGAATCGTAACGCACTAATGTCGTATCAATCTCGATTTTCGCGCTGATGGGAGCAGTCGGGGCATCTGACTTAGGTTTGCAAGCTGTGAGTGAAAGAGCAAGACCGAGAACGAATACGAAATCTGAAAGTCGAATTTGGATGTTCATACCGTCCTCCTTGAAGGCAATAACAAACCGTCAGCCGCGGGTGGTTAGGCGGCATTACACTTAATGCGGTTTTAGGACGACTTTAATATTATCGAATAGTACATTTGCTGATGAATCCTGATCCCATGAGCTAAGTAAGATACTTAATTTATTAAGGGCTACATCATAGTGAAAGAGAGTATCAGTAAAAAGTGTCCAAGAAGTACAGTTTATAACAGAAAGCGAAACTATTCCTCTATCAGAGGCCTCTACGGAAAAAACTGCTCCTCCTTTTCCCTTTTGTATAGGCCCCAATTAATCAAGCACTTTTTAAGAGCGCCGGTAGCAGCTCTGCTTTGAACTCCAAAGGTGAGCGGTAACCCAAACGCTCGATCAGCCAATAGCGATTATAG
>Ga0182017_10003681_pt1 | contig 11428 bp, 10 predicted proteins | sample 712E3DmetaG_FD_120492 | JGI IMG/M metagenome (GOLD analysis project Ga0182017, IMG submission 120492) | Permafrost microbial communities from Stordalen Mire, Sweden - 712E3D metaG | ecosystem: Environmental > Terrestrial > Soil > Wetlands > Permafrost | place: Sweden: Stordalen | collected... | reverse complement strand
TTGGTCAAATCCCTTATTTACTCTGTACCCAGAAAACGGCGCTAACCACAGAAAGAAATCTGAATAACAAAAATCAGTTTGCGTTCGAAGACTGCCATTTCTTCTCGGGTAACATTAACTCTTATTGTTATCCAACAAGCAGAAGATTTATCAAGTTAACCAGAATCAAAATGCTCTTAACAACGAATTGTCAACCAGATCTTTGACTAGTTTGTTTACTGTCTTTTTCATTCTTCGTTATAATAATCAAAATTATCACTCCAATCTTTACGTTTTAGGTTATTGTCAAAAGCGCAACTCTTTTCTTTGAGAATTATTTCACCAGGCAAAAAACGATGATTCAGCCATACCAAGTTGAAAAAATACCTACCGACTAGAAAAACGAAAACCATTGGCTTAAGTTGAAAAAAGAGCCTTTAAGTATAATGCTGTTACAAAAATCGGTTTAAAGAAATCAATGCGACTCTAACCCGCATATCGTATTAGACAAGACTTCGGTTATACTAAAGCGGTGCAATATGGTAGACTATAGAGAAGAATCGTAACATATTAATAAAATCAAAAAGGGGTTTTGATGATTACAGATGATTTGTCCAATATAGATAAAATGATATCGGTAAATAGTTGCTTTTATTTGCGAGTATTAATAGATAGGACAAGCCATATGTTCTCGGTTGTAAGACAGAAGGAATTTGTTCCATATGGGATTACGCCTCCGCAGGGTTTCATTTTATTTATTCTTGCCAACATCCATCACAAGGTTACTCTTGCCGAGTTGGCTAAACACAGTAAAAGAGAAATTAACTCCATTTCCTTACAAATGAGCATAATGGAAAAGGACGGACTAGTAAAGAAAACCAGAGTGAGACCGAAATCCACTCTATTGAATTTTGAGTTAACAGAGAAGGGTCTTGATATTTATGAAAAAATTAGTAAAATGGAAGCTGACTTGACGATAATGTCGATTTTGTCCGAGGAAGAACGTCAAATTGGGATATCGTTAATGAATAAAATCATGGAAAATGCAGAAAAATACATAATAAAAGCCATTGATGATGTTGAATACCAGTAAATAACCCCATAGCAAGCTGTGGGGCATTAGGGGAAAAGGAGCCACCCCACAAGATTACGGACGAGGCCGCTTTCATCCCGCCAGCAAGCTGACGGGTATTCAGCGGGGATTTTTATAAAGACAATTCGACGAAATTAGAGGCTATCATAATAAAATAAAATGATAGCTTTAATATGCTGAAATATTGTCCCATTGCGCTGCCCGTTTATGTCTGCATTTGGCATTACTGCTATAACAGTAAAACCCTGAATAAAAGTCCTCCGGTATTATTAAACAAAAAGTAGGATTATATCGTAGGCAAAAAATACCTTGAGGAATGGACGATGGGTATGGTTACCACACAAACGAAAGAAGAAGTCCCTGAGAGGATTATTCATGGCACAAGTTTATCGCATGATAAAAACGAAAAACAACCAAAAGAGAACTTAACCTAACCCCGACTTTATCCTCGTTGACAAAGCTTTGGGTTTATGATAAATTAAAACGAATTTTATTATATTCTGCACAGAATACTGTACATGAACCTATGCGTAAAAATAATACTCCTATTATTCAGATGAGTTAGACAATTGCGAAGTAAATGTCGAGAACGATAAAAATTTAAGGATGTCTTATGGTTCGCTGAAATCAATTTTTTTCGCTAAGAATCAAGGAGATATTGTGAAAAAAGAAGTTGTTTGGTGGAATAGACTTGGTAAGCCACAATACGGTGGTGAAATAGTTCTTTGGAGCGACAGAAACATTGTGAATTTTGACCCCTATTACGAAGCTTTCTATACCCAGATAATGTGGACATGGATGGAAGGCCTTGCCAAAGAAGACTGGACCAAAGACCCGAGCGTATTCGATTATAAGAAATTTTTACGCCCTAATAAATATCGTAAAGGACAACTGGCGGAAAGCTGGGAGTTTACAGACCCAACCACGTTTGTTGTACATTTGCGTAAAGGAATCTACTGGCAAGACATACCCCCCGTAAATGGTAGGGAGTTTACCGCTGATGATGTAGCATACCACTTTCACCGGCTTTATGGTTTAGACAACTTTCTTTCACCTAGTCCCGACCATACGTCAGACGATGTATTGAAAAGTTTGATGTCAGTCACCGCTGTTGACAAATATACTGTTGTCTTTAAATGGAGAATAAATGATTCTGAATATATAATGCAATCCTTGTTTGCTCCTAACCCCGCCATGGTTTTCGAAGCACGTGAAGCGGTTGAGAAATGGGGGGACCTCAGTGATTGGCATCATGCAATAGGCACTGGACCGTTTATCTTGACAGACTTTGTTTCTGGGAGTTCGGCTACACTGATCAAGAATCACAACTATTGGGGATATGACGAGCGGTACCCTCAGAACAAACTCCCCTACGTGGATACAATCAGGCTTCTGATAATACCTGATAAAACTGAAGCCTTGGAGGCAATGCGAAAAGGTAAAATTGACCTAATTAGTCCAGTTTCGCTAAAAGATGCGCAATCGATGCAGAGAACGAACCCCGAAATATTAAGGATACCGATTCCATTTCGGCCGACTGTTTCATTGGATCCGAGACTCGACAAAGCTCCTTTTAATGACATTAGGGTGCGAAAGGCAATGCAAATGGCGATAGACCTGCCAGCCATTTCTAAAGACTACTATCATAGCAAGGTGGAGCCTAATTCATTTGCAATGCATTTTATCACAAGTTCAAGGGACATGAAGGAATGGGGGTTCCCATACGAGGAATGGCCACAAGATTTGAAGGACGAGTATGCTTATAATCCATCGGCAAGTAAGAAACTGCTCGCTGATGCAGGTTATCCCAATGGGTTTAGGACCAACATAGTGGCTGATACTGCAGGGGATATAGATTTGTTGCAAATAATCAAATCCTATTTTGCTCAAGTTGGCATTGATATGGAGATACGACCAATGGACTCTGTCTCTTGGCACAATTTTGTAATGATTGGTCATAAACATGACCAGATGGCCCAACGCTCAGAGTTGCCACAAGGTCATCTCTTTCAGCCAATCAGAAAATTACACGAATTTCATATAGGACACGCTACCCACCGAATGATCAGCGATCCCGTTTGCGATACCTTCTATCCAAAAGCATTTGCCGCAACTAGTTTAGACGAGGTAGTGAAAATATATAGAGATGCCAATGAGTATATTGCGCGACAGCATTTTTCAATCTCCCTGCTTCAACCCCCGTTTTACGCCCTCTGTCAGCCGTGGCTCAAGGGCTTCAATGCTCAATTTGGCTCGATACAAATGCACGCCGTATTGAGCTTCTATTTAGGGCGATTCTGGATAGACCAGAAACTGAAAGAGAAAATATTTCCTTCTTAACGGTCTGAAACGATTAAATTCTCTCACGTTTTCACTTATCGATAATCTAAATGGGCCTAATTCGCAGCTCCATTTTGACTTTAATTGATACCAGACGAAATTTCCAGTAATATTACAATATAAAGAGGCTGGGTTTGCCCAGCCTCTTTATATTTACTCTAATCAATTGGGTACTGTTTCGTGTGGAATTAATGTCCCAAGGACTTCTTGAGGTTCTGATCTATCCAAAATCGCGCCTGATAGAAGGAGATCATTGGAACACCTATACCATTCGCAGACGTCGCCCCATAAAATTGACCATTGTAACCTTTGATCCATGGTTGACAAAGGCCAAAGAGGCTCGGTTGTAGCCCACATATTACGTAATGCTGTTGGTCGACATACTTGTTGTCATCTATCAGCAATTGTTTAACTTGGTCTATGTCGGTGCATGCTATTGCCTTCGTATAGAAGGAGTCAATGGTAGGATCGCTAATCATCATGTAGTTAGATGCCTGTCCAGTCGTAAGTCGGCCAAACTGCCTGATGGCTTCATAAGCACCACCAACATCCGCACCTGAGTGGCAGGCCAATGCGTCGTTCTTGTGGTTTGTCAGCACATATGCGCTCCAACTAGCGGAATCCATCGTCTGTATCGACATATTAACACCAATAGCAGCAAAGTAGGACTTGATTATCTGCAACATGTTTAGGTCTACAGCAGCATCAGCCACTAAGTTGGTATTGAACCCATTGGGATAACCGGCATCAGCGAGTAGTTGCTTAGCCTTCGTCGGGTTATAGTCATACTGGGCTTTCAAATCTGATGTCCACTGAGGGTACGGGTACCCCCAACCTGACAGCAAATTTGAGGTTAACCCTGAAGGCCACGGTTTGCATGTACCACCGTAGTAGGTTTGTGCTATGGTTGGCAGGTCTATTGCCAACTGCAGAGCCTCTCGAACCCTAACGTCAGTAAAAGGTGCCTTGTCAACTCTTGGGCCTATGCAAAAGGTAGTTGAAGGAACGATTTCCTGCAATATTTCGGGGTTTGTTCTCTGCATCGCCTGAGCATCTTGAAGCGAAACTCCATCCTTAAGGTCAATTTTACCAGTGCGCAGCCCCGCCAAGGTCGTAGCGTCGTCAGGTATTATCAAAAAATGGAGTTCATCTATGTAGGGGAGCTGGTTCTGCGGGTATCGCTCGTCATATCCATAGTAATCGGGATTCTTGACCATCGTCGCCGAACTGCCGGAAACAAAATCCTTTAAAATAAATGGGCCGGTGCCTATGGCATGATGCCAATCGTTAACGTCTCCATATAGCTTGACAGCATCCGGGTTCTCTATACATTCTGCTGAGCTAGTCGTTTGCATGATATCCTCTTCTATTAACTCAGGGTTGGGTGATTTCCACTTCAAAACAACAGTGTATTTATCAGTAGCGGTTGCTGATATAAAGTCTTGGACCATCTCGATAACTGATGCGTGACCCGGGGAGACCTTGGTAAAGCCGTCGCCTAGTCCCCACGACCGGTCGTAGTGATACACTACATCATCAGCAGTAAACTCGCGACCATTTGCGGGTGGTATGTTTTGCCAGTGGACACCATGCCTCAAATGGATAACAAAAGTATTTGGGTCCGTAAACTCCCAGCTTTGTGCCAGTTGGCCCCCGGCATATTGGCCAGAACGCCATTGTACCTTATAATCGAACACTGCCGGATCCAACGTCCAATCGTTATCAAATAATCTGTCCAGCCACCCCGAATCGATAGTATACATTATTTCAGAGTTTATCGGATCAAAATTTACAGGGTTCTGTTTAATTGCAAGGGTCATTACGCCGCCGTACTGCGGCGTCCCAAGACTGTCCCACCAATGTCCCGTTGCACTGGTAGTAGTTGTGGTGGTGGGAACTACGATTGACGTTGTTGCTGTCGTAGCCAGAGTGGTCGTTTTAGTAGTCGTCGTTACAGAAGTGGTAGAATTCGGTACGGAAGTTGTGGTTGTTTTAGCACATGATGATAACACCATCCCAACCACGATCAAGCAACTTAACCATATCAAAATAAACCTTTTCTTCAATTTTTTATTCCTTTTATATTTATTTAAACATTTTTGGAACAACAATTATCTTTACAAAATAACCAATGTTTTTAGTTTAATCGGCAAAATTTCCATAACAAACAACTAAAAATGGTCTTTTTTGTCACCTCCATATCTATATTACGATTGTCAATACATAAGGTAAGACTCCCTTCTGTATAATCTACCACATAATTTTATATTGTTCAGCACAGATTATTGTATAGTATTCTGTGCTGAATATAGTAAATTGGTATTAATGTATCATAAATTTTAGGCCTTGTCAATAGCTTGTACTCGCCGAAATTCGTCATCTAAAATTATGCCAAATTCAGATAAAAAACCTAGAAATGGTTGATAACCCTTCTCTTTCTTGTAAGTGTATTGCGCTTCTTCCTTTTCGGTCTCGATAATAGTAGCGTCTTGGTCCAAGGTATATTCCGACCTGGAATCTTTTTTCAGTATTTTCTTTACTAAATGGTCATTTGTCTTGCCTAACCCCAAAATCCCGCGACTATCTCTCCTTTTATTTCTCTTAAATCATCGAGCGTTTTACCGCCACCATGCAATATCAATACTAAAGGTATCACAAATTGAGACGGTCTATATCCGTGGCCGCTTCCTGCTGACGGTAATTCTTGATAAATGATTTGTGGTAGTTTTAGAGCCTTAGCCATTTTATATGATAATACCAGTCCTGCTCTGGCTAAGATATGTTCTTCAGTAACTTCAATTTGAAAAGCAAGCGGGTTTTAAATAGCTGTTTTTCATCGTTGGAACCTCGGTTCATTTGGTTTCTTCTACTATACAATAACTTTACTCTGTTTTGAACACCTACCAAGCGTGAAACATTGCTTTTTTTGATTCCTATTTTCCACCCTCTGGGTGAGGCTGGCTAAAGCGGAATCGCCGATTTTGGGTGAGCTTGCGCTCGTTGACAAGGCTGAAAGTTTATGATATATTAATACCGATTTATTATATTCCGCACAGAATACTGTACTATAATCGGTGCGGAAAAATAATAAAGCTGCGTCAGATAAAACGCTGTATCCTTATTGATGTTCTGGCAATAGTAATACGGAATTTGGGGGGTGGTAACAAAGTTAATGTTTGGTTGCTTGATATAAAAACAAGAATCTAACAAAGGAAAAAGTTCTAATATCATATGGGAATATGAATTGATAAAAGGGGTTAAAATTGAAATCAGAGGAATTGGAAGCAAAGGTAAAGAGGTTAGAAGCGAGATTGCAGGCTATAGAGGACATCGAGGCAATAAAAAAACTACAACATGCTTATGGCTATTATCTCGAACATTGGCAAACGGAGCAGCTTCTAGGACTGTGGTCCCATAGACCCGACGTCACTTTTGAATCAAACGACACAGGACAATACAAAGGGTGGGAGCAAATAAAACGTTGTTTTTCTTTTACAAACCACTTTACCGCTTATAATGGGGAAAAAGTAGCTCCCCCAGAATATCTGCATATACTGATGCCCAATTCTGGGATTGTTGACTTGGGCCCGGACGGTTCAACGGCAAAAGCAAGATGGTATGGTTTTTTCCTTGGGGCCATGGAACGGGGTGAGGGAGGGAAACTACGTGCATTAATTGGGTGCGGAATATGGGAGAACGAATACGTTAAAGAAGACGAAATATGGAAGCTAAAAAAAATCTTTTGGAACGACATTTTCTGCAGTCCATTGGATGAAGGTTGGGTAAAGACACCATATAGTGCAAACCCCCCGAATAAAGATCGCCCTGCGCCTGTTGACAATCCTCAATTTCTCCATTATCCATCCGGCCACATAACGCCTTACCATTATAAAAATCCAGTCACTGGGAAGTAAAACGAAGTATAACTGTTGGGGCAGGTCAGCCAGTTAAACCGGTAGAAAGGAGAAAAGACATGCCAATAATTCCATTCAAAGAGATCCTGAAGGATGCTTTCAATCGGCGATATGGTGTGGGGGCATTTAACATCGTCAACGATCTTACCATGGAGGCGGTATTGCAAGCTGCAGAAGCGGCGCGATCGCCGGTGATCGTGCAAGTTTCTGTCAAAACTGTCAAGTCAATCGGTGTGAATATGCTCTACAGCATGTGGATTGAGATGACACGTAAGATCACGGTCCCCGTATGCATCCACCTGGATCATTGCCCGGAACGTGCATTAATAACCGCCTGCCTCGCTAAGGGCTGGGGTTCGGTGTTATTTGATGCTTCGGCATTGCCTTATGCGGAAAACCGTCGCCAGACTATTGAGGTGGTAGCCGAAGCCAGACTCTACGGGGCAGGGGTTGAAGGTGAAATTGAAGGTATTAAAGGAGTTGAAGATGGGATCGGGAACGACGTAGAATCAGAACGTAAGAACCTGGATACGGCCCTTGATTTCATCCGAGCAACCAGGATAGATTGCTTTGCGCCAGCCATTGGCAATGCGCATGGAGTATACAAAGTGACCCCAAAATTAGATGCCCAGCGTGTGACAGACATCGTCACCTCCGAACCCATCCCCATCGCCTTACACGGTGGCACCGGATTGACCAATGAACAATTCCGGGATTTAATCGCTCGTGGATGCGCTAAAGTAAACATTTCGACTGCTTTGAAAATGAGATATATGCAATCAAACTTAGCCTTCTTGCGTGATGCGGAAGCCAAGGATAAATGGGATCCCCCTGGGCTTTTCAAATACGTTAATCAGGCCGTGCGTGACATGGTGACAGATTATATGAAGGTGTTTGGCTCAGTAGGGAAGGTATAATGAAAACGCTTATTTTCGACTGTGATGGCGTACTGGCAGATACGGAACGATACGGTCATTTGCCAGCCTTCAACCAGACTTTCCGCGAGTTCGGATTGCCTATCCAATGGTCTGAGCAGGAATACGGGATTAAGCTCAAAATTGCTGGTGGGAAAGAGCGCATGGCTAGTATGCTGACGCCTGAATTTGTAGTTAAAGCCAGCCTGCCCATGGATCCCGAGGTCCAGAAAAAATTAATTGCAGATTGGCATAAACGCAAGTCAGAAATATATAGGCATCTAATCAGTGAAGGCCGGCTGCCAGGCCGCCCGGGGGTGCGTCGCATAGTAGAGGAAGCCTACGATGCAAACTGGAAACTGGCTGTGGCTTCTACCTCTGCGGAAGAATCCGTCCGGGGTGTTCTCGAACACACGGTAGGACAAGTTCTGGCTGCTAAATTCCTGGTCCTGGCCGGGGATGTCGTCCCCCAAAAAAAGCCTTCCCCTGATATCTACCTGCTGACCCTGGAAAAGCTCGGCATCTCGCCCGATGAAGGCTTGGCGTTGGAAGATTCGCGTAACGGACTCTTATCTGCCCGCTCTGCCGGAATACGCTGCGTGGTGACTTTGAGCAGCTATACCCAGCTAGAAGATATGACGGAAGCATTGCTAGTAGTTAGTGATTTAGGGGAACCTGATTCACCCATGAAAATCATCGCTAATCGCTGTAAAGCGAGGCCAGGCAAATATATCACGTTGCGTGATCTTAACGCCTGCCTAGTGAGTTAACTAATAGAGGAGATCGCCAATGAGCAAAGACCTCGAATTTATCGTAAAGTTGATCGCGAATACAGTTATTGAGAACGAACAATATTTCAGCGAGTTGGACGGTGTGGTTGGGGATGGCGATTTCGGATATTCAATCGCGCGCGGTTTCGAGATAGTTCTCAATGAGTGGGCCACGATTGATCATAGTCTGCCGGGCAACACTTTGAAAGGCATTTCCATGAAGATCGTCGGTGCAGTGGGTGGGGTCTCCGGAACAATCTGGGGCACTGCTTTTCTACGAGCTGGCATCGCGTTGGGAACGAAACCAGCGATTGGACGGGAAGATGTCATTGCCCTTTTCCGTGCCGCAATTGAAGGGATTAAGAAACGCGGCAATGCCGATTTGGGCGACAAGACTCTTCTAGACGCACTAATACCTGCTGTGGATCAACTGGAGAAGTCCTTCAAAGATGGAAAGGACATCAGAATGGCACTGAGTGAAGCAACGGTTGTAGCCCGGGAGGCTGCTGAGTCCACCCGACCAATGCTAGCCAAGCGCGGCCGCGCTGCCTACACTGGCGAGCGCAGCATTGGAACGTTGGATGCCGGCGCAACTGCGGTGGCAGTATTGTTCGAGGCCGTCAACAAGGCTTGGAAAGAATAATCTATTTCTTCTACATCCTTCAAGAAACTAAATAATAATAAAGAAAAAGGAGTTGACTCATGAAGAAACTTATCAATGACCCAAAGGATTTTGTTCCGGAAATGTTGAAAGGTATCGCCCTGGCCAATCCAAAAACTCTCAAATACATTCCACAATATAACCTTATCATGCGCACTGACATCCCCATGGCTAATAAGGTTTCTATTATGCAGGGCTCAGGTTCGGGTCACGAACCGGCTCACGTTATGGTAGTCGGGCGAGGGATGCTAGACGCAGCTTGCCCGGGAAATGTATTTGCTGCACCACCAGCCGACTTCGTATATAACACAACCAAGTTGGTGGCATCCCCCAAAGGTGTGCTACACTTACTGAACAATTATACCGGCGACACGATGTCCTTTAACATGGGACGCGAGATGGCTGAGGCTGAGGGCATTGAAGTTCGCACGGTGACGATTAACGATGATGTAGCAGTAAAAGGTTCCCTTTACACTGTTGGACGGCGTGGTGTAGCAGGCAACTTCTTCGTCATCAAAGCCACTGGTGCTGCCGCAGAAAAAGGCGCTTCTCTGGAAGAACTAGAAAAATTAGGGAACCGGGTGGTAGCGAACGTGCGGACAATGGGCATGGCGCTCACAGGTTGCACTCCCCCTGCCAAGGGCACACCAATCTTCACCTTGGGTGATGACGAAATAGAAATGGGTATTGGTATTCATGGTGAGCCCGGTCGTAAACGTGTGAAATTAGAAAAGGCTAATAAAATCGTCGACGAGATGTTGGAAGCAGTTGCCAGCGACATACCGTTCAAAGCCGGTGATGAAGTCGCCCTGATGATCAATGGCATGGGTGGGACACCCATCTCAGAATTATACTTGGTGTACGGTTACGCACACGAACAGGTCGAGAAACGCGGGATGAAGATCATGCGGAATTACGTTGGTAATTACTGTACTTCGCTCGAAATGGCAGGTTATTCGCTGACCTTATTAAAGCTCGATTCAGAGATAGAGGAGATGCTGGCTGCTCCTGCGGAGATTGCCATTCGAGTATTTTAAAGGATTTGATCCTTTTCTTTAAGAGGAATCTAAGATTTCTCATCAACCATCGACCTCTGGTTCGACGAAATATGCTGTGTGTCTGAATTCTCTGTTTATAATAGCAGTGTAAGGTTATTGGCTCAATTCGATCTAAGTCCTAGCTTCGTATGTAGGTAATCCTTAGTGGGAGGGATGACAGTATCTGTACCTGAAATACGATGGATCTCAAAATGGGCGAATAGTGATTTTGAACTTGAAAGGTTAGCGCGTGTAAGGTGGCTTGAATACCTAATTGATACGTATGTTGTTGAAACATTCTTCGGCGCCGAGGTTTGTTAAAGAGAGAAAGTGGGTTCAGAGGAAACCGATTGAAGGATAACATTCAACTCTTCACGTAAAAATAAAATTTACAAAAATGTGCTGGGAGTTGGGACATACTTGGCTGTGCTCTCTAATCTTTTAGCTGATTCGTCTGAATAGGCAGGCTAAATTGGAGAGAGATAACTTCGTTGGTTGGTTCAGCCATATTGGTAAGTAAGAGGAGTGCCCGCTGAAGGCCCCGTAACCAGTGGCTTGCATTAGCGCCTTTTAGCCAAACTTAAGTTGAAGAAAGTGGCTCTAGTGTAGTGTTTCAAAGACAGCTTTACAATGAGCGACCTTGTTAATAATGTCTTCAGCCCGCTTTGTCCAAACGAAGGGTTTGGGGCTCTCATTATTACAATTAATGTATTCTTCTAT
>Ga0182017_10003678_pt1 | contig 11429 bp, 10 predicted proteins | sample 712E3DmetaG_FD_120492 | JGI IMG/M metagenome (GOLD analysis project Ga0182017, IMG submission 120492) | Permafrost microbial communities from Stordalen Mire, Sweden - 712E3D metaG | ecosystem: Environmental > Terrestrial > Soil > Wetlands > Permafrost | place: Sweden: Stordalen | collected... | reverse complement strand
GATTTGGCGCATCATATCGGCGCTGTAAACCACGCCGGTGGGATTGTGCGGCGAATTGATGATAATGGCTTTGGTTTTGGGATTGACGGTTTTTTCCAGGACGTCGAGTTTCGGCAGGAATTGCTCATCGGTGGCGGCGAATTTATAGACGCCGCCGTGATTATCGATATAATTCAGATATTCAAAAAAACAGGGGGTGAAAAGGATGACTTCCTCGCCGGCGTTGAGAATGGTTTTCAGCACGACATTAATCGCGCCGGCGGCCCCGACGGTCATCACGATATCGCCGGCGGCCAGGCTCAGTCCGGTCTCTTTGGAGAGCTGGGTCGCGACGGCGGCCCGGGTTTCCATGTAGCCCGCGTTTTCCATGTAGCGGTGCAGGCCCGGCGTAGTGCTGTTGGCCAGTTTCCTGAGTTCAATGAAAAATTGTTCGGGAGGTTCGACAACCGGATTGCCCAGGGTCAGGTCGAAGACTTTATCGGCGCCGTAGCGCTTTTTCAGGATGTTACCCTCGTCGAACATTTTCCTGATCCAGGAGCCGGTTTCCATGTTCTTACGGACTTTTTCAGACATGAACATTTTCGACTTCCTTTCTGCCCGCGGCGAAAGCGGCCAGGTTGAGCGGCCAGAGCTTTTGGGGCAGGTGTTTTTGAATCGCATCCTGCCACTCAGGAACGGTGAACGGCAGGAAAACAGAAAGACCGCCGAGCATAAAAATGTTCAGCGTACGGGCATTGCCCAATTCATTGGCTTTAAGCGTGCCCGGAACCAGGTAAATCTTGCCGGCGCGCTGCTGCAGCAATTGAATAACTTCCGCATCGGACGGATATTTCTCGGCGCCGAGATTGACGGAAAGCGGGGGTAGAGCATGGTCGTTGATTATCGCGATGCCGCCGGGACGGAGGTAGTTGGCCCAGCGGACACCTTCCAGCTTTTCGAAAGCGAGCAGGATATCGACGCCGCCTTCCTGAATCAGCGGCGAGTAGACTTTTTCGGCGAGGCGGACGTGGCTGACGACGCTGCCGCCGCGCTGCGCCATGCCGAGGGTATCGGTCTTTTTGACGTCATAACCGGCGGTGAGCGCCACTTCTCCGATGATGTCGGAGGCGAGGATATTGCCCTGTCCCCCGACGCCGGTTAATAACAAGTCGAACTTAGGTTTGGCGCTCAATTCGGGGCCTCCGCTTTCAGCCGGGAGACCGGCCCGATTGCCTGTTTGGGGCAAACCTGCTGACAGATGGTACAGCCGGTGCACATCGTGGCGTCGATAACGGGCTGTTTGCCGCTGGTTTGAATGGCCGGGCAGCCGACCAGCAGACAGATGCCGCATTGATTGCACCTGCGGGTATCGATGATTTGGGTCTCGCCGTGTTTGGGCACATGCACCACGCAGGCGCCGCGGACGATCACTACGGAAAGCTCGTTGGAATCCAGGGCGGATTTGACAGCCGTCCTGATTTCTTTGATATTGAAAGAATCGACCACGGAAACGTTTTTCACCCCGACACCTTTGACGACATTTTCCAGCACGACCTTGCCGCCGGGCTGGCCCTGCACGGAAATGCCGGTGCCCGGGTGCTCCTGGTGGCCGGTCATGGCGGTGGTGCTGTTATCGGTGATGATGACCGTGATTTTACTCTGGTTGTAAACGGCATCCACCAGCGGGGTGATGCCGGAATGTAAGAAAGTGGAATCCCCGATGACGGCGACGATTTTAGCGGGCAGGCCGACTTTTTCCATGCCGATGGCGGTGCCGATGCTGGAGCCCATGCAGCCGTTGGTATCCATGGCGTTCAGCGGCGGGTAAGCACCGAGCGTGTAGCAGCCGATATCGCCGGCAACGACCAGATTGGGTTCGGTGGGGGCTTTTTCTTTGGCGCCGGGGAGTTTGAGGCGCTGCCCGATGCCGGCCAGGACATAGAAAAAGCCGGTGTGGGGACAGCCGGGACAGAGTAGCGGCGGACGTTTGGCTAATTCCGCGGGAACGATCAGTTTTTCCGGCGCAGGAGTTTTGATAATACCCATTTTGCGGCCGGCAGCTTCGAGGATATCGGTATTCAGTTCGCCGCAGCGGGGAATAAACTGTTTGCCTTCACATTTGATGCCCATGGCTTTAATGTGGTCTTCGATGAACGGGTCGAGCTCTTCGATGACCAGGAGGCGGTCAACTTTGGCGGCAAACTCGCGGACGAGTTTTTCGGGCAGAGGATAAGTCATGCCCAGTTTTAAAAACGAGGCTTTGGGGAAAACTTCCCGGGCATATTGATACGAGATGCCGGTGGCGATGATGCCCAGGCTGCGTTCGCCCGGTTCAATTTTGTTGAAGGGGAATGTTTCGGCGAAAGCGGCCAGTTTTAACATGCGGTCTTCCATGGCAACGTGACGGAGGCGGGCGTTGACCGGCAGCATCACCCATCTTTGCATGTTGAGGGAGAAGCCGATTTTCCGGGTCAAAAGGGTGCGAGTGCCTTTAACCTCGACAATCGATTTGGAGTGGGAGATGCGGGTGGTGCTGCGCAACATTACCGGCGTATCGAATTGTTCGCTGATTTCGAAGGCACAGGCCATCAGGTCGTAGGCGGACTGGCTGTCCTGCGGTTCCAGAATCGGGACTTTGGCCAGTTCGGCGAAGTGGCGGTTATCCTGTTCCCCCTGGGAGCTGTGGATACCGGGGTCGTCGGCTTCAATCAATACAAAACCACCGTTGACGCCGGTAGTGGAGACTGCGAGAAACGGATCGGCAGCGACATTCAAGCCCACCTGTTTCATGGAGACCATTGCTCTGGCGCCGGCATAACAGGCGCCGATGGCCACTTCCACCGCTACTTTTTCGTTGGTGGACCATTCGGCATAAATGTCTTGATGGACGGCGATGGCTTCCATGATTTCGGTGCTGGGCGTACCGGGATAAGCCGAGGCAAAAGCGACGCCGGCATGGTAGGCACCAAGCGCCAATGCCTCGTTGCCAGAGAGTAATTTTTTCATTAGTCTCATTATAACACGGCTAAGTGACCAGTTGTGAGTGGTGAGTCACGAGGTATAAACAAGTGTCAATACACAACTATCAAGCAAATATCAAATTCAAATATCGAAAATCGAATAAACCGAAAATGCATTAGCGGTGCATAGGCAAGGGTGGAAACTGAAGCTATGGATAAATAGTCAACCTGCGGCCTACAGCACAGGCACGGAGGCCTATGCGACTAGAACTTGTGTTGCGGCACCATTCAGGGCTTTTCAAGGTGTGTTAAAATTAAAGTGCAATGACAGATATTAAAACGATTGCCACTAACCGGAAAGCCCGCCATGATTACACCATTCTGGAAACCATGGAAGCGGGAATTGTACTTTCCGGCTCGGAAATCAAGTCAATACGAGCCGGTGATGTCAGCATGGGCGATGCCTATGTTCGTCCCGAACGTGGAGAGTTGTGGTTGTTTAATACCTATATTGCGCGGTACAATGCGGCGAGTTATCTGGGGCATGAACCCACCCGGACCCGAAAACTACTGCTGCACCGTAAACAAATCCGTCAGCTCGTCGGTCAGATAAAAGAGAAAGGGTTTACACTGATACCGCTGCGACTGTATATTAAAGACAGTTACGCGAAGATGGAAATCGCAGTGGCCCGCGGGAAAAAACTTTACGATAAGCGCGAAGCGATCAGCAAACGGGAAAACGCGCGCAACCTAGATAGAGTGATGAAGACAAATCGCGTAGGCAGAGGGTAGGCGAACTATTCTTTTGCCGAGATATTAAATGGGGACGCGTGGTTCGATAGGGGAGGTTAGTTACAGAGTTGCAAGCTGAGGTGCCATCACCCTCACAAAACAGGTGGCAAAAAACAATTGCCAACGAAAACGTATTGGTTGCCGCCTAATTAGGTGACACATCTGCCCTGACCCCACCTCGACGGGTCGGGAGCGGGTGAAATAAAGTTGAGGTGCCATTGCGCGGATGCCGATAAGGGCAGTGAAAGAAACATCGGCTAACCCGTCAAAACTCGGTCTGCAGAGGTTTGCCGGGCGAAACAAACAGCAGAATAAGCTTGTAGGATACTCTGAGCGGTCTCTTCTAGACGGGGAGTTCAACTCTCCCCCGTCTCCACCAGAAACACGGACGTGCCTTTAATGGGCTCGTTTATGATACGGATTTCCGAATTTTGTTTAGTTGCCGCCACCTGAAAAATTGGCTTAAACGGCGGTTTGGGCCTGATCGCTACAATTGACTTGGTTTTCCTGGCATCGACATAAACCGCATCCAGCATGGTCAGCAAGAGCTTTTTTTGTTCTTCTAAATTTGCATCTTTCCATAGTTTTCCTAAATTTTTAATCAGATTACCAGCATCCTCCGCCGCATTGGCTGCCGGCACAACGAGCGATTCCAACTCCATGTATATCTGCCGGATCATCCACACTTAAGTTTTAACAGGTCACGGCTGCTATTTCTTTTTCAACTTCTGACAAAGGGCGACCATACAGCTTCCGGCTATTGGTAACTATCCATTCACGGACGTCAGTCTGTAACTCGACGAGAGAAGGTGTTTCGAGTGCTGTCCGCATCGAAAAAGGCGGAGTAGCTATTCCATCGATCATCAATCTCACGTATGCGTGATAATTGGGTTGAGAGGAAAGGGCTAGTGCACTTATAGTTGGCTCAAAATATGTCCTAAGCCTTTGTGCATCTTCAGGTCCACTACGGAATGTCATGATAGTACCAACGTTACCAAGTACAGCTTCTAATACACGTTCCGGTAATTGTCCTGTATATTGGTGGCTTAGAATTAAGTTCAGCCTGAATTTACGAGCCTCTGCGAGAGCAGAAATAAAAGTGTCGGTTGCTACGTTTTGAAATTCATCAACAAAGATGTAAAAGTCTTTCCTTTCCTGTAATGGGACCGAAATGCGTTTAATTGCCGCAGCCCAGAACCTTGCTACGAATATCATGCACAGAAGTGATGCATTCTGCTCCGTTATGACTCCTTTGGCTATCCTGGCCAGAAGTATTTTCCTGCCATTGAGCACATCCTCGAATCTGATTGTGCATCTTCGTTGTCCTATTATGTTTCTCAAGATTCGATCGGATGTAAACGATTCAAATTTGGACGTTAAATAACTAATATACCCGCCGTCCCTGGAATTTATCATATCCGGCAAGACCTTTTCGAAATAAAACCTGGTCTCTCGGTCCTGCACATGGTCAAGCCAACGTTGTCTGTATTGTGGATCAATCAACATAGGAATATGCAACAATGTCCCCGGGTCTTTTTTATTTGATGTAATCAGATTCAAACTATTTCTTAAAAACGACCAAAACATTGGGCCCTGTTCAACGCGGAGGAATAGCATGTTCATATAACTAAGCATTTCGTGCATTACAAATAGTCGCTCATTCTCAGTTTCCCATTCTAGCAGGTTGAGGCCTATGGGATAATTCGTATCTGCTACATCGAAAAGGATCACGTCCTTTTGGCGCTTCTCCGGGATTTGATCAATCAACTTGGAAATTAAGTCGCCGTGAGGATCAAGTATTGCAACGCCATGGCCTTTGCGTATTATGTCCATGATAGCTGTTTCATTAACAGTTGTTTTACCCGTTCCCGGTTCACCAGTAATATAAACCCCATAGCGTAAATCATCCGGCTTTAACCGGACCTGGATTTTGTTTCTTAATCTAGTAGCACTCCCAAACAAGATGCCTGACTCGGGCAATTTGGTTGGTGCTTCCAAAAATCGAAATGGTCTCACCTCAATTCCTGGAAACACTATTCTATCAGCTACAGGTAATACAAGCGCTGCGCCGAGACTTCCTCCGTCGAACAGGTATTGAGTTAGTTTCTCTGAGATCTTTTCTTTTTCCAATTCATTAATACTGGATAAGTAATCTTCAACATTTACATCATCAACGATAAACCCGCCGGATACTAATGGGATTTGGTTTGCTATTGATTGCGCCGGCACCGTTACAGCTTCCCCGACAGCCTGGACTAGTTCTGGGCTTATCGGTTCTTCAGAAGCAACCCTAACACGAAGAAAGTAAATGTTGCCAGGTATTTCCATTAGTGACTTTTGCTTATTAATCCAGTCGTGAACTATCTTGATTTTCGACGTTGGAATTCCACCCTCAGGCTGCATTTGTTTATGCCGCAGCAGATTTTCGCATTGAAGAAGATTCTTCTCATGATTCATCAAAACTTGCGTTGCCTCAGTGGGGGTTAGCGGAGTGATTCCAAAATCAACCATGCATGATCTTGGTTGACTCGCTAGAGTTTCACAGAGTCCCCTGAGTGAAGAAACCGGCCTGATCCACGGAACAACATAATCGATAGTTTCTTTATCCTCATTTTGTTCACCAATGACTTCTCTGATCTGGCTTTTGAGGAATCCTATTTCCTGCCTGTTTTTCACATTCCACTTGGTTGCAGAGACACGGGCGACCCCTCGACTTATTTCGGCCATTGCCCCGATTCTGAAGGGTCTAAGAACTTTTTCGATTTCAGGAGCAGTAACAAACTCATAGTTCCTGTATTGCGTCTGCACATAATTATTTAGTCCTTTAAGTAATTGATGAGTATGGGATTCTGTGTTTGTTCCATTAATTTTTACGGCCCTAAAAAGCAAGCAAACACAAACCTCGCCATCGCCGTGTGAAATATACCTCAAACTGAATTTACCGCTTCCTACCTGGCGACCCAGGAATTGAACCAGACCGGAGAGGTCTTTGCCTTGTTGAGATTCATTAGGTTCATATGTTAAACATTTCAAAATGACTCCTCCAAAAGCGTGGAGGTTCTCCGTTTCAGACATCTCGTAAAAACTGTCAATCATCTTTCACCTCTTTTTGTTAAGTTAAACAAATTGCTCGCAAGATACGGTTAACTGGGATTGGTTAATTTCGACTCCAAAACCATCTTAGAAAGAAATAGGCAATTATGGCACATATTATAAATAGAATCCCCAAGATTACACCCGGCAATACCTTTGCTCGGTCTGCAGATTGTAACTTGTTCCACTGTGACCCAAATCTAGAAATCCCCAAAGTAGCTACGCCGGCAATAATTGATATTATCCCTATAAGGAAACCCTGCCATCCAATGCCTAAAAACATCAAACCCATCAGTATTGATCCAATCCCGCCAACCCATATCCAATGATGCCGTGGTTCCCACATTTGGTAGTTAGATTGCTGCATTTATTCTCCTTTACATGAATTCGGTTTATTGTTCCTTACTTAATACCCCGACCATGAGGTCGAGGGAAGTTTATTTTATCTTTTCTATTGAATCGCTCAAATGCTCATCTTCCGGAGTGGTTTTAGAGAGATCAGATTGGCACGCAAAAGGAGGACCGACAACCTTGACCGGGATGCTTGCATCCTGCTCAGCAGCTTTTGCGAAAGTGCTTCCAAGAAGATCGTCGATGAGAAAGCGCTCAGGTCTCGCTCCGAATGTCGCAGAACATGCTTTTTGCATCATGTCTACAATGACACTGGGCTCGACATAAATTACTTTCAGTCCATATTCCTCACCGACTTCAGCAATGGCAAGAGCCGCGATCTCGGCTTGGGTTTCGGGACTTAGCGGACGGAACACAAGGAATCTACCTATTCTCCCTACAATTTCCGGAGCTATGCCCAGAGCATGCACCCTCCGACGACAGACTTCATCTTCAACAACGCGGTTTCCAAATGCGGAGCGACTCTCTAGTTCATTAAGAATCTCCTTTGAGTCCAAGTTGCTTGTAAATATGAATATAGCCTGGCGGCAATCAATTTCCCGTCCGGCCGATGTGCATGAAGCAGTCGACAACCGACCCGCGTCCATCGTATTCATCAAAACACGGAGAATGGCAGGATGGGCTTTCTCAATCTCGTCAAAAAGTACTATAGTGCGGGGATTCGCACGCAATGCGTCTATCAACTGGCTCCCGTCACCGTGACCGATGTATCCCTGAGGACTACCAATTAATTGACTTACCCTATGTGCTTCCTGGTATTCTGTCATATCAAGCCTCAGGAATTGATAGTCGGCATTGGAGTCGTCAAACTCTCGCAGTACCTGACAAATTACCTCGGCTGTTCGTGTCTTACCTACACCGGATGGACCTAATGCAAATAGGACGGCAGGCCGCGCTGGCTGTCTTCGGGCAAGGTGGTGAACAACCACGGTAGCCAATCCCCTGAGAGCATCGTCCTGCCCGAGGATTCGTTGATGAAGTCGCTCAAAAATCACGGTTTCATCCATGTATAGGGGCCGCTGAATGTTTTGAATACCTTCACAAACTGCGTTCATATCAGTTATCTCAGTTGCTGTTCCTATCTTTACAGGACGTTTAGTGATTGTGTCCCCTGAAGCCAATTGCCCGGTAAATGCCTGGCTCAGGGGCCCGAGAATCCATACCCGCAAAGCATCAAAATCAGGGAATTGGAGGACCCCCGAACGTAGCCACTCTAAAATAGTCTGATCTGGGCCGTTGTATCGGATTCCTTTTTCCACAAATAATTTAGCGGCTTGCGGATTAGATAATATCTCGAATCCTACATCGGCGTGGCTAGGAAAACATCCCGGAGGCATTTCTTGGTTAAGGAAACGAACACAAGATCGCTTCGCACGCACCTCAAGCTCATGAAATGCAACATCGTTATTGGTTAAGAATTGTCTCATCTCGGTACCTCCGTTTTATTGATCAACTTTTTTCACTAGTTCTGTGCTCGAAATGGCGAGCGAATCTACCGTTGGAGTAAAGACTTCGCCTTTAGTTTGGAGTCTCGTATCAGAGAACCTCCCAATGGCATCACGAAGGTCACCAGTTCCTCCACAATCAGGGCAAGGCTCATGTCCTGTTTCAAGACATTCTTGCTTTTGCGGCAGCCAAAGTACTTCGTCATAAAATAGCCGGCTTTTGTCGGCCTTGTCGAAGACTCTATCAAATACTTTGATACCCATAGTCTCGATGTCCGGGTCCAAGCGAAGTTGCACGAGGTTACGGTTGCCGATCCGAGACAGCATGTCGCCCCAGCGAGGTTGCTTTGAACCGTGGTGGATTAATGCGAGAGTAATGAAGCCTTTAGTGGCGTTGAGTCGTGTAGTTGCAAAGATTGGGGTGCCATGCGAAGTAACATCATTAGAATTGCCTTGTTCGAGAAAATAACGGTATCGTGAACTAAGGATGCAGCGATGACAGGCTGGAGTCACACCTGGGTATGTAAATGTGATTTCCCCGCCGCGGCCTTCCTTATACATCTGTGCACATAGACTCGGTATCCCAAAATGGAGTGCGAGTCTGTTAACCCTCGCCTGAGCAAAGAAACTGTCGGTCAGTCCGCAAATTATTGTCCTGCCCGGTTTACGACCATGTATCGACTCTGTCGCCAGCCGTTGCATTTCATCGTCTGTAATTTCATCCAGGCGCTTCTGAATCGTTATTGTAATAGCATTGGGATTGATATCACGAATCCGTTCAGCAATGCAGGTGACCTTGGGGCGGCCAATATCTTTGCGGTAGGTTTGTTGGGTAGCAAGGTTGGTTTCAGACACTACGTCAAAGTCGATCAAAAAAAACTGTTCCACGCCGGCTCTGGCCAAGTTTTCCAACCAATCCGCGGCACCTCCTGCGCCAACGGAAATGATTCGCGCTTTTTTCATGAGATCAAGATCATAGGCGTCCTGCACACGGTCAAATGTATTGTGGACATCATATAATTTAGGGTCTTCCTCGCTCGGATTGTGCTCATCACCGCAGTTCTCGCTGTCAATATTCTGGGCACCCTCATCGATCAAATTACAGAGACTTGACGTTGACAAGCTGGACAAAGTAGGTTCTGGTAAGTATTTCCCGATGCTTAACTCATCAAGTGACTCTCCCTCGTGGATTGATTCAGCAATATCCAGGCCACAGATTGTTAAGCCCGATTCTAGCGGAATATGGGTCAACTGAATCCTCCCTTTTACCAGCGCTATACCGTTTTCGACGCGATAAACGGCCCAAGGTGTCAAAATAAACCTCCCTATATCCGGTACGGAGTTGATTATAGGCAGCCAAAGGTAATCAAGATCGTTAATTGCTTTCAGTATGCGCTCTGCATACATTTGGTCTCCACAAGAAGGGCTACTCATGAAGCCGGGATGACTGTGGACAAAGCCGCGTAGTCGTATACCCTGAGGATTCCAATCGGACTTGAAGAGTTCGTTTAGAAGATTGCAGTCGGGAGAATAGGTGACAGCTGAATTTTGGCTAGTCTCGTCGAAATAGTAGTGCGATACTTCCAAACTGCCGTTATTTCCGCCGAGCACCCCACCGGATTCTGCTTTCAAACATCCAATTGTTTTTATGATGTTTTCTAGAACACCCCAATGCAGAATTAGCAAAGGGAGGTCCGAAATATTTTCATTCTGTTTCTTGTCGTGTTTTTTCATGACTTCGCCATCCATTAGAAACCACTCCCTGTGCTGATATACTTTTGAGTCTCGTCGGCCCAACGTGCAGCGACTTTTTTTGCCTTTTCCAGCGAATCAAGAGGGGTGGACCAGCATACATATTTGCGATTCCCGTCTGATAATCGATGGGTAGAATGAGAATCAGCAGACCTGCTCAAATACGGTGGTTGGCCTTCGATATATGCCCTCCACGTACCATCCGGTTGGTCTTCAAAAATAAATTTGTAGTCGGCTAAGCCATCAGATGTCCTATAATAGTTCACAAATTTTTTCATAGTTATTGCCTCCTTTATTAATATCCGGATTTGTATCCGATGTTGAGTTATTTGCCGGATTTAGGATTTACTTCATCAGTGCCTCTTACCACTCTAATATTTGGAATCGATAAAATTACTTCCATCCAATATTATTCTCGGAATACAGACCAGGTTGGCGGGGATTACTCGCCCCCGCCAACCGATTGACATTGTTGTTCTACTTCATTAGCCCATGAAAAGTTCCCGCCGGAATTTCGTCGCCTCCGTGGAATGTACCTGCTGGGATTTCATCACCACCTTGGAATGTACCTTCTGGCACTTTATCGTTTCCAATTGAGTCACTAACCTTTGGGTAGTTACAAAAAGTATTTTTCATTTTAAACCTCCATTTTCATTTTTTTCTTCGGACTATTTTCCACCTGAGCCAGCACCGAAGCATTACTGACTCTAAATTGTTCTTAGTTCTTTTTTCTCATTTTCACCTCCTAGATCAAAATTAAAAATCCAATTAAGATGTTTATCGCACAAGCCTTTAGTTTTTTGGTTTATTTGGTAATAATAGGCATTAATATTGTTAAATGTTCCCACTTCTGAACCATTTTCTAGCGTATAAATTTATTTTTATACATTGAAGGCGGGATAAATCTGCATGACGTGCTAAGGGAGTATTATTTTCTTTTTTAGCGTTTGATTCCCCCAAATTGTCTTTCTGGCTAGCCATATTAAATTCCTCCTTG